>Ga0310344_10002821_pt1 | contig 13012 bp, 13 predicted proteins | sample HC15DNA20200_MG_FD_203801 | JGI IMG/M metagenome (GOLD analysis project Ga0310344, IMG submission 203801) | Marine microbial communities from station ALOHA, North Pacific Subtropical Gyre - HC15-DNA-20-200_MG | ecosystem: Environmental > Aquatic > Marine > Oceanic | place: Pacific Ocean: North... | reverse complement strand
TGTTTAATCTTAAACCAATACATTTTCAAAGTCATTCCTACACCTGCAATTGCTCCTATTACCATCGCCATTATTGCAGTAGCACTGCCTGGATCAATATATCCTGGAATTTTTATCAATGAGAAACCATTTAGTAATAAATTGAGATAAAGAATTTCCATACTAAAATTTTAATTTTTATATTTATAATGTTTAGTATTAATCATTTTGTTTTTCTCGTAAATATTGTGTCATTTCTTCAAAATAATACGGTTTTGCATTCCAACCCCAATACATTTTATTTTCCAGTAATTCGTAATTGCTTTCATAATATGCATTAAAGACAGTTCTGAATGTATTGACTAACGTACGATCATCTAATAATAAATCACGTTTATCTTTATCAGGAAAGTAAATTGCATCAAAATTTCTTAATCTTTGCCATGCATCCTCTTTTGATGGTTCCATCCAGTTTGTTTCCCATGCTGTTCCATGATCACCTTGAATGATGATAATTGCATTCCTATTATTTTCAAGAATATTCTCTACTACCTCAATAGTTTTTTTGTTTGCAAATTGAACTTGTTGAATATACTGTCTTTTTGGTTCCCAACCACTATCTCGAAATTCAGGGTTGTCCGTGATTAGAAGTGGTTTTCCTGGAGTAATTTCTTCCCCGTTTGGTCCAAAAATCCATGGTGGATGTGGTAACATAACATGTGCCCAGACAAAAACTGGTTCGTCAAACACATTTCCTGCATTACCAAAATTTTCAAATGCACATAAAGTTGCTTGTCTTAATTCCCCCTCTGCCCATCTTTCAATATAATATCCAAAAATTGATGTTCTCGCTAAAACATCAGCTAATCTATTATCTAGTAGAAATTTATCTCTATGACAAAATGTTTTATCGGCTAATGGATTCTCATGTAGATGTAGTGCAAATGTATTAAATGTTATAATCTTGTAATCCATTTCTTTGAAATTCTTTATTACCATATTATTGGGATATAATCCATAATTTTTTCCATTTAGTGGTTTGTAATTTCTAACTTCAGTACCAATTTCATCTGCCAAGAAATTAATATAATCCATATTCATTATGGCTGGAATTGATTGTACGCTCATTGGATAATTTGCAAATGAATTTTTTGCAATATGGAATCCTTTTTTTTCCAAAAATTCTGTTAATTCATGATTACTAAAATTATGATATTCAATCAACGCATCATTTCTAGCGTATTCGTCCAGAATTAAGTAATAAACATCTGGTAGTTCTTGATTTTCCGAAATTGAAAATTCATGAGATTCAAAATAATCTGAAAAATCCCTTGCTTCATAAAAAAATTCTTGGTTTGAACATTTATCACAACTAGTGATTTCAGCACCAACAAGAGCAACATTTGAAATTGCTACTATAATGAAAACAATTGATATTACATTAAGTATTGATGTTGCATTATCAAAAACTCTTCTTGCTCTAATGATAAAAAATATTGAAATTCCTAATACTAAACCAAAAGCTGGAATTAGATATCTATTCTGACCTATATCAAACTCATCTATCATAACATCACTTAGTAAATAGTAAATGTGACCATATGAAAATAACATTATAAGGATTAATGTTACTATTATTGCAGATTTATTTTCATTTTTTAAAATTAATTTCAAAAAATAATAAAGTCCTATTGTGAGCCCAACAATTATTATTACTGGTAAAAATAATTCTGTAATTTCCACCCTTCCAATATTTTGCGAATAAATAATTAAAATCGGAAAAATTCCAACTAGAAATGGATGAATTTTTTTTGATTTTATCTTCAGTTCATTCATAATTCTTTTATTTTTTAAAACGGATAGTATTAACCCCTTTCTATGAAATTAATTTACTGTTTTTCTATTTCTATTATGGTTTGATAGTCTAAATTATTATTTTTATTATCAACTTTAAGTGATCTTATATTAAACTCATTTTCGTTTAATCCTATTTCTTTGAATTTTTTCTTAATTTGAATTATTGAAAAATCATTATAATAACTACCATCCGCATCATTCCAATTCATTTTATGTTTTTTTAAATCTGGAAAAAATCCTCTATATGCAGTGATATAGGCATATTTTTTGGTTAAATTAGCAATTTTTGTAACAAATTCATCCATATCATATACATGATCCACCACTGCATGTGAAAAAACACAATCAAATTTTCTAGAAATATTTAATTTGATAAAATCTGCCGCAAAAAATTCAAACGGTGAATTTTTTTTACATTGTTTAATTGCAGTTTCAGAAATGTCTGTTCCTGTATATTTAATGTTAACAAATAATTCTTTTAATTTTATTGGATAAACACCAGTTCCACATCCAACTTCTAACACAGTTTCTATATTCTTTCTTGTTTTTATATATTGAATAAAATCCTCATGTTGAATTTTATGACTTTTGTGCATCTTATCATACCAATCAATTTGTTCATTACCGTCCTTTTCCTTCCATGTTTTTCCATAGCTGGAATTGCCAAAAACTCCCGTATTTTTGATTTTGTTCTTTATAATTTTAAACATCATACGACTACAAAATTACAAATTATTATTTCTTTTTTTTGTTATAAATAGATCAGAATGCTTTGTCATTATACGTGAAAAATCCAATGCTATTTTTGACCAACTAAAATTTTCTTTAACAAAATTATACGCATTTTCTCCAAAAATTACGCCCTCTGAATTATTTTTTAATAAAAATGATATTTTTGATATTGCATCTTTCGAATCTCCTAGTTTGATCAAACAGCCAGTATTTCCATCTTTGACTAGATCAGGTATTCCACCAACATTTGTTGCAATTATTGGTTTCTTCATTAACGATGCTTCAATTACTGTTTGGCCTAATCCTTCTAGTCCTGTTAATAGCAAGTAAACATCAATCTCTGTTAGGAATTCTCTTACTTTATCTGGATATTCTAATGAACCAAGCCAATGAAAATTTTCATACTTTTCTAATAATGGCAAAACTTTATCTTTGTACACTCCATCTCCTGCCCAATAGAAATGAACATCAGGCAATTTTTCTAAAATCTCCGGTAAGATCGCTAACTCTTTTGTTTTACCCCAAATATTCGCACCTTGCAAAAGTCCAACACAAGGATGTTTCAATTCCATGCCTTTTTCGCGGAACCACTCACTAGAATCTCGACCATCTGCGTGAAATAATCTAATATTTTTTTTCGGATATTTTGCTAAAACAATACTTTCTAAATATTTGGAAATCGGTAAAATAATATGAGCTTTTGAAAAAATCTCCTCAGCGATTTTTTGATGTTTATCAAATGACATTTTTTTAACAAAGTTTTCTGAAATTTCCTCCTTGACATATGATGATTCCTCCCAATAATTACCCCGAAGTAGTATCAATAATGGAATCTGTTCTTTTATTATTATTTGACCAAACTTAGATAATCTATCTAGTAATACTGCATTAGGTTTGAAATTTTTTAAAAGCTCTTTTATTTTTTTATTTTTTTGAGATTTTTTTAAAAGATTGATTTCTGTTGACTTGTCAATATACTCTAAATCATTAACTACCATACATTTAACATGAAGTTTTTCTAATTCTGATGCAAATTTCTTTAAATGAGCTATTCTTGTTTTTTCTCCTACAATTAAAAGATTAAAAATACTGGTAGCAGAATTTGACATAGTAATTTCAATTTAACTAATATAGCCTAATTTTTTTAATTCTTCTTCTATCTCTTTTTCTTTGTTTTTCAAATTATACATTTCTTGCAATTCAAATATTTGTTGCATTGTAGACATTTCTTCGTCAAATTCTGAAATACTTTCAGCCTTTATCATTTTTTGTAACAATTCTTTCATTGCCATATGTGCTGTACGTAATGTTTGATTTGCATAAATCACCATTTTAATATTGTGAGATACAAGTTCAGAAATTTTAACCGTATCATATGTTGTTGGAACAACTACCAATGGAGTAGTACCCTTCCATAATTCTGTAAATTCGAATATCTCGTCTGGTGTTTTTTGTTTTGAATGAATTAGAATTGCATCAGCCCCTGCATTTTCGTACGCTGTAGCTCTTGTTAATGCTTCATCCATACCCGCTCCTGAAATCAACGCTTCAACTCTGGCCATAATAAGAAAATCTTTATCCATTCTCGCTTCTTTTGCAGCCAAAATTTTTGCAACAAATTCCCGCTGTGAAATTAAATCGTTACTTCCATTTTCTAATATACTATTTTGCTTGGGAAACATTTTGTCCTCAATACAAATTGATGAAATTCCAGCATTTTCATATTTTTTTACCATGTGGATAACATTACTTGGTCCACCATAACCTGTATCACAATCTGCAATTATTGGAATTTCACATGCAGAAGACATGCTTGATGCCGCATCAAAAAATTCAGTCATTGTCAAAATACTAGCATCTGGTAAAGCATGAGTCGCAGAAATTGCGAAACTACCAGACCAAATGGCATCAAAACCACTATTTTCTACTAGTTTGGCAGACATTACATCGAAAGCCCCACCAACCTTGATGATTGAATTTCCTTCTAATTTCTTACGTAGAATTTCACTTTTTGGCATAATTTATTATCATCAATCAAGTTAGGTATTAAAAACATTCCACAAAAATATATCAGATATTTTCAATAAGATAGATTGTTGAATTAATATTAAAAGATAAAAAATAGACGGATTTTATATGATCATAATATGAAACCAAATGTTCTTTTTGTTGTGGTAGATGGTTTACGGGGTGATCAGTGTTATGGTACAGATAAGGAGTCAAACACTCCATTTTTAGATTCCTTAATCAACGAAGGAGTTTATTTTAATAACACATTTTCGTCTGCTGATGGAACCACAATATCTTTGAATTGTTTGTTCAATTCTAAATTCCAATTTGAGACAGGTATTAGAGCACAAAAAATAATTCTGACAGAAAATAACCACCTGCAAATCTTAAAAAATTCGAATTATTACATCGCAGGATTGATTCCAAGATTGACATCACTTCTGCCAATAGCAGATTTTCTACAAAATGATGATCACTTGTATGAACCAGGTCCTCCTCCAGAAACTCTTTCTACTGGAATGACAGAAAAAATTTTATCGTTATTAAATTCTCTTCAAGATAAAACACCATGGTTTTGTTATATTCATTTATTTGATTTGCATCCGTTACGTGAGGGTCGTGAACCAATACAGATTGATCAATTTAAATCAAAAAAATTTGGAAATAGCACTTATGCAAAAACAATATCTTCGATAGATTTTTGGTTGATGAAGATTTCTAAAAAAATTGATTTTAATAACACAGTCTTTGTTTTGACTTCAGATCATGGAGAAAGAATTCCTTTTGATGAAAAATTTTCATTCCAGTTAGAACCCGAACTCAGAAACATTTCTAGCGTAGGAAAGAAGGTTTTACCGAAATCAGCACACCAAACTGGGGGTAAAATTATGGGAAAAATCAAAAATACTGTAGGAAAAATCAAAACTGATTATTCAGGCAAAGCATTAACACCATACCAAAAACGTTCTAGAGATCCATATTTTACATTATCATTGTATGATGAATTATTACACATTCCATTTTTCATAAAAGGAAAACAATTGCCTTCTAGAAATATTTCAAACCAGGTTTCAAATTTAGATATTTTTCCGACTATTTTTGAAGTGTTAGGTATTCCGTATAAACATTATAAATTTGGAAGGAGTTTATGCCCATTAATTTACAAGCAGAAGTTTATTGATGAAGATATTTTTCTGCACACCATCCCCTATGAAAAGGAATCAGAATCGGATGCAATTGGAATTAGAACAGGTAAATACAAATATTTTAGAAATTCGAGAGAATTGAAAAAAAATGTTCATCTATACGATCTAGAAAACGACCCATATGAAAATAACAATATTGCAAAAGACAATCTGGTTATAATAGAGAAAATGGAGAATTTAATTAACAATATGAAGATGGACACAATCAAAATGGATGACACGATTACAGAAGAGGAAGAAAAACAGATTTCAGAAGAATTAAAAAAACTGGGCTATATGTAATCTAAAATTAAGTATCTTTTATCCAAGTTCTTATCATTTGTCTTTTCTTATCAATATCTTCAAAATCTTCAAAAGCTGTTCTACCGTGCAGAACTCTACCATTATTTAAAAAAATCATATCGCCTTGCTTTAATTCATAACTCACAGCTAAATTTTCATCATGAATTATTTTATCAAGGCAATCTAATGCTCCGTTTTGCTCTTTTGATAGGGGCATGTTTTGTATCTTATGACCATCATTGATGTAATCTCTCAAATATCTTAATTTAAGATGATTATTGTCGTATGTAAAAATTGGTTCGAAAACAGTCGGTGATTCATCTGATCTGTATTCTCCTCGTTTATCAAAATGAAATTGATCATATAATATTTTTAAGAAATGTTTGTGTTCTTTTAAAATTTCATTATGAATACTATATGCACTGACAAATTTACTTTCTCCACCTTTTTTTGCTGGGTTAACACAACACAATCCTACGAAATCAGGAACTTTGTTCCATTGGGGACTATCTGTGTGAAATGAGCCACCCTCCTTTGTTTGATGATATCTACCACCTGACATCATTGATTTACCTTCATCCTTTATCACAACAAATTTTTCATTTTTGATATTCTGTACATAAAGAGTGCCTAATGCTTTGCAGATTTTATTGTAAATTCCTATTGTTTCTTCTCTAGAAAAATCTGAAAAACATTTCCCATCTATCACGAAGAAGCCAATGCCACCTATCAAGAATTTATTTTTAAAACCTAAAATCTCTTTTTGAAGAATAGGGAATGTTTCCTCTAAATTAGTAATAAGCTGATGATTATCCCTCAATTCATTACTTGCATTGTCAGAAATTTGTACAGAAAAATTTTCAATAGTATTGCCTGAATGTTTATCCCAGGCCAGATCTTTTTCTGAAATTATTTTTTGTAGCATATTCATCACAAAATTTCATTCTGTAATTTATTTAATTCTTTTAATAACACCCCTTCTATTTTTAATCCACTTCCTGCGATATTTTTTAATTCATTTGGATCATTTTCTAAATTATAGAGTTCTTTTGAATTATCATATTCATTTAAAATAAATTTCCATTTAGATGTTCTAACACTTTTTGTATTTGGTTTTTTAGGTGGAGTATTTTCATTTAAGGGATTAGCAGTTTCAGTATAAGCAATTTTTTCATCAAATGGCTTCCCACTCATTAATGGAATCAATGAAACGCCGTCTAATGGCTTGAAATTATCATCTAATTTTATGTTCAATTGTTCTAAAATTGTGGGCATAAAGTCAACATGTCTAATTTGCATTGGAATTTCCTTTTCTTTGAATTTGGATGATAGGAAATACGAAAAAGTTTTGATTGTATAATCATAACAGTATGCACCATATGCACGCTCACCAATTTTTTCACCAATACTGACACCATGATCAGAAAAAACAACAATGATCGAATCTTTCCATAAATCTAACTCGGAAATTTTTTTAGTGATATTATCTAAATAACTTTCTGCTAAATTGAACAATGAATTATATCTTTTTTCATTTTCTTTTTTATTATCAAAATATTCATCACTGAAATTATTATATGCCTTTAAAACTTTATCACGAATACCGTCATGTATACTACTAAAATGTAAATATAAGAAAAAATTTTGTTTTTTTTCATCAAGCATTTCTAGAATTTTTGAATGTCTTTGTGTTAAATCGACCAATGATTCATCAAAAACTTGATATTCATCAAAACCAATTTTAGGTAAGACTATTGATGAATGAACGTCAGCGTATGTAAAAAATCCATTTTCCTGTAAATATTCAGTTAGTGTTTTAAATTCAGATTTTTTAAATTTTAATGAATGCCAATAACTAAAACATCCGTTTCTGTTTCCATATGAACCGCTAATTACTGCATGTATAGCGGAGTTTGTGTACGGTGCATAAGTAATAGTTTGAGGAAAAAAAATACCCTTGGAAAGCATTGAATTAAAGATCTTTGAAGACTGTGCATGATCTAATCTACCACCATCAATACAAATTAGTATAACATTTTTTCTCACCATAACTTTAACCTACAAATTTCTTTTTAGCAATTTCAAGATCTTCTTCTGTATCAATTTCGCACCACTCGCCAGTAATTGGAATTGCATCTATCCTGATTTTATTTTCTATTAATTCTTGTAAAATATCAACAAGTTTAGCCTTTTCAAGTGATACGGCATCATGAAACCTACCTTTGTGAACACTTTGAATTTTTTCATAACACTCTACTAATTGTTTAGATCCATTTTTTGATAATTTCATTAATCCTATAAATTCTCCAATTTCAAATTTTTTATCCGCCTCGGTCATGGTTTTGAATATTCGTGACACATTTCCTTGTTCAAATCTAACCTTATCTGCCTCATCAAATGAACCGTCTGGTTTTGATGTATATGTTCTTGCCCAATTCATATCCACTGCTATTGAAATATCTGATTTTGATTCTAAAATTTTTGCTATAACCACATTTTCAAATATTATATCTCCAAATAATATGATTAGATCATCATTAATTTCTTTTTTTGCACTAATCAGACTACCTAATTGATCATGCTCTAGAAAATTTTTATCGCGTACATATCTAATTTTTTCAAAATTAAATTTTTCATGATGTGGACCCGTGATTATTATAATATCCAAAATACCATTTTTTTTTAAAATTGATATTTGTCTTTCAATAATTGATTTTCCATTTACCATTACTAATGGTTTAGGAATATTTTGGGTTAAGTTACCCATCCTTGAACCCTCGCCTGCCGCAATGACTATAGCTTTCATATCTTAAGATTGCATAAAACGTTCTTTGATCTCTGTAGGTTCGTGATTGATCCTAGCACTTTTTTCACCATTGCTTCGTTGAATTTTTACTACAATCATTATCGGTCCCTTCAATTTTTTTATTTTTCTAAGAATTTTTTCAAAACCATTTTTAGTTTTTACCGTGAATGTATGGTTATAATTACATGCTTTTGCAATTTTTTCAATACTGACAAAATTAGTGTTTGTTGGTTGACTTCCGGTCGATTCATGGACGGAATTATCAAAAACCATATGGATTAAGTTTTTTGGTTTTAATGATCCTATTGTTGTTAATGAACCTAAATTCATGAGAATATTACCGTCTCCATCAAAAACAAAGATTTTCTTTTTTGGTGTTTTTAACGCTACACCTAATCCAATTGATGATGCAAGACCCATAGAGCCTATCATATAGAAATTTGTGTTCCTATCTTTTGCATTGAAAAGATCTCTACTTATAAAACCATTAGCAGCGATTATTGGTTGTTCTTTAATCTCGTCTAGACAGAGTTCTATTGCTTCTTTCCTAATCAACAAACTCCCTCGGTATAATTAATGCACATGAATTCCCTTTTTGGGTTTGATTGATAGCCCATGTACAAACGGTTTTCCAGTTATTTTTATTTAGAATTTTTTTATCTAATTCTAGATCTTTCAGTAGTTTTGGTTGAATTTTACCTATTTTTTTATGTTCAGGCGCATCGTTTTTTTGAAAACCTCTCCAACCTATTAAAAAAACTACTGGAAATTCATATAATTGAACTAATGATGTGATTGTACTTAGAGAATTTGCAAATCCAGCATTTTGCATAAATACTAGTGTTGGACTGTTTGCCAACAACATTCCAGTTGCAATCCCTATTGCTTCCTCTTCCCTGGTTGCAATAATTATTTTTTTTCTTTTTGTAGCTTCTTCAATAAAATTTTTTAAAGTTGAATCTGGAACTCCAATAAAATTTTTAATTCCACGTCGTATCAAAAAGTCGCACATTTGTTTTTGAAAATCTTGCACCAATTAATATGACCTATATTGACTAGGATTAATGTTAAGTATTAAAAACATTACACATAATTAATCTCAAAATGTTTTCAATCAAACAACCAAATCATATAGTAATTGGAAATGGTTCTGCACATAATTTTCAATATCCAAAGAATTCATTATTAATTACTTCAAAGGGCGCAAAATCTAGAGGGTGGATAGAATACCTTGATTTAGATAAAAATGTGACAATTTATGATCAAGTTGAAAATAATCCATCGATGGATACAGTAAAAAAAATACTTGAAGAATTTTCTAATTCAAATTTTTCGTGTATAATTGGATTAGGTGGAGGTAGTTGTTTGGATGTTGCTAAGTACTTAGGTTATGAATTAAAGAAAAATAAAATTCTAATCCCAACAACATTTGGAAGTGGAAGTGAGGTAACTAGAATTTCTGTCTTGAAGATAAATGGAAAGAAAAAAAGTTTTCATAACGATGATTTGATAGCAAACGTTGCAATTGAAGACGTATATTTTTTAAAAAACACTCCAAGGGAGATCTTTAATAATTCAGTAATTGACTCGTGTGCACAAGCTACAGAAGCGTATGATAGTAAAAATTCAAATCCATATACGAAATTTTTATGTAAACTAGCATTTGAAAAGCTTGAATTTGGGATTTTGCATACTAATTCAGAATCTATTGTTTTAGGATCATTATATTGTGGATTAGGTTTTGGTAATGCATCAACCACGCTAGGGCACGCACTATCGTATGTCTACTCAAATGAGGGATATTCGCATGGGCATGCATTGGCATTTACTACACCAATTGCTCATAAATTTAATAATTCAATTTTTTATAAACGATTCAAAAATATTGTAAAAAAACTAAAATTTGAAAAAATTTCCTTGAAATTAGAATTAGAACAAGCAAGTGAAATAATTTTAAAAGACAAAAAACATTTGGACAATAATCCAAAATCGGTTACAAAAAAAGATATAATGAAATTGTTGAATGATTTAAAATAACTGTATATAGAATATATTAAAAAAATATTAGATAACTAATTTTTCGTTTGAATTGAAAAAATCATTTTTGGTATTGAGTGATTCTTTTTTCATCATCACTAAATGCTACTCCTACAGTTCTCAAAACTGAAATATTATTATTTTCACAGTAATTAATTAATTTCTTTATGTATTCTTGAAAACTATTTTTATTTTCATTATTACGTATGATTGAAGAGAACAAGTCATCATGATCTAGCATAACAATTTTCTTTTCAGTTTTTAATGAATCACAAATTTCTTTAATATTTAATATAGCAATTGGGCTTTCTATTTTTGGCACCAAGTTGATATGGTCAGGTAATTTATCTTGGAACGGTACTAAATCATTTTTATTTTCAACATTTGATACCGCGAGGTATTTGATATGGGGATTTCTGTTAATAATTGGAATTATATCTTCAAACGAATACGCATTATTGGGCGGTTTAATTCTTCCAACCGGTAAGTCAATAAAAAATTCTGATTCTTTATTCTCTGCTAATTTATCTTCTAATTCTTCTAAGCTATTACACCAGGCTAAATTTATGCGAAGAACAGTATCTTTTGGTATTTTTAAATCGTATTTTCCTATGTTTTGCGATATTAGGAGCATATGAACGATCCATTATTTTTTATTTTATAAAACATTCTACTCACTAGAGAAGGTTTATTCTCTAGATTTGAAGTATTTGTTCAAAAATTCAATGTAAGATGTTGATTTGATAATAGTGAAGTTGATATATTCTTACAAAATTTTTACAAACATGGGTAGAAATAATCTTAGTTTTCGTGGCTGGTACTATTTTAGGACAGGCTGGACAACGTATTTTGCATTTATTTTGGCTGCAATTAACACACTAACTGTAACTTATTTCCTTGCAATAGAAAACTATCCTAGTTTAAAATCAGTTTTTCCTTCTTTTGAACAATACATTGTGATTATAATTTCGATTGGTGTACCATTACTGATCTTTGTTGGTTATATTCATTTCAAAAGAACACAGGCCTTTAAATCTGAAGTTGATGTGTTGATTGAAAGTAATCCATACCAGCGACGAAATACTGTTAACGGTGAAATTAATCTAAGATTGAATCTAAAATTATTGGACATGTTACTAAAAGTGTCAAAAAAAGAATCATTAGGAGAAAGTGATTTGAAAGATATTGAAGATCTGCACAGTAAAATGCTATCTTTTTCAAAATCACGTAGCTTTACAAACGATGCAGATTTAGATTATCTTAAAAAAGAGATTAAAAAATTATAGAATACTTACTAGTAAATTGATTTTGAATTCTAATACAAAACCTACCCAACGTGATAGGATAAAATTATTTGTAGTAAAGAATCCACGAATCAATCCATACAGATTTTCTTTTGAAAATTTGTATAGACAATTTACTGGTAAATTTAGGGTCTTACCAAATTTTATCATTATTGGTGCAGGCCGTGCTGGAACCACCGCGTTGTATAGTTATTTGATCCAACATCCAGATATTTTTCCGGCTTATACCGAAAAAAACGATCCGGTTGGGGATCTACATTTTTTTGAACATATGATTAGCAACAATGTTGATTGGTATAAATCACATTTTCCAACGTGCTTTACTAGATCTTGTCATGAAAGAAAAAATTCGTTCATTACGGGCGAGTTCACTTCAACCTACATGTATCATCCTGATGTACCTAAGAGAATTTTTAATTTATTACCAAAAATAAAATTGATCGTTATTTTACGAAATCCGATTGATAAAGCATATTCAACATATCAACAGCAATTTCAATTTGAAGAATATACCACTTCGTTTGAGGATACAATAGATGCTGAATTGAGAAGAATGAATCTATGCAAAGATGTTCCATCACTAAATAGCGCTAACCCTGATTTTGAAAATTACGTGGCACATAATATAATTAGACATGGTATTTATGCGGATTATTTAGAAACATGGTTAGAGATTTTCGACAGAAAACAGATTTTAATTCTAAATTCTGAAGATCTTAAAAATTCAACAAAAGAAACTCTACATTCCACCTTTGATTTCCTTAACGCTTCCGAGCATTATATAGGAAACACTTCACAAG
>Ga0310344_10002820_pt1 | contig 13012 bp, 17 predicted proteins | sample HC15DNA20200_MG_FD_203801 | JGI IMG/M metagenome (GOLD analysis project Ga0310344, IMG submission 203801) | Marine microbial communities from station ALOHA, North Pacific Subtropical Gyre - HC15-DNA-20-200_MG | ecosystem: Environmental > Aquatic > Marine > Oceanic | place: Pacific Ocean: North... | reverse complement strand
TCACCAGAGCTTAACTGGATCTGACCTATGTACTGTTCGTTCTCATCTCTGTAGTAGTGGAACCACTTACTTGATGTTGTATAAGCAGATAAAGCATTACCAATCAACCTACCTCCAGGTCTCTTTAATAGACCATGGGTGACATCAGGTATTACATTCTTAGCTGTTCTAACTTGTCCAGGTACTTTTAATTCGTCAGGCTGTTGTGATATACCTCCAAAATAATGAGGTATCTGTTGTGTAATACTCGTCATCTTTGAAGTGCTGTATATGGTTGATAGGTTCTATAAACACTCTTATCAGGAAATCCCATATATGAATGATCACCCTGATTACATTCATACTCCATACAAATAGCTCTTGTTTGTCCTTCTTGTTGTTGTAGTAGTTTTACAAGTTCTGGGTTACTTACTAATTGAGTAGCAGCCCTAACTGAAGATCTAGATATTATGTATCTTTTAAAAGCTGTAGGCAGTTCTTCATAAGCCCAAAGCCAAGTTATATCTAGCTTTACACTGCTATCAAATTCATAAGTTTGATTTATAGTATCCCAAAGTTTTCCATTCCTTCTTACTAGATTTTTATTCCTATTGAAATTATCTCCATGTAAGTCATACCTTAAGACGTTAGCTGGAATAGTTATATATTTAGTTGTGCTCTCTGGTTGCTTCTCTACATTGTATTCAGTATTAAATACCCAACCTTCATTCTGTACGTCTTTATTGACTTCGGTCAGTATGTTATAGATGAACCCTATCTCTGGATTCTCATAGTTTAATGTTGTCACTGGTGACTGACCGATAGCTCCCAGTATTGAATTCACTGCGGATAGTTCTGTATCGGTGTCAACTGTTGTGGGAATAGCCATAAAAAAAAAAGGGGAGACCGAAGCCTCCCATTGTATGTGTATAAAATATAGATTAGGAGAAGCTAGCGTTAGATATAGCTGTAGCCTCAGTACCAGATCCATCCCAACCTGTAGCGTTAGAGGAAGCTGTGTTAATACCAGCAATCAACTCAACTGCACATGCAGGGTTTAGGAAGTCGGCTCCCATTGCGAGCCTTCCGAGAATAACATCTCCTTGGTAAACCACTGAAACGTCTCCTGAAGTAGTTTGAACTTGTGGTCCAATAGCTTCAACAACACCTGCGGCTTCTTTCTGGAAGATTAATCCACAGCTATTAGCAAACTTAGAAGCAGTACCATAGTTGTTAACTGTTTTCTGAGTATTACTATTAGATGGTGTGTTTTTAGCATCCATGTCATCCATGGTTGCACCAACATGATCACCGAAGTTATCTTTAGAGTCGTAACCAGTTCTATTAGGATCGGCAGAAGTACCATACTTACCAAAGAATGGAATGTTCATTGACTTGTAGATCTTGATTCCACATATTTCAATGATGCCATTACCAGACTGTAAAGCTGTACCTTGTACGTCACGGTTGATTAGACCATTACTATTTACGTCCTGTATAAGAGCATAGTACTGTCTTGGGTTTAGAACAGCTACACGTCCGTCACCAGAAACTCCCTTCTCATCTAGAATTGCTGCTGCATCATAGAATGCATTCACCAACTTACCAGAATCGTAAGCGTCTTTCTTGTCTGTACTTGTATCTGCACCAACCTTAAGCATACTACCACCTGGCTCTTCAAAGTTACTCATGGTAACTGGACTTTGCTGTCTAGCTGCCTTTGTAATTGCTCTGAAGATTCTACGGTCATAGTTCTCTGCTAAAGCATAACCAATCTTACGAGAGATTTCTCCACGTAAATCGTAGTGAGCAAGAGTCTCGTCTAATTCATAAACGAAAGCACTGGAGATGAGTAGGTCATCAACTGTGATTGTCTTCTCTGCTACTGGAGGAGTCTTCTCATCGTTACCAAGTATGCTTTGACCTGGGACATGAAATTCGGATTTCGTACGACCTGTGTAGATGAACTGCAATGATTTGCCGTTCTTAAGTGTACGTCTAGTTACTAGATCCCTAGCAATTGTGTTGTGCTGGAATCCTTTGAACATTTCTCCGCTAAAAAGCTTGAGATATAATGCTCTTCTTTGATCAACTGTACCTGCTCCTGTTAAAGTACCGTTATTGGCACCTCCATAAATAGGACCATTGGCATTAGCTGTTGTGGCTTGTTGTGCCATGATTGATTAAAAAATAAATGTTATATAAATTTTCTCAGCTGAAATTTTTCTCGAGTTTTTTGTGGTCTATCCCACCGTCTAGACGGCTAATAGGTATCCTGCGTACAGGGCTAAGAGCCAAATTAGAATGAGATCCGACATTGAGGTGTCTCATTCCTATGGTATTGCAGATGTGCTGCTTCTACCAAAATAAAAAAGGATAGCAGTCCGAAGACTACTACCCATAGTTCATTTACTTTCTTCACAAAGTTGAAAGAGCTTCTTCTAATGAAATATCTTCATCAAATTTTTCTTCTTTCTTCTCTTCTTTCTTTGCAGTTTCTTTTGGTGAGTAAGCTACAGGGTGTGCTACTCCAAAACCAGTAGTTGATTGTTGAGACATTAGAAAGAATACTTAGCTCCTATTTTTGTACCATATGAATTGTCAGCATCTTCTTTAGTGATACCTGAGAACTCACCATAAATACCAAACTTCTGAGACACATTAAATGTACCTCCAAGCTTTCCAGATACTCCTGATTCTGTCCCGTCTACATCAGCAACAGCAGTGAATGCTGGACCGCCTTGAATGTAGTAATCAAACTTCTTTACTGAACCTTCGTATCCAACATGTAGATCAACAGTCCTTCCTGAATAATCAGAACCTGTGTATCCATCATTAGATTCGGCGTTCAAATAGATGCCAGCGGATGCAGGAGCAGACGCTAATGTGGTGGCTGCGAGAGCTAGTGCAATTGTTTTCATTAAATTAAATAGTTTTAGATTTTGTGTAAGAAATGCCGCGATACTTGTATGTGACTTTAATTGTCATTGGAAATCTCCAAGTACCTCAGACCCCGTTCCATGTCTAAGGTTTCATGCGTCCCGAAGGATGAACGGAAGTATCGTTAGGCTATTGGTGCGATCTCTTTAGCCGCTAGATCAAGCGGAAAGTTATGTGCGTTTCTTTCGTGCATTACTTCCATACCTAAGTCAGCTCTGTTAAGAACGTCAGCCCATGTTGGAATTGTTTTTCCACTAGCATCAACTACGGACTGATTGAAATTGAATCCGTTGAGGTTAAATGCCATTGTAGAAATTCCCATGGAGGTAAGCCATATGCAAACGACTGGCCAAGTAGCAAGGAAGAAATGAAGACTACGACTATTATTGAAAGAAGCATATTGGAAAATTAATCTCCCGAAATAGCCATGTGCGGCTACGATGTTATAAGTTTCATCCTCTTGTCCAAACTTGTACCCATAGTTCTGAGATACAAGCCCAGTCGTTTCTCTAACAAGTGAGGAAGTAACAAGACTTCCATGCATAGCAGCGAATAAAGCTCCACCGAATACCCCTGCAACACCGAGCATATGGAACGGATGCATAAGGATATTGTGCTCTGCCTGAAAGACAAACATAAAATTGAAAGTCCCTGAAATACCAAGAGGCATACCATCACTGAAGCTCCCCTGACCGAATGGATACACAAGGAAGACAGCAAAGGATGCTGCAACTGGTGCGGAATAAGCTACACATATCCAAGGTCTCATTCCGAGTCGATAACTAAGTTCCCATTGTCGTCCCAGGTATGCAGAGATACCGATGAGAAAGTGGAATACAATAAGTTGATATGGTCCTCCGTTATACAACCACTCGTCGAGGGTTGCAGCTTCCCAGATTGGGTAGAAGTGAAGACCGATTGCATTGCTTGACGGGACGATTGCCCCAGAGATGATGTTGTTTCCATAGAGAAGAGAGCCAGCTACAGGTTCTCGAATTCCATCTATGTCAACTGGTGGTGCAGCTATGAAAGCTATGATAAATGCTGTTGCAGCGGTTAATAGTGCAGGGATCATAAGCACACCAAACCACCCCAAGTAGAGGCGGTTGTTGGTGCTAGTAACCCAGTCACAGAAACGCTGCCAGTTGTCAAATGGTTTTGTTAGTGTGGCTGTAGTCATTTATAAAAAGGGTTTAAAAAATACCAGGAATAATTTGTCCTGTTGTGACGTATGCTCCAAGAGCAGCAACTATGCCAATCATTGCTAACTGTCCGTTAGTTCTTTCAGCTTGCTCCATCATGAAGTTCTGTTCGTTTTCGTTCATAAGTCTTGGGGGTGTTTCTTTTGCAAAAATATTCTGCTTACCGTATTCGGTAGTTGTAGTCATTGAATTAAAAGATAGGTGAACGGCGATGATGAACTGTCAGGTCGCCATATCTATCTAAAAATCTATATCTGATCTATCTAGTTTTGCTATTAAATCTTGTCTATAAGCGGGGTCATTTTCGTAACGAGGATCACTCATAGCTTCAACGACTTCTGCCTGACTTCTAAATGTAGAAGAGGAAGTCTTAGGTGCTTTGCCAGAAAGCATCCTACCCTCGTACCCATTAGCAATATCGTATTGAGATTTTATACCTTCTATTGCTAATTGTATTGCAGCAGTATTACCTGACTCAACTATGTTATCAAAAGCTTCTATGTAAGGTTCATTAAGATTTTCTCCAGCCCAACCTATTAAAGTGTTGTACTCTTTCTCTCCACCTACTGAGTTTTGAATAGTATTAATATCACTTTCACTAATTTCTACAGCTTCTTGTACTTCTTCTTGAGGTTGTTGTGCTTGTAAGTCTAAATAAGCATTTACTAAATCTTGACTACTCATACCAGAAAACTTTTCAATAGTCTCTGGAGATAACTCACCATCATTTTCATAATACTCAGCTGATGCTTCAGTAATTAATTCAGCTGCTTCAGAATATTCCTCAGTTTCTTCTGATTCTTCTTCCTCTCCTTCTTCTTCATCGTATTCGGAGTCCCCAGCATCTTCGCTATCTTCATCGCCTTGTCCTCCAAGCTTTTTTTGAAGTTCAACATAAGCTTGTTCTAAATCCTCTGCATTCTTATATTTACCTGCAAGTAAACCTTCGTGCTCGGCTTGCATCTGCTCACCAATCTGTAAGGAGTCTTGTTCTTCAGCACTTAAATTATCAAAATCAGTTGACGATTCAGCATCAGTATTAACTGTTAATGTTTCTGACATGTTTATTCTGTAGGTGGTTGTGTTTCATCAGGTGCTTTCATCGTTCCACCTGTTAATTGTTCAGCAACTTCCATTGCTTCTGGATTTTTAGAGGGATCAGCTAATGGTGATGACATGAATTGACCTGCCTGTCCAACTAATTGTTGACTTGCTTGTAGCTGTTGCTGTTGAGCCATGTCTTGTTGTATCTGTTGTGCAGACTTGACTAAGTTCAATACATCAATACCTTGTGCTGCTGCTAATCGTTTGATAGCTTCTGAAGGATCAATGAATTTCAACAATGCTTCTGGACCTAATGTCTGAGAAATGGTTGTTATGAAATTGGTAAGACTTTCTCTATCTTGACCACGACCTAACGCATTAACTCCAGCTACGATCTGTGGACGTACCAAATCTTTAGGTATGTTTGGTATTTCCTTAGACCTTTGAAGTATTAATAATGTTCTATCCAAATATGGTACGAGAAATTCAATCGTGAGCAGTGAAAATATACCTCCCAATTGCTGTTCGAGTTCTAACTGAGTAAGTCTGACTTCCTCTGCTGTAGTTCTTTCACTCTGTCTAATATTTAAAACAAGGAAAGCATCATAGATTCTTTTCTCTAAACCTTGAACCATCTGTGCAGCTGTACTGAAGTCAGCAGTTTTACCAACTTGAACTACAGCTACATCCTCTGGTCTGCCTTGTACGATTGCTCCATTACCAGCCTTAGCAATTGTTGCTGGTTTGGTAGTAGAACTCGGAGACACAAGGAAGATAACTTTTGCTGCACTAGCAGCTCCTTCAACTAGAGCTTGGGATAAACCTTCAAGTGATTTGAGATCACCAAGAAACTCTTCTACTCTGCCTCTTCCGTAATCTTCTCCATCAACCGTATTAAATCTGAGTACCAACCAAGGACTAGCTTTCTTTGGTGCTGTACTACGACTATTAGGAATGATTTTATCCATCGCTTCCTGATGCCAGATCCAGCGTCCACTCTTTTCATCTAGTCTGACGTAGGTATACACCTCAACGTCATCGTTGTTAGAGCTTATTGATTTATCCACTACATCAAGTGGATCAGGATCAGGCAGCTCTATACCTAATACCTTTCTACTAATAATTTCTTTAGTAACTATTTCTAGGACGTTACCATTACCATCTCTGTTGATTACATATCTATTTAATGGGAAGTTCTTTAGACCATCTTTACCCATAAATATCAAAGCATTACCACCTACAATGAGGTGCTTTAATGCTTGATGTACTACAACCCGATCACTAGATGCAGCTATATAATCCATGACCATTCTCTCCATCTTAGAGAAGGAAAGATCTAGTTCACTACGAACCTCTGGTGGGATATCCTCTCCTAACTTATCATCTCTAACTTGTAGTTTAAAGAATGTAGTTTGAGGAGGAAGTAATGCCAGCATTAACTTTGCTGCCAGCGTTACAACTGCTTTAGATCCACAGCTCTGCCATGGAGTTATTAATGTCTTGTGATTAGGTTTAGAACTTGTATCTTTTTCAATGAGGTAAGGCAACGTGAGCTCAGAACAAGTAACTGCAGTGTCTAAGAATTGAGATCTACTACTGGTTAATTGACTGTATCTTTCACGTGCGTTCATTAGTAATTACCTGATACTGGTGCATCACCACCAGTGTTTACATTGCTTCCTAACTTGATTCTTAAAGCACCTGTACCCTTAGTCATTGGGTTCTTATCTTTCTTACTACGTGCTCTCTTTACCTGTGGATTCACATCTGTAACTAGGGGTTCAGGTGTAGGCAAAGGTGCTCTTGGTGGCTCAGGTGGTGGTGGAGCTGGTGCTAAAGGTGGTGGTGGTGGCGGACTTGATTGTTTAAATAGACACATTAGATTTCATCCTCCATAATTGATTTGAGATATTCAATGACACTGGCTTGACCAGCTCTATACATAACTGTGTTTATGTCATCTTTAGGATGGATAGGTTTCCAGCCAAAGTTTTCCTCAAGTCTTATTAACAGCTTGTCTAACCTTTCGTTGTGTAGCTTAAGAGTATTGAGGGAGATTTGTGTTTGCATGTTCGAAGAAGGCTGGCATCCGAGCTGACTTGGTGGCAGAAAGTTCTGGAGCCTTGCCGTTATACATTAAATTGTCGCTAGAATCCAGCCAAAATTTTTTGTCTAAATATTTATCGCCATAAGTATTTTTACTTAGGGGTTCCATGATCCAGTTAATGGTGGCTTTCCTGAGTTTGTCCAGAGAATTACTAGGCCGTAAGCCCATATCGTGACATACAAGGCTATTAGTGGCCACGTGTATCTGTTCGTCTCGGGATATGTCAGCTGATACCGTTCTGAGACCAGCATCCCCATTAAAACGAAAAAAAGGAAGTAATACAAAGAATATTGCACGTTCTATAACTAGGGCTTTGGTAATCATGTGATCTGGGTGCTCTTCCCATGCATCCCTTAAGAGGAATGCCTCTTTCTCTGACTTCTCATCAACGCCTATAGCGTTAGTGATGTAGCCAAGGGCAAGATCATGTTTTATCTCATCCTTGACGTTTGATTCGAGGAGTTTCCGAGCAGAAGCAGGTACGTCTTTCTCAAGAGCTTCGGAGATAAAATCCCCAACTGGTAGCTCCATGTGACGTATTGCCAAAGCTCTGTAGATGGTCTCTTCAGCTCCTGCTTTAAGTGTTCCTCCTGTTGTCTGGACAGGAGTCCATGTTCTCTTTCTATTGAGTAACTTTTCATATGGGTTCATTCTTGACAATCGCATTGAGGTTCGTTGTTTAGAATCCCCTGCAAATAGTCTTGGACATCGTTCTCGTCTAAAGCTGCATATGCGTCGCTCTTATCCTGAACATCGCCCATAATCTGAAGACTATAATAAAGGGATGTTTGGGGACTATCTAGCCACTCTTCAACGAACTGTTCGTCGTAGGTTATTACATCTGACCATGAGTTAAATGAATATCCGTGAAGAAGCCCTGTGAAATTCATCATATACATAAGTTGATCAGCAACCTTTTTATAGGCATCCCAACCAACTTCTGAGGCGATCTCTACATCACCATATTCATATGTCTGAACTCCAAATGTACCTGAATCTCTATCTACACTCCGAGCTATAGGAGGTGCAATTTCAGGTGTGCATGTAAAGCCTTCTCTGTCTTTACTGCGATATGAACAGCTTGCGGTAGGAGCTATAGCAAATGCTCTCTCCATATTATATTCTCTAGCAACTTCAGCCGCACTCTGAATGCCTTTATAAAATTCTGCTGCTAATAGACCAGCTGTACCTAATCCAGGTATGCCATCATTAACTGCTTGTAGTGCATCACCAAACTGTTCGTAGGTGATATTGTTTTGTCTTAGTAGGTTTGCTAATCCAAGCATCCCGAATCCAACTTGCCTATCCGTTGACGAGGGGAGGTATTCTCCAGAACCATCAACGCCTGTTTTACTATGGAGGTCGCACAGACTTCGCATACCCTCAACAAAACCTTTTGACACGTCGGAGATTTTACAGGCACCGAGACAAAGGTGCTGCAAGAGGCAAGTTCCTCGTGATGGCAGGTAAACTTCAAGACAGACATTGCCTCTGATTCTTTTTCCATTTTTATCGTACTTAGTTTTGTTTAACCATATGTCACCTGATCTGATGCCATATATCACCGCATCTCTGGTTGTCTGATCAGCGTTTTTCCATTTTTCATCATTAATGTTGACACACCTTTTAACCCATGGGAGTTCGGATCTAGGAGTAGTAATAAAGTCAATAATGTCAGGGTGATCCAAGTCGAGATGAAGAACACACGCACCATTTTTATAATGCCCCCCTCTACGGATTATTTCATTTAAGGTTGAGTAGATTTTTCCGAACGACACTGGTCCAGAAGCTGTAAGACCCTTTCCATTTTCTTGTCCTTTGGGTCGGAGCTTTGATAGATGGACAGCAACTCCTGCTCCATATCTGAGTGCATGAGAGACGAATCTCCAACTTGCTTCGATGCCATTTGGTCCCTCCATTGAGTCTTCTACTACGAAGACAGTGCATGACACTGGTAGGCGGGAGGTGGGATCATCAATCCAGTTCTGAACCCGACCAGTTCTAGATATTAAATTTGTCATTAAACTAGATCAGTTAATGTAGGTGGTTGATAGTTTTTGCTCTTTAATACTTTTCCGTCTTCTCTATATGTAGGCTTTCCATCCTCATCTAGTTTTGACATATTACTAATGTGGACTCGATGTAGAGCTTCATCTAAATCCCAATTCATATTTGCTGCGTATTGGTAACAGACATATACAAGATCACTGAGTTCTTTAAGAGCATCCTCATGAAGAGAAGTGCTATTTCTAAATAACATCCCCTCTGATTCTAAGAATTCTTTAAATTCCTCAACGATCAAATTCTTTTGCATACGCCTCGATTTGAGAGTTTTGGAGTTCTTCACATTGAACGAGTTCCTGAACTCTTTGGCTTGTTCTAAATTCGACTTCATTTTGTAGGTAATGGATGGCTTTTTCTAGGTCGTCTATGTCGTCATATTTATGACCAGCTCTACAGACGTATTTGATTACGTTTCCGAGGTGGAAGTTGAGTTCTTGATCACGAATAAAATTCCATGGCTGGATGGATCCACGCCTGTAATATTGTGGTCCTTCATCACTGGTGGTTTTGGCCATTTAGCTATTAAGTTATTTAGACTGTTGATTAATACAAAGTTTTGTTTTTGTAGTGCAAGGAAGACGGTTTTAATGTCTTCCCTACTTGTCTCTGGATTGTTTAAGCCATCTGTTAAAAGCCTAAGCTTTAAATCTTGCTCAACTGTTAATGCAGTAATCGGCTGAGGGATTCCATAGTATGGGTTCCCCTTTTTCGTGGTCATAATCCTCCGTAGTTAAGATTTTTGCTAGACGTGCATTTGTTAAAGCATCTTCTTCGGTTAATCCTTTATCTACAAATGCATCTAGTAGTGTTTTCCAACTCCAACCCTTTTCTTCAAACAACTTGGTAGCCCTCTTGATACCAATGCCAGGGATTCCGGCATACCCATCAGTATTATCTCCAGCTGCACTCTGAACTAGATGCCACTTAGCACCCTCTTCTTTGGTGATTGTGAAAGAGTCTTCTAGGTTGTAGACCATGCCAGGTATTTGTTTCATGTCCTTATCAGGGCTGACAATGATGTTGCCTGTATTCTTTGTGGCATAGATACCCATAGCATCATCTGCCTCAAGGGTAGGCATAGTGATTACTTCAAACTCAGTCTTGAGTTTATTGATCACACGTTTGTAGGCACATGGCTTTTTACGATTTCGATGACCTTTATAGTCGGCTTGAATTTTCTTCCTGAAATTATCAGGGCTACTAAAGAAAAGAATAATATCGTCAAAAGAACCAAAGTGATTCTCTATTCTTTTTATCTCTCTCATTACACAGGCATAAGCCTCAGTAAATTTAGAGGTAACAACTACAACATCATCTCCAAAGTCAATCTCTGTTTCAGATGCTGCACAACATTTATAGACTGTAAAGTCTGCATCAATTAATAATTTCATGTGGTGGTAAGGAGATATTTAATTAAATTGACAACACCTGTAAAGTTATCTCCAGCTCTTGAAAGTGCTACATTACAGTTGTCACATACCCAACCACGAAACTCACCTGTTTGATGATCATGGTCTAATTGCAAAGTCTTTCTAGTTGGACCTAGATTTGGGTTTGTTAAAGGGTCTAATCCACAACATTGGCAATGGGTAGGCATAGGTGGTGCTATCTTTTTTAGTCGTCTAAGAATGGCGTTTTCTAAAGCTTGACATTGTTTACAGTAAATAGAGATTCTTTTTTTTTGTTTACCTTCACCTCTTCTACTGAAACAATTAATAGGTTTATGTTCTCCACATTTTCTACAAACTTTAGTGGACTTCTGACCAATCCCTTCCTGACTTTGCTTCTGCTGCGATGGGGACTCTAAGGTTATAATACTCCCCAGCTCTAACTGCTGAGTGTTCAAGAGCGAATCTCATATCATCTATATGTTTCGGAGCACACTCGTATTGGATTTCGTCATGTATAAATGCGAGCTGGTGAGCATGTAGTCCAGCCTGTTTAATTGTTTCGTCTGCTATTAGTAGCCAACGTTTCGCGATAGTCGCTGCCGATCCTTGAAGAAGGAAATTTAATGCCTTGTGAGGGCTGTCTACTAAAAGTGATCTTCCGTCGATAGCCAAGATCTTGCCTGTAGTAGCCCGCTTCTTAACAGCCGATAGCAATTCTGATAATCCAGGGATGGCTTTGATGAAGGCATCTCGAATTTCTTTTCCTTTAGCTGCTGCCTTATTATCTGATAGTTGTTTGTCATAGCTCTTACCTATGCGAGTTGCTGATGCCCCATAAAGAAAGGCGTACGTTACGGTTTTGACAGCCCTTCGGGTAATGCCAATTTTGTCGGCATTGACTTGGTGAATGTCTCCGTTGATAAGGATGTCGGCATAGCGTCCATCATCATATTTCGCAAGATAATGGGATAATATTCTAAGCTCAATGCCGCTAAGGTCAGCACCGCACATAACCATGTGAGGGGATGCCTTAAATAATTTCCTAAATTCTTCATTTGCTGGTACTTGGGCTAGATTTGGTTTTCTGTGAGCACATCTAAATGTGTTTGTTGAGACTGAACAGCTGTGATGTATTCGATTAGATGTCGTACATAACTTGAGCCATGCGTTCACGCCTTCTGATATCATCCCTAACGCCTTCTTCAGTTCCAAGCACCGAAGAAAATCCAGAGCAATATCCGTCCCAATGTCCTTGAGAACGATTTCGTCTACTACGGGCTTGCCGTTCGAGCTTATTAATGAGGGTGTCCATCCATAATGAGTCGTCAGTATCCATGCAATATGGTCTCTTGATGTAGGATTAAGTTCTTTTAGTCGGGTGAATTCAGCTCCTTCAATATATCCTGTTCGTTTATTAGATCGTTTCGGAGAAAAGCTTGATCCTCCGATGTAAGTGTGCCTGTTGCGAAGTACTCTACTAAGTTCCTCAAGTTCCTTTCTGAGAGACGATTCAAGTTCCCATGCAGCTGGTTCATCAAAGTACCATCCATGTAATTCTTGTTTTGAAAGTATGTGTGCGACTGAGTGTTCTAACGAGACCCAGTCAGGTAGGGGTGAAAGTGGTCGCATAATTTTTTAGTTACTACAACGTCTTGAGCACAGTAATCTTCCATCTCTTGGCTCCATTCAGACCAATCAGAGGTCTTGCCGAACGCTCCTTTGTATTCTCCTAACCTATAACCATAGGATTCAAGTGAATGTCTACCATATAGTTGTAATGGCATTTGTCTCCACTCATGTTTCCTGTCTATATCTAAGATATTTGGATGGTATAGACGTGATAAAAGAAGAGTATCAACAATGCGAGCACGGGGAGAGAAATAGTTATATAGTTTGCTAAGACACGGGAGATCAAAACCAATAATGTTATGGCCAACAAGCGTGTCAGCAACAAGTAACTTACCAATTCCCTCAGAAATGGAGTATCTGTTGTTCTTTTCATCGTTGTAAGTTTCAACTGTGTCAGTCGTAGAGTCATATATAGCTAGGCAATGAATGCGTGTTACGTCAGGTAAGAGACCATTGGTTTCAAGGTCAAATACAAGAGTCATTTCTTCTTCTGCCACGTATAAGTTTTGTCTTTAAACTGAGCTTTCTTTTTTGCCTCCTCAGTTGGAGGCTTTGGTTTATTTAAGTGAGTGTACCAAGGATGTTCATACTCACTATTTTCAAAAATCCGTGGTTTCGCTGGTTCCACGTAGAAAGGATGGTTCCTTATTTTCATT
>Ga0310344_10002819_pt1 | contig 13019 bp, 10 predicted proteins | sample HC15DNA20200_MG_FD_203801 | JGI IMG/M metagenome (GOLD analysis project Ga0310344, IMG submission 203801) | Marine microbial communities from station ALOHA, North Pacific Subtropical Gyre - HC15-DNA-20-200_MG | ecosystem: Environmental > Aquatic > Marine > Oceanic | place: Pacific Ocean: North... | reverse complement strand
GCGCATGCGGATTTGAGAGACCAACTCGGAGGAGAGAGATTCTCTCATGGAACCGCGGCCAGAAGATCACTCGATGCCGGGGTCGGCAAGGTGGTCCAAATTGGTACACGCGCCCTCTCTAGAGAGGAGGCTGAATTCTCACAGAATGACGGGCGAGTGGAGACCTGGTATGCTAGAGATTTCATGGGTGTGTGTGAAGGGCAAGCAGGATGGGCTGCACTCATGGATAGAATTGCCCAAATCGAGGGTTCCGTCTGGTTGACCTTTGACGTCGATGGATTGGATGGTTCACTTGTGCCGGACACGGGGACTCCAGTTCCCGGTGGATTGAGTCATTGGGCCGCTGTGGAGATTATCGAGAAGTTATTCGCAAGCGGTGCAGAGGTTATTGGAGCCGATGTTAACGAAATCGTCCCCGGAGAGGATCGTTTGACCCAATTCAATGCAGCACTCATCGCCACCAAGATATTAGCCGCTCACATCGCAAGTCGTGGTTAGAGGGCGATAGATTCACCGCGAGTGCCAATGATTGTAGATGAAGACCCCCTCAGCGGCGCATGCGCCGCTGGGCAGTAATCGTCCTCGCATCCCTGATGCTTACTGTGCCAGTTGCGCCGGCTGCATCAGCACAGATTGGTCAGCCGGACATCATTCAGGAGCACTGGTATCATTCCTATGCAACACTGACCTTGGATGTCAATGCATGGGCTGATGATTACCCGGAAATCGTAAATCTGCTCGTCGTTGGTCAAACAGAATTGGGAAGAAACCTCTGGATGCTGCAGATTTCCGATTGGAGTCAAGAAACCAAGCCCGATGGGGCTGCCAAAGAGGTAGTTTATATCGACGGGGGTCACCATGGGAATGAGCATCTGGGCACCGAACTTGCCTTCCTCGTTGCAGAGTTTTACATCGAGGGTTGGGCTAATGGTGAGCAAGAAGTGATTGATGTCTTGGCTACTACTGAATTACACATCCTCATCATGCTAAATGCGGACGGTAATGACCAAGATACAAGATGGAATATCAATCAAGTAGATCTGAATAGAAACTACGATCACTACTGGAACACTTGCCCCACGACTCAGCCTGGAAGTTCTGCATTTAGTGAATCCGAGACTCTTGCGAATTCGATTTACATGAATGAAGTGGTACCTCATGCTGATTTGTATATCACCATGCACACAGGAGTTTGGATCATGCTCTATCCTTGGGGCAAATGGCCCGAACAGCCTTCGGACTGGGAGTTATTCCATTTCATCAGAGATGATGTTAACGCCAACATATCCGACATCCCAATTAGGAATGCAAACCAAGGCCTCTACCCCAACTGTGGGACCAGTAGGGATTACGGCTACGGGGTGATGGGGTATCCTACTTTCACCTTCGAGACCGATGATGAGCAGTTCCTATTGGGGACAGTAGAAGCCCTCTCTGACAGATTGGAAGAAGAGCTCGATGTGATGAGATATCTAATTCAGAATGTATGGTACTGGAGGGCCCGTCTTGTTGTCGATTCCCTAGAGGTGGAGGATGGAAAGGTGCATCTGAGCGTTTCAAACCTAGGACACGCGAGCACGTCAAATGCCACACTGCTGTACTTCGAGAACGGAGATTCATCGGAGTTTTGGCTCCCTGGGGCGGATGAACCGACCGAAGTGACGGGGGTGATGGATATACAGGAGAGGGAATCAGACTTCAACTTCTCAGCCCCCGGATACGGCTTCGCAGTCAATGCCACAAATAGCACCGTCACAACCCTCGATTTCACGGGCGCTCCGATTTCCAGTGGCGAGGGGATTTGGGTCCTGTACTATCAGAAGAGAGTGATAGATGCATCAAAGTGGGTGGGAGAATTGGTCAATGAGAGCGTAGTAGAGATGAAGGCTGGTGGTTCGGGTCTGCTTCCAGCCCCTTCGATGCTGCTTGTTTTCATCGCCTTCGCTCTAGCGGCGATTAATGGAAGAAATAGTAGATTTGAACATTAATTTAAGTGTTTAGAATACTAATTAGGACTCTAAAGTATGAATTTTCAAAGCAATTCTTTGTATATTACTACCAAATCGCAGACTTCGGCGATATGATGAATTGGTCCAATTGTGAATTCGATGAAGCCTGCGAACAACTGCTGATACCTCTCTTTGAGGGAGTCGACAGAGCCCCGAACAACGCTCTTTCAGGCCTCGGTCGAAGTCAGCGAAATCTGGTCAAAGAAGCGATTTCATCTGATGAGTTCGAAGGTAAGAAGGGACAGAGAATGGTTGTTTGGACTCCCGGGTGTAGAGTCATGCTCATCGGCATGGGAGAGAAGGATTCGCTGGGCCATCGTCTAGCTCGCAACACCGGAGCTCGAGTCATGGCCTCGCTGTCCAAGAAGAAAGGGCTCTCTGTGTGCGTGAGATTCACCTCCGGGTGGACGGGTGAGCGCATGCTCGACTTCGCAGAGGGCATGATGCTGAGGGATTACGAATTCCTCGAACACCAAGAAATCGATGAAGATCATATCTCAGACCAGTGGTCTGTACAATTCCAAGCCAGTCCGAGATATCAAGAGGTCCTCGGAGAAGGACTCAGCATAATCCATTCAGTCGCCGGTGGTGTGCATCTTGCACGTGACCTAGGCAATGAGCCAGCCAATGTTCTGTATCCAATGGAGTACGCTCACAGGGCTGAAGAGTGGGCTGCTGACAAGGAGAATATCACAGTCGAAGTCTACGACTGGGACAAGTTGCAGGAACTAGGTATGGGCGGCCTGATTAACGTAGGAAAAGGTAGTGACAGGAAGCCTTGCATGGTCCTTTTCACCCTCAATCCAGACGCCGATGAGGGTGTCCAAAGGCCCTGTATCGTTGGCAAGGGGATAACATTCGATACAGGTGGAATCTCAATCAAGCCTACCGGTGGAATGTGGGATATGAAGTACGATATGTGCGGTGCTGCAACAGTATTCGGGCTGATGGAAGCATTGCACTCCACCGGCTATGATCGCAGGGTGAATGGAATCGCCTGTTTGGCGGAGAACATGCCTGGCTCAGGGGCATACCGTCCCGGGGATGTGTTCAAGACCTACTCGGGCAAAACCATAGAGGTGTTCAGCACAGATGCTGAGGGACGCAACGTCCTCGCTGATGGATTGTGGAAGGCGGGTGAGTTAGACCCTGAATACATCGTTGATCTAGCCACTCTGACCGGAGCCATCGTAGTCGCCCTAGGCAATCAGATTACCGGGATGTGGGCCAACGATGACGACATCGGAAGGAGATTGAAAAGGGCGGCCAACCGCTCTGGGGAGCCTGTGTGGAGGATGCCTCTGAATGCTCAGTTCAGAAAGTACATGACAGACTCTGCCTTTGCTGACATCCGCAACGGATCGATTGGCGGTAGAGCTGGTTCTTCGAATACAGCGGCTTCTTTCCTTGAGTTCTTCGTACCGCACCGCGGCTTCAACGAAGAGGCGGACAAGATTCCTTGGGTTCACCTCGATATCGCAGGTACCGCATGGGGACCTGGTTCGAAGGCTCGCTCAGAGGGTGCTAACCCGCTGTTCCAGTTCGGAGTCTCCGGTGTCCATGTAAGGACTCTTCACAGGCTGATTTCAGAAGACTAGTCTTCGCTTACTCTTCATCGGAGTCGACGACTTCGAAGTCAGCCTCTACGACGTCCTCGTCGCCTTCTTCAGCGGCCTCCTGCTGCTCGGCCATCTCGGCTGCAGCAGCCTCGTACATCTTGGTTGAGATTTCGTGCATCTCCTCCTCAACCTCCTTCATCTTGGCTTGAATGGCGGCCTCGTCGATGTCATCGACCTCGATTGGAGTCTCTCCGTCTTCCTTGGTAATCAGCTTCTTGAGGTCATCCAATTTAGCGTGAACAGCATCGGAGTCTAAATCCTTGACCTTCTCAACTGCGTCATCTAGCATTCGCTTGGTCTGGTAGACTACGCTGTCAGCAGTGTTCAGAAGATCAACTCCTGCTCTACGCAGTTTGTCCTCAGTAGCGAACTTCTCCGCATCGGCTATCTTCTGTGCAATCTCTTCCTCAGAGAGTGAAGTCTGGCTCTCAATCTTGATTGACTGCTCGGTGCCTGTTCCCAAGTCCTTTGCAGACACGTTGACAATACCGTTTGCATCGATGTCGAAGGTGACCTCGATCTGAGGAATTCCCCTAGGTGCAGGAGGTATGCCCATCAGATGGAATCGCCCGAGTGTGATGTTGTCCTTTGCGAACTCCCTCTCGCCCTGCAGAACATGAACTTCGACTGCTGGCTGGTTGTCAGCCGCTGTCGAGAAGTTCTCAGAGCGTCGAGTAGGAATCGTAGTGTTCCTCTCAATCATGGTAGTCATGACTCCGCCAAGAGTCTCAATTCCCAGAGTCAGGGGTGTGACATCGAGGAGAAGAACGTCAGTTACTCCCTCGTCTCCTACGATGATGCCTGCTTGCAGGGCTGCACCTACTGCCACGGCCTCGTCGGGGTTGATTCCCTTGAACGGGGCCTTTCCTGCCTCCTTCTCGATTGCTTCTTGGACTGCTGGAATTCTGGTACTTCCGCCGACTAGGAGAATCTTGTCGATGTCACCGGCCTTGACTCCAGCATCCTTCATAGCGCTGCGAGTTGGCTTCATCGTCCTGTTAATCAGGTCAGCAGTTAGGTCCTCGAACTTGGCTCGAGATAGACTCATGTCCAAGTGTTCGGGTTGTCCATCTTTCATGGTGATGAACGGGAGGTTGATTTGTGATGAGTTGGTTCCCGAGAGCTCTATCTTGGCCTTTTCAGCTGCCTCCCTCAGACGGCTCATTGCCTGTAGGTCCTTTGAGAGATCAATACCTGATGATTTCTTGAATTCCGAAACTATCCATTCGACTACATTGTCGTCGAAGTCATCTCCACCCAGCCTGTTGTCTCCGCTGGTAGCCTTTACCTCAATCTGGGGCTGACCATCGACTTGGTAGATATCGAGAATAGAAACGTCGAATGTACCGCCTCCCAAATCGAAGACTAGGATGGTCTGATCCTCTTCCTTGTCGACACCATATGCGAGGGCCGCAGCCGTCGGCTCGTTGATTATTCTCAGAACCTCAAGACCAGCAATCCTGCCAGCGTCTTGGGTTGCCTTTCTCTGAGCGTCGCTGAAGTATGCGGGACAGGTGATGACTGCCTGCTTGACTTCCTTACCGAGATATTCCTCGGCGTCGGCCTTGAGCTTTTGCAGTACGAATGCAGATATCTCCTGAGGAGTGTATTCGTCATCGTCAATCTGCTTGCTCCAGTCTGTTCCCATCTCTCTCTTGACCGACAAAACGGTGCGGTCGGAGTTAGTTACGGCTTGGCGCTTGGCGGTAATACCGACGAGTCTCTCTCCATCCTTGGAGAAGGCTACCACGCTAGGTGTGGTTCTCGAGCCCTCCGAGTTCGGTATGACAACGGGCTGACCACCCTCCAATGTCGCCACGCAGCTGTTCGTTGTTCCTAGATCAATTCCTATCACAGGTTCGCTCATATTTATCTCTCCTAAGTTCGCTTGGCTCACGCCATATCGAATACAATGTCCAAAATACCGTTGTTCAACTCCCAACTCAAAATATCCTCAACTGCCTCTGGAAGAATGAATCTCTTGAATGGGCGCGGCTGTGTCCTTCTGAGGAGTTGTAGCACCTCTCCACCACTGCTCAGCAAGAGTTCGAGATCCTCACTCCTGATATCTAGAAACCTTGAGATGTCAATTGTGACTGACATTTGCCCGTCTGACACATACGCATCCTCTTCGGGCAAATCTGAAATCTCAGAATCCTCAGACTTCTCGAGTTCTGCCGTAACCTCTTCCTGAGGCTGGTCGTTGCTCTTGACCTCGACGTTGACCCCCATACGCTTGAAGAAATCCTGGAAGCCTCCTTGGCTGTCAAACATAGATTCCATTGCTCGACGGAATTCGTCGGGGTCTCCACTTGACTCAAACTTAAACTCAGAGTGTGATATCTTAGTCGGGTCAATGCCCATCTCTTCGAACTGATCCATGACTCTCTTCATCATCTGCTCTAGGGCTTTGATATCGATTGGCATACCCATTTGCTCTAGCATCTTTGCCATCTCTTCGAACATATCTTCGGGCCAATCATCAGAGTCTCTTCCGGTCATCAAATATCACTACTCAACCTGAGGTTGTATAGTGCGATAGTAGACTCGTATATGAATCGTACGGTTGAGGAACCTCGGAACTGAGGTATGGAAAGCCTAACGGTCGGGTTCAAAGCAAGGGCGCTTTTCGCTTCTAAATATGGTCGAGCCGGATCATGAAGTGGCTCTCGAAGATACGGATCGTATTCACGGTCGCTCGGCATTCGTGAACAACGTCAAGGCCGCTGTAGCACTATCTGGCGCGGTACGCTCGACGCTGGGCCCTAAGGGACTGGACAAGATGCTAGTTGATGAGGACGGTGATGCTACAGTTACTAATGACGGAGTCACTGTGCTGGAGACTGCCAAAGTGGAGCACCCCACTGCCCGATTGCTGGTCTCGACTTCCTCGGCACAGGACCGGGCTGCCAGAGACGGTACGACGACCGCTGTTATCCTTACATCTGAATTGCTACAGAACTCGCTGGAGTTGGTTCGTGCCGGTGTCCATCCATCGGTGATTCTGAATGGCTATCGAATCGCCCTGTCTGAATCTCAGGATGAGCTCAAGAGAATCTCGAAGTCCGATATCGGAGATGAGCATGTGCGCTTCGCTGTAGCGACTTCGCTTTCAGGCAAGGTGGACTCTTCTGTTGGGGAGCACCTAACAGAGTTAGCTTTGGAAGCTCTCGATTCAATCTCTGCCGACGAAGGTGGAGACGATCTCGAGAGGTTACGAGTCAAACGTCTTCGGGTCAAGGACGGAGGCGCATTGGATTCGGAAGTCGTGAATGGTTTGGTTCTGGCCAAATCGAGAATGGACATGGCTTCTCCGGCATCATCTAAGGGGGGTCGAATTGTAATTATCGACGGTGGCATGGAATCGCCCAGTCTAGAATTGGATGCTTCGATTGAAGTCACAAATATCGGGGCACTGCAGGAATTTCATGACAGGGCGCAGAGCCGAATGAGGGAACAAGTAGAACAGTTGGCTTCAATGAATGTTGATTTGCTCGTAGTCAGGGACGGAATAGATGAGTCTGCTTCGACTATGTTGACCGATGCTGGAATCACCGCCTATCGACGCTTTGAGCGCGAGGACCTCGAGATGCTATCTCGGATGACTGGTGCCGGCATGGTTCGCGATTGCTCAAGAGTTAAGCAGGATGATGTCGGAATCTATGCCTCGCGAAGTGAGCAATCGTATTCCGCGATTAAGCATACAAGAATTGACGGTTCCGAGGGAGGAGCGGTGACGATAGTAATCCGTGGTTCATCGCCTTCTATTAGGGAAGAGATCGAGCGTGCTTTTGACGATGCCATGGGAGTTGCTCTCCGGTTGAAAAAGGAGCCAAAATTACTGCCTGGCGGAGGGGCGACACAGACTCATCTAGCCCGACATCTTCGTGCCTTCGCTTCTACCCAATCCGGTCGTGAGCAGATGGCCATCGAAGCCTACGCCGCGGCTCTTGAAATCGTCCCTAGGACTCTGGCAGAGAACTCCGGACTCGATCCGATTGATGCTGTGCTTGAGCTCTCAGCAGCTCAGGCCGCCAAGGACGGAGGCCCCTGGGTAGGCCTCGACATCAATTCAGGGAAGGATGCTAAGATGGATTTGGTTGGCGTGTATGACCCCCTATTCGTCGCACGACATGCGCTGGACTGTTCTACAGAAGCGGCCTGCAGTGTTCTCAGAATCGACGATGTTCTCTGGGCCAAGCAGGACGCTCAGACACCGGACTGGCAGAGCGAGATGGAAGAGCAGTACTAGTCTGAGAGTCTATTCAGCATCTCATCGACCATTCTATTCAGATTATACTCGGCACGCCAGCCCCAGTCCTCTTTAGCGACTGAGTCATCAACAGCATCAGGCCACGAATCAGCATATTCCTGCCTGTGGTCGGGTTTGAATTCACAAGTGAATCCATCTACTCTCTCTGAAATTGCATCGGCCAACTCTCCTGCGGTGAATGATATACCTGAGACATTGTACCCCCCTCTGGAATCTCCAATTGAATTGACAGGTGCGTCCATCAACTCCAAGGTAGCCCTAATTGCATCATCCATGTACATCATTGGTAGTCTAGTCTCAGACCCTACAAAGCAGTCATAGTGACCCTCATTAAGCGCAGCATGAAAGATCTCGACAGCGTAATCGGTTGTCCCACCACCAGCAGGCGACTTCCAAGAGACGAGTCCGGGATAGCGGATTCCCCGTGTGTCCACTCCGTACTGCTTCCAGTAATTCATTGCCATCACCTCTCCCGTGACCTTGGTCTTGCCATAGGTGGTAGTCGGATTGAGAGGCGTGACCTGAGGGGCTGTAGCTGGAGCATCTGGCCCAAAGACGGCGATTGAGGAAGGGGCGTAGACTCTGAGACCATGCCTGCGTGCGGTCTCAAGAACAGTGATTGTTCCACCAACATTCACTCTTTCACAAAGTTCCGGATTCTGCTCCCCGGTAGCAGACAGAATCGCAGCTAGATGGTAGACAGTCCCAATGCCCTCATCCTTGACAACCGAGTCCATCGCATCTCCATCGAGCACGCTGAGACGTACGAACCGCCCCTCTTCGACAAATGGGTGTCCGGAGATTTCGCGAACATCGGAAGCGATCACAGAATCTTTTCCGTGCTTGTCTCTGAGAGCCTCGACCAAATCCATGCCAATCTGTCCGAGAGCACCGGTAACCAGAATGGAGTCGCCGAGAGTCCCGGACATGAGACCACATTCAGCAGACGATACTTGAACATGGAGTAGAGCACTACTGGGAATACTTGGCCAACGTTGATATGCGAGGCTCAACGGCTTCAGACCCCGTTGATTGCATGAAGTATGTCGTAGTCACGGGGGGCGTCCTTTCTGGACTGGGTAAAGGAGTAACAGCTAGCAGCATCGGAGTTTTGCTCAAATCCGCTGGACTGCGAGTCACTTCAGTCAAGATTGATCCTTATCTTAATGTAGATGCTGGAACGATGAGTCCATTCGAACACGGAGAAGTTTTCGTGCTAGATGATGGAGGAGAAGTCGATTTGGACTTAGGAAATTACGAGAGGTTCCTCGACATAGCCCTGACGAGAGATAACAACATCACCACAGGTAAGGTCTACGACAATGTTATCCAAAAGGAGAGAAAAGGCGACTACCTTGGCAAGACTGTACAAGTCATCCCTCACATCACCAATGAGATTCAGGATTGGATAGAGCGTGTTGCACACACTCCCAGTGATGGCAATGGCAAGGAGCCAGATGCTTGCGTGATTGAGTTGGGTGGAACAGTAGGAGACATTGAGAGTGCTCCTTTCGTAGAAGCACTAAGGCAATTCCAGTTCCGTGTTGGTAGCGAGAACATTTGCTTCGTCCATGTCAGCCTAGTTCCAGTGATGGGCCCAGTAGGAGAGCAGAAGACCAAGCCAACCCAGCACACGGTCAAGGAACTAAGAGGTCTAGGCATCATCCCAGATATCCTAGTATGCCGATCAGCAAATCCGCTGGAGGACGAGACAAGAGTCAAACTGGCAGCCTTCTGTCACGTATCTGAGAACGCGGTTGTCTCAGCGCATGACGTATCCAATATCTACCGGGTTCCGATGATGCTTGAGGACCAAGGGGTTAGTGAGGTCCTGTCCGATGGCTTAGGCTTCAAACTTCCAGGAAAGAGGCCACTGCTCGAAGAGTGGAAAGCAATGGCCGACCGCGTGGATGGCGTAGAGAAGGAAGTCAGAATCGCGATGGTGGGCAAGTACACTGGACTTTCGGATTCATATCTCAGCGTCATCAAAGCGCTACAGCATTCCTCCTATGCAGTAAATCACAAGTTGGAAATCGATTGGATAGAATCGGCTAATCTCGATGATGAATCTGCTGAATCAGACCCAGAAGCACACGCTGAAGCCTGGGCATTGCTGAAGGGAGTGGATGGAATACTTGTCCCGGGAGGATTTGGAAGGAGAGGTATCGAGGGGAAGATCAAAGCAGCAGAATATGCAAGGACGAACAATATCCCGTATCTCGGAGTCTGCCTAGGATTGCAGGTAGCGACAATCGAGTTCTGTAGGAATGTACTGGGGATGGAAGGGGCGAACTCAACCGAGTTCGACGAAGATACTCCTCATCCAGCTGTCGTGTTCATGCCTGAGATATCCAAGACACACATGGGAGGAACCATGCGTCTAGGCACTAAACCGACTCCTTTCTTGGTCGAAGACTGTAAGATTAGGAGATTGTATCATGGAGCTGAGCATGTCGATGAGAGGCACAGACACCGCTACGAGGTCAACCCAGAACTCATCGAGCAGATTGAGAGTGCAGGGCTGAAGTATGTTGGCAAGGATGAGACTGGTCAGCGCTGTGAGATAATGGAGCTAGATGACCATACATACTTCGTGGGGACTCAATACCACCCCGAGTTCAAGTCTCGACCAAACCGCCCCAGTCCACCATTCCTAGGGCTTCTAATGGCTGCAACCGGACAAGAAATCTGAATATGCCGCCTATGTTTCTTCGTTCTTTGATTCCTTATTAGGATCGAAACGACCAATACGAATCATCACAATCATTAGACCAGCGTGAATAAGAGGAACCCCAATCAAATCAAACCTAGCAACTCGAAAAACCATTAGATATCCCGTAAGTATTGCCATAAATCCAGGTAATATCGCTAAGACTTCGAGCCACGGCCTGGTTTTCGGCCAAATCGCGAAAGCGAAAAGTACCAAACAGATTGGTACCGTTAGCATCGAGAGCCACGTCCCCACAATAACTCCACATGCTTCGGGGCCTATGCACAATCCTTGAACTGGTCTTGGAATAAATATGACAATCAATAAGATGGAGGTTAGGAATACAACTGGATACCGCCCCATTGGTTTTAGTTGACCCATATCTATTGATTAGTTCCTAAGCATTTAGTAATTGTACCTAATGTCAGATTCCCTAGGGACTCAATACCACACAGTCACTCGGCGAGATGCATCAGAATTACACTATTGGATGCACCGCTTCAGGGATTTGGTTCGGATTCGAGATGCTCGTAAGCGAGGGAAATTGACTGTTCAACATCGATGTTATCCTGACCCTCGTCATAGCTTATTCTCAACTCATGAACTTCGTATGTGTTGTAGTGGAATGCTTCCCAACTGGCCGAACCCCCCTCTTCGACAACATCATTTCTTACTAGACAGGCTTCTCCTGCTTGGTCGTATAGCCGCCAAGTAATCTCCACTTCTCTCCCGCCACCGATGTTCTCAATCAGTTCTGGGTTCTCGACCATAGAGTCGATGAAGATTACAACCGGATGTGGTCCGCCGTGCTTTGGAATCGGGTCAATCGACAAGTCACTCGGCTGATGAGTGGATTGCTCTGACCATTCGATACTCAGATCGATTCGGATTGTCACAGTAGTACTCTCTCGCCTGTTATTTCCGTCTATAGCATATGCGACAATCTCGTAGATGCCGTGATCAGCGAACTCCACTGTGACAGTAGAAGTTGTATCGGAGTCAACTGAAATAGGCTCTCTGCCCCCAGCAAACTCCACACCAAATTCGGCTAGCTTCCGTTCTGACTCAGTATTGGAGAAATCGAACTCTAATGAGACATTCGTGGTCGAGATGTGTTCGCCATCAATGTATGACTCAACCATTGTGCCGTTGGTCTTCTCGTAATTGACGACAAGTGTGATTTCGCCTCGAAATTCTGACAAGCATCCCGGAATTGTGCTTGACAGGAGAATTGCTGTTAGCAAAATGGATACAAGCTGACGCACGAATTGGTTATTCGATTACTAGATATAAGCGGACTGGTCAGTTGATTTTCATCTCAAAGGATGTTATCGACAATCTCGTCCATGTCTTGGCCGCGTCCACAGTATGAGCAGCGAATCTCTAACGGCTCGACGTTGATAACTCTCAATTTCTGAGGCAAAGGCTCTCTGGCGTTCTGTGTGATGCAGTTCCAGAATGAGCAGCGAGCGATATTGACCAACTCGTCACCGAGTTCGGCATTGAGCTTCTCGGCCACACTGTAGTTCCTGATGATGGCGACACTGGCTACGGGAGCGAGTAGTGCTAGACGATCTAACTCCTCTTGGCTGAGTTCACGGTCCTCAATCTTCAACACGTCCTTGCGGCCGAGTTTAGCACTGGGTACGTTCATCACTAGAGAAATCGGGTTTGAACGACCAATGTCCAGTCTGAGCATCTTCAGCACCTGGATTGCTCGACCGGCTGGAATGTGGTCGACCACAGTTCCGTTGCAAATCGCTGTAACACGTCTCATCTCGCTCATTACTTCACCTTCTTTGGTATCTTGACGCCTAGACAGTCGCACAGTAGAGCCATTCTAGCCACGACTCCGTTGAACGCTTGCTGGAAGTATCTAGCATGTCGAGTAGAGTCGACACTTGGGTGGATTTCCTCCACTCTCGGTAGAGGGTGCATGATAATCATCTCCTTCTTGGCTCCGCCAAGATCACCCGCGCTTAGCATATAGATTCCCGCAACCTTGGCATACTCATCCTCATCTGGGAACCTCTCTTTCTGGATTCGAGTCATGTAGATTACATCCGCATCGGCGATGGTAGCAGAAAAGTCGGAAGTCTCAGTCACCTCTGCTCCGTGCTCCTTCAAGTCCGACACAATTTCTGTGGGCATCATCAGTGATTCAGGAGACACTAGAGTCAGGGCCGCTCCGAAGCGGACTAAAGCGTGTGATAGGCTGTGAACGGTCCTGCCGTAGCGCAGGTCTCCAACCATTACTACGTTCAGGCCCTTGAGTGTACCATGCGCTTCTCTAATTGTGAATAGATCAAGCAGAGTCTGGGTCGGGTGGTTTCCTGCCCCGTCCCCAGCGTTTAGTACTGGGATTTCTATCGCATCAGCGCTGTACTGCGCCGCACCTTGTCTAGGAT
>Ga0310344_10002817_pt1 | contig 13021 bp, 7 predicted proteins | sample HC15DNA20200_MG_FD_203801 | JGI IMG/M metagenome (GOLD analysis project Ga0310344, IMG submission 203801) | Marine microbial communities from station ALOHA, North Pacific Subtropical Gyre - HC15-DNA-20-200_MG | ecosystem: Environmental > Aquatic > Marine > Oceanic | place: Pacific Ocean: North... | reverse complement strand
TCCAACAATAAAGACGTTAAAGTCAGGACTCAGATTTTCATATCCAGCGGTAGTAGCACAGACACACATATCGGTTGCGTATCCTGCAAGAAGAACATGTCGAATCGCCTGGCTTTGAAGAAACTGTTTTAAGGACACATATCCTTCTTCGTCATAGATGACAACATCGTCAGGATGAACATCTATTTCCTTGACGACTGGAATAGGGAGTTGCCAAAAACCGGCAGCATTGTATCGATCTCCACCATCCGAACCCGGAAAATGAAAGAAGTAGTTACCCAGGGTTTGATTCTTGAGCAGCTTAAATTGCTTGTGCAGGGGATTTCCCTGATAGACGAATGAAGACAAGGTTTCGGTCAATTGTCTTCTCGCATGAAGACGTTCCTGATTCGTTGGCCGCCTATGAACAGAACGATACATGCCTTTGCGAATGGTATCCCCTTTCCCCGGTAGACTGTAGACAACGAGTCCTACGGTATCACGTAAACTCTGCAGCCATGGATTCAGCACCTGTTTCACATGTTTGCGATAGAGTTGGTTTTTGTGGGATGTACCGAAAAAAGAAACACCGGCCGGTTCTGGAGTCTTCCATCCTTGACCATCATCAATACCCCAGGGATGTACAACCACTATGGCTGTCTCACTCCCCTTCAACTGGTTCGGAACTTCTACGATTCCGCGGGCATTATAAGAAAATCGCCAGGCACGAAGCGCCAGATCACTCCCTGCATCCTGAATGAGCAACGGGGCTTCAAAGCGATGCTTTTCCCGAATTGGCTCCACGAATTCGGGAAAATCAGCAAGGATTGGCTCCACCGTTGGGAGCTTCTTCAGATGATTATCATAGTGAAACGTTTCTGATTGCTGGTCCGATTCTTCAGCGAACACAAAACAGGGTAATCCGAATATCACAATCGGTAGAATCCATCCTGCACCTAGCCCTCGCATAATCACCTCCAACATCCCGTTCTTGGTACGGAAAATCTTGTGTAAGCCTTATCATGTTTCAGGGAGCATTATCCTGCGAACCGGCTGACAACTGGACCTGATCAATCCATTTATAAACCTCATCAAGAACCTGTGTGCGTTCATGAGGCGTCATCCAGTAATAATAGCCTTTTGAATCAAGATCGATTCCCAGAAGTGATTCGAGAGTCGTCTGAGCAAATTGTCTGTTAATATTGTACATGTCATCGAGTTGGCGACTGAGTTCTTTTGACAACCAGGTTGCCCCGGCACGCTGTGCTACCCCAATTCCGATTCGTCGGATTTCATAACGACTATCCTGAAGCCACACACGCCCCATCAATTCGTTGCGATCCGCGTAACGATCGGCCAGCTGGTCTTCGTCAAACTGTGCTCCATACCACTGCCCAAGAAATTGGATAGTCCAATCGATAGATTGATCAAGATGACAAATGTTACAGGCATTGACCCCCCCCTCTTCGATTATTTCGGGGTTGGTAGGTGATGAAATTTGATGCGTCCTGACAATCGTCTCCACTCCTTCTGTAACGTGCGGCATATGACAATTCATACATCGTGATCCCTGGCTGCCACGCGGATGATGGGTGTGGTCATCACGTGCCTTTGCTGATTTAAAATTGGAATGACAGGTCAGGCAGCTGGCATCATCCTGATCTGGAGTGTTGGGCCAGTGGGAGCCGATTTCACTGTGGGGTTCATGACACTGGACACAGGTCAATTGTGAATAACAGCTGCCGTTAATCGCATCCCGGTATTCGGACGAATTAATTCTCGAAGCACCACCTGGAAGTGTCATACGCGGTGGGCCATGACATTGCCCACAGATGAGATTGATATTCTCCTGATGCGTCCTCCCAAAATCAATTTGCTCAGCCTCCTCTCCATGAATGAGGTGGGGAGAGGACGGCAGAAACCTCGGTGGAATTTGTCCTTCAGACTCGACATGCTCACGACCACCGTAATGGCAGGCTTCGCAACTAATCCCGAGCGTCACCGCCTTTTCTGGTTCATATTTGGCAGAAACATGACGAATTATGATATCCAGCTCCTCGGCTGTTGATGGCATTTTTTCAAGAGAAGCGTCTGTCATTTCGCTAAAAGTACTGTCTAGAAAAGGGCCGATATCATAATGTAATTCCGGTTTCTTGAGCCCGACGGCAGTATGATCCAGAAGCATACGGTATCCCTGAGGGATCGTAGTGTGGCATAGTGCGCACGAACCATAATAAGCTACTGGTTTGAAATTTTCATATGGGTCAGGTGTAAAATCACTGTCATTCTCATCATAGACACCGTAAATAGGAACCCACTGATCATGCTCGATACGGTACCCCAGAGGTAACACCAGCTTCGTATCTGGACCAATTGGACGTTCATAGCTCTGTGGAGCGGCATCGACCCCCTTGTACTCACTCATCCTGGAAATCGGGGTACCACTTTCCAGCATTCCAATATAGTACTGATGGTAACGGCGCCCGATGGTGTGGCTAACTGTAAAAATGCGGTCAATCGCCCCCCGATGGACCCTCATCTTTTTGTCGTTTCCTTCTTGATACACCGTGACCGTTCCTCCTCGCAGTGGCACAGTCGTACCATCGAAACGCCCTATGATCGATTCTTCTGTAGCTTCTGCATTCATCCAGCGATGAGGGTGCTTGGACCAGGCTTCATGGTTGTTCGGATGACATGAGGCACATGTTTCAGGCCCTACATAATCACGAGGTGCAATATTGCTGTAAGAAGAACTTTTTGCCTGGCGATCTACCAGTTCTTCGGGCAAATCGGGCCACACATAATACCAGCCCTGCACTTGACGGGGTTGTGACACAGCCCGCCTACGGGGAGCCTCCGGAAAAACCCAGTAAATCACAGCAGAAACAACCGTTACCGCGACAAGGGAAATCACAACGATGTGCCAAGGCGGCGAGACCTTGTGGGAGCTCATAAAAACGTCCGGATTTCAGAACGATGAACCTAAGTCAGTGACGTGTTACTTTTCATTATAACGTCCATGGGTAACACGGAAAACTCGCAATCCACCAGACACCTCCTCATCAAAGGCCTTCCTGCCAGCCGATCCTAGTCCTGTCCCCACGGACCGCCATCAAATTCACCGATGATTTTCACGTACTATTCGATAATCTTATTCAATGGATACTCCACAATCCCTTTTACTCCAATTGATTTCAGAGGCGGTACTATATTACGTACGATGTCCTCTTCAATAATGGTATTTATCGCAACCCACTCTTCATCTGCAAGAGGACTCACTGTGGGATTTTGAAGCGACGGAAGAATCGCGACAGCCTCAGGTAATTTATCTTTTCGGACATTCATCATCAAACCAACACGCCCTTCCGCAGCCATCGCGCCACTTAACATCATTGCCAGATCGTCTATTTTAGATTTCTTCCACGATTCTTGATACGACTGGTTGTTCGCGATAAAACGAGGCGTACTTTGCATGACAACATCCAGTATTTTCAGCTTGTTGGCGCGCAGACTGCTGCCAGTCTCCGTCACTTCAACAATCGCATCCACCAGCTCAGGTGGCTTCACTTCCGTAGCACCCCAGGAAAATTCGACGTGCGCCTTCACACCATGTTCCGCAAGAAATTGTCGAGTTAGATTGACGGCTTCCGTTGCAATTCGTTTCCCCTCTAAATCTTCGACTTTTTGAATAGGCGAGGTTTCCGGAACCGCGAGAACCCATCGTACTGGACGACGACTCTGTTTAGAGAAAACCAGTTCAACAATTTCAACAACATCTGCATTGTTTTCGACAATCCAGTCCTTGCCTGTTAAACCGACATCCAAAACACCCTTTTCAACATACCTCGCCATTTCCTGAGCACGTATTAACGTACACTCGATCTCCTCGTCATCAATAACCGGATGGTATGATCGGGAACTGAAAGAGATATTGTAACCTGCCTGGCGGAATAATCGCCCGGCAGATTCCTGTAGACTGCCTGCGGGTAAACCCAACTTCAATTTACCTGTAAGATTATCACTCATCAGATCGTTGTTTCCTATTCTCCGTAAGAGCCTGTACCTTTTTGATTAACACTCGGAACTGCAAATGCATTTATCCATCATCTGCTACTACATCATTCGATGGAAGCCATATCAGTTGAACGGTTCGATTGCATATTTCACACCTTGATTTTCTGCCATTGATTTCAAAACCGTTTCCAACTCTCTCAGGCCGACACGATCCGTAACCATATCTTCCACTTGTAATGGTTTATCCACAATCCATTCGGCAGCTTGTCGGACATCCGGTGGTCCAAAATGGAAACTCCCCATAAGATGTAGTTCTTCATAGTGTACGCGATACGTATCCACCGAGAACTGGGTACCTCTGGGCAGGCCACCAAACAACATTACCTGAGCACCCGATTCGGCAATGTTTAGTGCCTCTTCCCAACCTTCCGGTTTACCCGTGCACTCGATCACTAGATCAAAAGGCCCGGCCTGAATAATGCTGTCAACGGTAGTCTCAGACGTCCTATCCAGTACGATTTCAAGCCCTGAACTCTCGGCCAGTGAAAGCCTTTGCCTTCCCTTCCCTGCTCCCACGCACGCGGCAGGTGAAAAAGCACTCATTAATCGAGCAAACAAAATTCCCATGGAGCCTAGTCCGAGAATTAAAATCCGATGAACGCGATCCCACCGGATTTGCTGTAATGCATGTATCACACAGCTTACCGGTTCCAAAAATGCAGCACGGACAGGAGATACATTCTCAGGACGAGGCAACACGTTTTGTGAGGCAACATGTTGAGGAACTAACAGATACTCACCAAACGCTCCCAGGACGAGTTCATGGATAAGCGGACACAAGTTGTAGCGCTGTTTGCGACAAAAATGGCATTTTAGGCACGGACCACTGTTCGTACCCATAACGGGCATTCCTATCTTAAATGTTGTTTCCTCATCACCGACCTGATCGATTACTCCCGTCCATTGATGCCCCAAGGGACCTGGCATGGGAATCAATGGATGGCCACGACGATAGGCCTTGAGGTCGGTCCCGCAGGTCAAAGCGCAATCTACCCGTACCACGAGTTCACCGCAACGAGGCGTCGGCTTGGGAACTTCAATGATCTCAATTTTACCGGGTTGTATCAAATGAGCAGCCAGCATCAACATCGACTCGGAAAGCCATCCTTATATCTGTATTGTGTTCAATGGTGACTCCGACTGCCAACACAGAGAATAACAACTCGGAAAATGTCTGTGTTAGAATACCAGAGACTTAGAAAGACCGAGTCTCGCGGAAAACGGGACAGATAACTTTCGAACTACTGTGGGAGAATGGATAGACACTATTTTTTAGGCGTGAGTATAATCTATTATACGATTTCCAGCTAGATATGGATGCATCACGAACATAACCAGTTCAGTAATTTAACCCCTAGGACTGTCGGAGATTTGCCCTGTGCTCATACGAATGGAACTTGCACGGATCATTATCAGCGAAGTAAACGATCATCAGGTTATTTATTTACGTGAATCAGAACCCAACGTGGAACGAGAAAGGCGCAAGTTCCCCATATTGATCGGATTTTTTGAAGCAAACATGATCAAACAACGTATTCAAGGACTCATGACCCCGCGCCCTCTTACCCATGATCTCGTAGTCAATGTGGTAGAAGAAATGGATGGAGAACTGGAAGACGTTTTCATCAGCGAGCTCCGGGAACATACCTATTTTGCATCGTTACGCATTCGGTATCAGGGCAAACTAATCGAGGTTGACAGCCGTCCAAGTGACGCGATTGCCGTGGCAGTTACCAGACAGCCACCACTCCCCATCTATGTCAGCGAAGAGATTCTGGATGAATTTACCTCGTAGTCCAGCCACCACTCATTGGCCACTGCCCAAGGTGTCCTATCGCGTTTGGCCCGTAACCGGAGTTACACGCCGATAGACTTCAAGTCGTCCCATTTGCAGAACCGGCTCAAAGGTTCTATTACTCCGTATGGACCTGCGTACCTTTTGAGAAACCGCATCTCGATTACCCAATTGACTAACAAAGCACCAATCTACCTCGTTCATAACTTCCGTTAGCTGGAGTTTTCGGAGCTTATTATTTTCACCTCGAGTCATGGGTAATTGACGATAATCGAAAATTCGTGTTCTTGAGGACAAACGAGCAAGCACGCTATAAGCCTCAAAATACATTGCTGCCTGATCGCGATAGCCAGAGTTCCAGAGATGATGGGTTCCATACGCTTCCGTATGGGCAGCCAGCACACTTTCTTTGCTGTCAATCAGGTTAAACACCTTCTCCAGTTCCATACGTTCCTCACGATTGAAGCCACTCGGCATACTGGTGACATCCCAAAGTAAAAGCAACGTCGATGTGACACCAGTAGTCATCAGGATAATGGCCAGCAGAGGGACATACTTCGTTTGATTTGCTCTCTGAAATGCGCCCATTCGGCCAAACAATGTTGCTGCCGCTATCAACATCACAACAACAGCAGGAACACTATAACGTGTGAAGTGATCAGCAGGATGAAATGCCCACTGTCCCATCTGCAGCGCCGGCAGAGTTACCAGCAGTACTGTGAACCCTTTCGTATAAAGGACCAGTAATGCAGGAATCATTGCAGCAGCGTATCGTACAAGGAACGGATACTGCCCTTTTAAAACAGTATATATAGGCCAATCCAGACGTGAAGTGACGGCAGCTGGATCCTGCATTCCTTTCCAATAATGCAGTAGGGTTGCACTCCCATAGCTGACGTAAAGCCATAACTGATCCAGGACCAACCACCCCACACACAGCAAAAGTGGACCAACAAACCAAGAAAGGCAAACCGGTGGTCTGGATGGGACACGCTTGTGACAGATAATACGCAATAGAGTTGGGCCGAGGAAATCAATGATCAGCAGAGCGGCCAAAAGCACTGCGAACACATGACGAGACATCATCGCAAAGACCGCGAAAAACATAAACCATCCTCTTTTCCTTTCCTCCAATGCATCATAAGCCGCGAGCGCGAAAGGAATCCCCAGTGTCAGGTAACGAAAGTCCAGAGTACCGACCATCCACAGTGGACACGAAAACGCTACGAAAAGAACCGCCATCAAAGCCCAAAACGGATCTTTTGATTGACGACTGGCTATCCGATAAAGCGGAATCAAAGACAAGCCACAGCCCATACTCTGAATCACGAATAAGGTAGGGATCCCGGGAACAAAATAATAAATTGGCACCAAGAACCACGTCAGCAGTCTCATCTGGGCCATCCGCCAGGGCTCCGGTCCCTCTGTCGCGTAAAAATTTCCCGGTTGAAGAGTCAATTCCGAGCTGTCGTGTGTCAAATTCCAGAGCTGATGATTGAAAAATGCCAAATCCAATGGCCATGCAGTACGAAAGGAATGATAACGCCAGAGGTTCAAAACAAGCGTCCCTACAACCACAACAACAACGGTCACCATAAGGATTCGCTGAACCAATATTCGAGATGTCCCTTGTTGATCCGTCATCTCAGGCTGCATCTTGGGAATCATAAAATAATCGGTGTATTAATCCACTCAAAATGAGTGCCCCACCGCACAAAGTGGCCGAACTAAAACGCTCACCCCAAAGAAGATAAACCCACAAGGGATTGGTGAGCGGTTCAATCAGAGTAATGATGCCGGCTTCTTGAGAACTGATCGACTGAACCCCCTTCGAAAACATGACATAGGGAACCGCCATCTGAAGAGCACCAAAAAGAAAAAGGACTGTCAATAAACTCCATGACAACAGAGGAACGGGATATACTGCCCCTTCATCCATCTGTGGTAACACTCCGGAATGAACCATCCATGGTAACAGAACCAGCGCGCTAATCAGATGACACATGGTAATCAGCCAAACCGGGGATTCTTCGCGCAAATAACGAAGACACAGTGCCACTCCAGCATAGGCAACACCAGACCCTAACGCCATCAGGATTCCCATGGTATCCGGACGGTTCCAGCTTCCCACGATCAACCACGCTACCCCGCCCAACCCCAATGCGATCGAAACCAGATTTTTTCGATCAAACGTTTCCTGCAATAAGAAGATAGCTCCTAGAAACATCCATAGCGGGGCCGTATATTGTAACACAACCGCATTGGCCGCTGTGGTGTAGGTCATGGAAGAGATGAACAGAACATTCATAACAGTAAAACACGCCAACAAAGGAATGAGTGCTAAATTCCAGCGGATCATGGACGGGCGAATGAAAGGAACCAACACCAAGAAAGCAAAGAATGCCCGGAAGAATGCAACAATCAGTCCTCTTAATTCTTCAGGTAATGCCACCAGCAAAGGGCTTTTTCCAAAGGCACCGCTTGTACTCCAAAGCAGCGCAGCGGCAACCAGCCACCATCGACCGCGACACCTTCTGGAACTTCTTGGGAAACGCAAGGCAACATCTCACAAACGAAACCGGAACTAGATCAAACGAAGAGAAAGAGCTGATGGCAAGACCGACATAGACTTGAAAACAACCTTATCCCATAAAATTAAGGTGGAAAGTTTATAAGAATTACGAGAGAGTACTTGAAATTTCAAGGAACCATCTCTCCGACAAAAAACCCTCCTTTTCAACATACCACTTTCCGTAAGAAGCGGGCATAATGATATCCCGAAGAAGATAACTCATGTGTGCTGACAACATGTAACCTGTTCTCGTTGCTCATGTTCTGACAGGCTAGGAAACCGCATCGTGCCACGACGTGAAGACCTGCATAAAATCCTTATCATCGGGTCCGGCCCCATCGTGATTGGCCAGGCCTGTGAATTTGATTATTCGGGAACCCAGGCTTGCAAGTCACTCCGGGAAGAAGGATATCAAGTCATTCTTGTCAATTCCAATCCCGCCACTGTTATGACGGATCCGGAAATGAGTGATCGGACATACATTGAGCCGATTACCCGAGAAGTGGTTGTCAAAATCATTGAACAAGAGAAACCGGACGCCATTTTACCTACATTAGGTGGGCAAACCGGTTTAAATGTTGCCATGGATTTATGGAATCATGGTGATCTTGAAAAGCATGGTGTGGAGTTAATCGGTGCACGTGCGGATGTCATTGCGCGCGCTGAAAGACGTGAAGAATTCAAAATGGCCATGCTGGAATTGGGATTGGATGTACCTGACAGCGGACTTGCCGAAAGTCTGGATGAAGCCAGGGAATTACGTGAACAACTCGGTCTTCCCTGCGTCCTGCGACCCAGTTTTACTTTGGGAGGAATTGGCGGTGGACTGGCTTACAATCGAGAAGAATTTGATCGCCTCGTAGAACGAGGTCTGGAGCTATCCCCAACCCATCAGGTATTAATTGAAAAATCGGTCCTGGGATGGAAGGAATATGAACTCGAGGTCATGCGTGACCACGCTGACAATGTCGTCATCATCTGCTCGATTGAAAATTTTGACCCCATGGGGGTGCATACCGGCGATTCCATCACCGTTGCTCCTGCACAAACTTTAACAGACAAAGAGTATCAACGTCTCCGCGATGCCTCGATTGCGATTATGAGAAAAATTGGCGTTGAAACAGGAGGATCAAACATCCAATTTGCGATCAATCCTGAAGACGGAGAAATGATCGTAATCGAGATGAATCCACGGGTGAGTCGTTCTTCGGCTCTTGCATCCAAGGCAACAGGATTTCCGATCGCAAAGATAGCCGCGAAATTAGCAGTAGGCTATCGCCTCGACGAGTTACCCAACGACATTACTCAACAGACGCCCGCCTGTTTTGAGCCCACCATTGACTATGTCGTAACCAAAATACCACGTTGGACCTTTGAAAAATTTGAAGAAGCCGATGCCACACTGACAACCCAGATGAAGTCAGTTGGAGAAACAATGGGCATTGGTAGGACATTTAACGAATCCCTGCAAAAAGCGCTCCGCGGCCTGGAAATTGGGAGATTTGGTCTGGGCTGTGATTCGAAAGACCAGTGGGCAACCAAACAGGAACCTTCTGAGGAAGAAATCAAAGCCAAATTGACGACTCCGAATGAACACCGCATATGGCATATTCGTTATGCGATGAAATTAGGATTCAGTGTGGATCAAATACACGAATTGACCAAGATCGATCCCTGGTTTCTTGATCACCTTTCCCAGATAGTAGAATTTGAAAACACCTTACTCCAATGTGAATCACTCGAGCAAGCCACACCCGCCTTGATCCTGAAAGCAAAACAACATGGCTTTTCAGACAGGCAACTTGCCCACCTGTTTAGCGTCAGCGAAACGCATGTGAGAAAATGGCGTCTTCAACATGACATCAGATCCGTTTTCAAATTAGTTGACACCTGTGCCGCTGAATTTGAAGCTTACACACCTTACTATTACTCCAGCTATGAATCAGAGGATGAAGCCCCCACTGAAACCGACCGTAAGCGCATCATGATCATTGGCGGGGGTCCCAACCGAATCGGACAAGGAATCGAATTCGATTACTGTTGTTGCCAAGCAGCCTTTGCTCTGCGTGAACTGGACATTGAAACGGTGATGGTCAATTCTAATCCGGAAACTGTGTCCACGGATTATGACACCAGCGACCTGTTGTTCTTCGATCCACTCACATCAGAAGACCTCCTCAATATCTGTGAACGTATTAAGCCCGATGGCGTGATTGTTCAATTCGGAGGACAAACCCCGCTCAATCTAGCGAAGGCACTGGAAACAGCCGGCGTTCCTATTATCGGAACCAGTACCGATTCAATTGATATTGCAGAAGATAGAGAACGATTTCAAGGACTCCTCGAGAGACTGAATTTACGTCAACCACCCAATGGAATTGCTCGTGACTATAATCAAGCTCATCATGTGGCAGAACAGATTGGCTATCCGGTTCTAGTTCGTCCTAGTTACGTCCTTGGTGGCCGCGCCATGGAAATCGTTTTCGACGAAGATTCCCTGCGGCGATATATGACTGAGGCTGTTTCGGTATCTCCAGAACATCCGGTATTGATTGATCAGTTTCTTGAGGACGCTATTGAAGTCGATGTCGATGCGGTAAGTGACGGTCAACGCGCGCTGGTAGCTGGTGTTATGGAGCACATTGAAGAAGCGGGAGTTCACTCCGGCGACTCTGCTTGTGCCATTCCGCCTTTCAGTCTTCCAGATAGCGTAATCGAAGAAATCAAACAAAGCACCTTAGCCATCGCAAACGAATTAAAAGTTTGCGGGTTGATGAATATTCAGTTTGCTATCAAACGGGAAGGCCCCCACTTTCATGTATATGTCCTTGAAGTAAACCCTCGCGCCAGTCGGACCGTTCCATTTGTATCCAAGTCGGTAGGTATTCCGTTAGCTCGCATTGCGGCCAAAGCCATGGCAGGCATCTCATTGGACGATCAGAATTTGAAGGACATACCCACTGTCAACCATGTTTCCGTAAAAGAAAGTGTCTTTCCTTTTTCACGATTCCCGGGCGTTGACATCATTCTCGGGCCAGAAATGCGTTCTACAGGAGAGGTCATGGGAGCAGACGACACCTTTGCCATGGCCTTTGCTAAAAGTCAAATGGCAGCCGGCGTTCCCTTGCCCCAAGAAGGAACTATCTTTGTTAGTGTAAGAGACCGAGACAAGGTTGCCGTAACTCCCATTATCAAACAGTTTTCTGAGCTCGGCTATCGCATTATGGCCACAGCCGGTACCGCTGAACGGCTACTGGAGCAAGACATTGACGTAGAACTGGTCCACAAACTCCATCAGGGACGGCCCAACCTTCTGGATCATCTTATGAATGGCCAGGTCCAGATGATCATCAACACTCCCAAAGGCAAAGGGGCACGCACCGACGAAGGCCGGATTCGTGCAGCTGCTGTTTACAACAGTACTCCGTGTATTACTACCATCGCGGGTGCTCATGCAGTTCTGCGTGCATGCAAAGCACTCTTGTCCAGCCCCCTGCAGGTAACCTCACTTCAAAACCGATTTCAAACAGAGCGTGCTGCCTCTCCGTCAACAGCATGAATCAGGTGAGTGCACCTGGCTCTTTTAAACAAGAGCTGAAACTCTGGATCTAATCATTGCATGTCCGCTTTCCGCCTCGCACGCTTATTGTCAGAACGAATAACCAGAAAAGATCCTTTTCTTCTGGCATCAATTTCGCCGGGAAGGGAAATGGCAGACGGCTCTTCCCCAGACGGTCTGTAGCGTGCCAGCCTGGACAAACGTTGCCACTGTTCGAATCCCATGTCTCTCTGTGGCCAGAATTGTCTTTCCCAAAGCAATTGAAAACAGGTATTCAACAAGTAGGATGACTGGTCTCGAAGGATATCGGTATCCATCATACAGCTTGTAGTGGTACGTGCCTTAATCGCGTTTTCTAGAATATGACGAGCCTGAATTTCCAAAGTTTTAAAAGCCGATTCTGACTGACTGGCAAGATTCAAAAGGGAACGGGCGATCTGAGGATTGTATTCTGATCTGAGCTTTGGAAGGAGGTCATGCCGTATTCGATTCCGTGTATACTCAAACTGATGATTGGTGTGATCTGTCATGAAGTTCTGAGACTTCTTTTCCAGGAAACGAATAACTTCGTCACGCGTAATGCGTAACATCGGTCGAATTAATTCACAACCTGGATCTAACGCACGTTTATCTGGGATTCCCGATAAACCACGAAGTCCGGTCCCTCTCAGGATTCGATGTAGAATCGTCTCTACCTGATCATCCGCAGTATGACCGGTAGCAATATAGGACGCCTTGTATTTCATTGCCAGACGCTGCAGATAATCATAGCGTACGGTTCGTGCAGCCATTTCGACGCCTTCACCTTGTTGCTCTTTGACCCGTCGGACATCCACTCGCTCCACGTGAAGCTCAATCTTGGAATCTTGACAAAACTTCCGAACAAACGTTTCGTCCAGGACAGAAGATTCTCTCAGCTGGTGATTGACATGGGCAGCGATCAATTGCCATCGAGTACTGGAACAGACCTCCTGTAATCCTGTCATTAAAGCTACGCTGTCAGGCCCACCGGAAACAGCCACCACTATCGTGCCAGGTGACA
>Ga0310344_10002815_pt1 | contig 13025 bp, 16 predicted proteins | sample HC15DNA20200_MG_FD_203801 | JGI IMG/M metagenome (GOLD analysis project Ga0310344, IMG submission 203801) | Marine microbial communities from station ALOHA, North Pacific Subtropical Gyre - HC15-DNA-20-200_MG | ecosystem: Environmental > Aquatic > Marine > Oceanic | place: Pacific Ocean: North... | reverse complement strand
GTAGATGAATTAAATTATAATTTAGAAAGATGTATTGAAAATATCTCTATATCGCATAATGCAAAGGAGTTTATAAAAAATTCTTTTGAAAATTTAATTTCTGCCGAAAGTGCGTTACATGGTATTAATAAAAAAGAAATGCATTTGCATGAAGCAGGTTCAATAGATACATTTGTCGATATTATTGGAACGGGAATTGCATTAGATAATTTAGAATTATTCGATTTGAAAGAAATTATAACTACGCCAGTTTCAGTTGGTGGTGGAGATATAACATTTTCTCATGGAAAGATGCAGAATCCTGCACCTGCAATATTAGAGATAGCAAGAAGAAATAATATAATGATTAGAGGAGGTCCTGGAATGTATGAAACAGCTACTCCAACAGGAATGGCAATGCTAGCTGCATTAGTAGAGGAAAGTCAAGAAATTTTTCCTGGAATAAAACCAGAACTAATAGGAATAGGAGCTGGAACTTCTGAATTTAAGGAAATACCAAATATATTAAGAATTACTTTAGGAAAGAAATCTACTTTATTGACTGATGAAATTGCGATAATTGAAACCAACATAGATGATAGAACTGGAGAAGAGTTGGGTTATGCAATGCAAAGAATAATTGATAATGGAGCATTAGATGTATCATTAATACCTACAATTGGAAAAAAAGGACGTCCAAGTAATGTATTGAAAGTGATTACAAATTTGAGTAAATCTGAATTTTTTTCTGATTTAGTAATGCGAGAAACAGGAACACTTGGTGTGAGAGTTTATCCAATGTCAAGATTCATACAAATGAGAGAGAATTTGAAAGCGAATATCACAATAAAGGATAACAATGAAGAGATTGATGTGAAGGTAGTTAAATCAGAATCAGGAGAAATAATTCAGTTTAAACCTGAATTTGATCAAATTGTCAAATTGTCAGAAAAGTACAAAATCAATTTGATTGAATTAAAGAATGATATATCAAAACAAATACAAAGAGAATTATTTAATTAATTTTTTGAACAATGATTGATGCAAGAACTCCTGCTGCAATGCCAGAATCTATATTAACAGTAGCAATACCAAGAGCACAAGATTGGAGCATACTCATTAAAGCTGCAGTTCCTTTGTCTCCGTAACCATATCCAATTGATGTTGGCACACCAATAACAGGTATGTCCACTAAACCAGCAATGATAGAAGCCATAGCTCCCTCACGACCAGCAACTGCAATGATTACATCTACATCGTCTTGAATAACTGATGAAAGTGAAGAAAATAACCGATGTATTCCTGCGACTCCAACATCATAATATGTAGTATTTTTACAGCCTACTTCATCAAGAATTACTTTAGCTTCCTCAGCTACAGGAATATCAGCTGTACCTGCAGTTATAATAGCAACATTTCCATGGATTGGTTTTTTCTTTTTTTTAGATAAGACAACAGTATTTGCAAGAGTGTTTTTACGAATGTGTTTTTTTGGAAAAGATTTAGAGATTGCTGCAAGATGGGATTTATTTGTACGACTTATAATAACATGACCGGAAGTTGAAAACATATTCTTAGAAATTTTAACAACTTGATCTGGAGATTTTCCTTCAGCAAGAATAATTTCAGGAACGCCTTTTCTATGTGCTCTGCCAGTATCTAACTTGGCAATATTTTTAACTTCAGAAATTGAATTTAATTGAATTTGTTTTTTTGCAGCATTAGGAGTTAATTCTCCAGTAGAAACTTTCTTTAATATTTCATCAATGGTCATTTTTATGAGATTATTTATTTAGATTACCTGATTTATAACCTGATAGTTCCAATGTGATGTATTTGAATCCTATAACTTTCAATTCCTGATCAATTTTATCCATGATTAATTCGTCAAATAATAGTGAACGCTCATTTTTACCTACTTCAATTCTAGCAATATCGTCATGATCACGAACACGTAATATTTCAATTCCTGTAAGTTCTTTGATTAAGGCTTCAGCTTTCTCAATTTTTGAAAGAGTTTTTAGAGTAATAGGTTGACCATAAGCTACACGGGAAGAAAGACAGGGTGCAGATGGTCGATCGGCAGTAGGTAATTGAAGATGTTTAGAAATATTTCTAATATCAACTTTAGTAAATTTAAGATCTACAAAAGGATGAAGAATTTGATTTTCATCTGCGGCAACTAATCCAGGACGAAAATCAGATAAATCGTCAAGATTTGTTCCATCAACTATAACTTTGATATTTTTTTCTTTAGAAATATTTGATAAAGTTGAGAATAATTCAGATTTACAATAATAGCAGCGATTAGATGAATTTTTGAGATAATCGGGATTATCCATTTCGTTTGTATTGACAATTAAGTGTTTAATTCCAATCAATTTAGCAAGAGATTGTGCATTTTTTAATTCACTTCTTGGAATACTAGGTGAATCGGCCGTTACTGCAATAGCCTGTTTTCCTAAGCTCATAAAGGCAGCTTTGGCCAATAGCGTACTATCTACTCCGCCGGAAAATGCGATTAAAACTGAATCAAAGGATTTAAACCAAGATTCCAGTTCCTGTAATTTTGAAGTAATTGTACTCTGCAATTCTATAATTTTGTAAACATTACAATGGTTAAAATGTTTTAATTATTCAATAGTAATTATACGATTTTCAGTAATAATCAGATCCATTGGAACGTCATGTTCTTGGATATCAATGGTATCGATAAGTTGAAAATCAAATGCCAATGCAATTTTATAAATAGAAGCATGAAGATTTAGGAATTTATCATAATAACCAGAGCCAAATCCCAGGCGATTACCTGATTTATCAAAAGCAATACCAGGAACAATTACAACATCTATGTTAGTACAGATTTCTCCGTTAACAGGCTCAGAAATATCAAGATGATTTTTCTTAAGATTCTCTATGCCGTCGATTGTATGGAAATTCATAGTTTTAGATCCTTGATCAACTTTAGGCAAACATACATTTTTTCCTAAATCAAGTGTTTTTTGAATCATATTAGAGGTGAAAACTTCCGTTTTGAGTGAATAATAAAAGCCAATGCAATTGCTGTTTTTGAAGATTTGATTTGAGAATAATTTATCCATTATAATATTGGAATATTTGTCTATATCATTTGTAGACTGTAAGTTACGAATATGTTTAATATTATTACGGATTGATTCACGATTAGCATTCATATGTGTATTAATTATTATCTTTAATCCAGGCAATTAATGCTTTTTCATTAGAATCACTAGTATTATCGATTACAGGAACAACAATATTTTCTTGTGGAGAAGTAATAGTTGAAGTAAAGTTAGGCATTTCTGCATATTCTATATCAACCCACAATATACCTTTGTCAATAAATTGTTCTGAAAGTTGATCATTAATACCACTAAAAGTTAGATTCTGAATTCGATAGACCATACCATCGATCCATTTAACATAGGGAGATGCCATTGAATGAGATTGTATAGCAGTTCGTCTAGCTAAATTATCAGGTGAGTCGTGTTTAATTAAACTAGAAATTACATATTCTTGTACTTCTTTAGAGCTAATTTTCATCTTTCTCACTTACAGTGAGTTTAAAGTTGTAATACTTAAATGAATAGTGTTAAAGCGTCGGGTTCACTAGCCCAAGATAAAAATGCAGAAGCACCAACAATATCATCAACTTCTGGAATAAGATTTTCTTCTTTAACGTCCATGAATCCCATAGTAGGAGAACAAGCATGAAGTTTAACGCCACTGTCTTTAGCCATTTTAATCATGTCATAGACATTCGGCCAGAATTTTTCAATCTTACTTTTCATCATAGTAGAAGCCATTTTGGTCATGCCAGGTATTACACCAACTATATTTGGCATAGGCATACCTGGATTTCCAACAGGTGCAATTTTGACTGAATTAACGCCGTCTTTAGTTAGTGCTTTCAAACCCCAAAAAGTAAAATACATATCAACTTTCATTCCCATAGCAGGTGCTGTAGTAGCTAGAACAAGTGCAGGATAAAGCATATCTATCGTGCCTTTAGATACGACCAATATGAGTCGTTTCTTAAGTTGTTGATTTTCTGGTTGGATATCGGTCAAATTCATCACTTTTTCTGTATGTGAAATACAAAGGTTTTGGGAGAAGTCTCTTCTACAGTACTTTCAAGTAATATGTTGCCTGTGGTATGAGCCCAACCTTCAAAATCGATTGGGGCTCCAGGATCAGTTGCAATTACTTTAAGAATCTGTCCTGAAGATAGTTTAGAGATTTCTTTAGCAGTATTGATGATAGGAAGTGGACAAAGTAAGCCTTTTTGATCCAAAGTTTGGGAGATATTGAGATTTTCAGTCATCACTTTATCCAACTCCTAGTATAACTACGCTTTAGATGGATCGGCAACCAGACGAATATATGGCTTAACAGTTCTCCAACCATCTGGGAACAAAGATTCTGCCTCTTCGTTTTTGACAGCTGGGACAATTATAACGTCGTCGCCTTTCTTCCAATTTGCAGGAGTAGCTAATTTATGGTTAGCAGTTAACTGTAGCGAGTCAATAATTCTAAGAAGCTCTTGGAAATTACGACCTGTCGCCATAGGATAACTTAGATGTAGTTTAATCTTTTTGTCAGGGCCGATGATGAAAACTGATCTAACAGTTTGATTATCGGCAGCAGTACGGCCAACACAACTACCTTCTGTTGAAGCAGGTAACATATCATATAGCTTTGCAATACGAAGTTCAGTATCTGCAATAAGCGGATAGTTAGGACGAAATCCTGTAACTTCGGCAATGTCGTCAAGCCACGCCACGTGATCAGAAACTGCATCAACACTAAGTCCAATTACTTTTGTATTTCGTGCCAGAAATTCGGATTCTAATTGAGCAAGTGCGCCAAGTTCTGTAGTACATACTGGCGTGAAATCTTTCGGATGAGAAAATAATACAGCCCATCCATTACCAATCCAATCATGAAATGAAATTTCACCTTGAGTGGTTTCTGCTTTAAAATCAGGAGCAACGTCACTTATTCTAAGAGACAACTATAGTTCCTCCATTTTTATTATTTGTTGTATTTTGGTTCATTATTATAACCCCGTTATAATTATAATGGCGTTGTATATATAAAGATTACGAAAATACCGGAAGAAATCAAATAATCCTAGATATAATTAGAGAAATAATAATCTCATAGATTTAAATGAAGGATAAAAATATTGGGTATGAACGATGAAAATAGAAACGTAGATGGAAAGATAGAACTCCCAGTAGAATTCCAGGTTGATGTAAGTTTAACAGAATCAAATATTTCTGGAAAAATTTTTAATGATGATCTAGAAATTCCAATTTATATTAAATATGGAGAAAAAGAGATATTAATTCCTGAAGAATTTCAAGATGTTGGAAAAAACGTGAAGATTAATTTTACGACAGAAAATGAGAACACAGTAATTACTACTGGAAAAGCAGAGACTAATGATATTCAGCTAGTTCAAATATATGATACAGAATTATGGAATAAAATGGCCAACGACAATCCAGTAACAATGTATATCGAAACAATTTAGTAACATTACTAAAAAGATAATGTAAGAAATGAAAATACTAGTAACTGGCGCAAGTGGATTTATCGGTAAGAAACTTGTTCAATATTTATTAGATAAAGACATGTCCGTTCGAATAATGTCAAGAAAATTAGAAAGTTTGAATGAATTTGAACATAAAAATCTAGAAAAAGTAAAAGCTGATGCACAGAAATATGAAGAAGTACGAGATGCATTGAAAGGAATAGATGTTGCTTATTATCTTATTCATTCAATGGAAGGTAAATCAAAGAATTGGAAGAAATTTGCAGAAATTGATAAAAAAGTTGCAAAGAATTTTGCAGATGCCTCAACTGAATGTGGAGTAAAGAGGATAATATACGTAGGAGGATTAGTAAGCATTCCAGACTCAGAAATGTCGAAGCATATGTCAAGCAGAAAAGAAGTAGGTGAGATTTTAAAGACATCGGAAGCTAAAACAACGGTATTTCGTGCTTCGGTAATACTTGGTAAAGGTGGAGGAGGATTTGAGATGATGAGATATTTAGTAGAGAGATTACCCGTAATGGTATGTCCAAAGTGGGTTTTAACGAAATTACAGCCTATTTACATCGATGATGTAGTAAAATATCTCTATGAAAGTTTGAATGTAAAGGAAACTGAGGATCGAACATTCGATATTGGTGGCCCTGATATATTAGAATATAGAGAGATGATGAAAGCATATGGAAAAATGAATAATAAATCCATAATCATGATAATCATACCATTTCTAAGTCTAAGATTTACTTCATATTGGGTGGATTTAGTCACTCCAATTAAAGCTTCATTAGCTAGACCATTAGTAGAAGGATTAAAAAATGAATCAATAATGACTGAGAAATCCATAATGGATTTAATTCCAATTAAATTAAAAGGAGTGGAAGAATCATTAAAGTTATCAATTTATGAAGATGATAAACAAAAGTTTACTAAAAAAGAAAATTATCTATCTTATTTAGTGATGGCATTGGGTATCATAGGAATTTTGCATTTCCTTGTTGATCAAAGATTAATGATGATGTTGCCAGTAGCAGGAACAATATCAGTGATTTGGTTGGCAATAATTGGAGCAGGATATTACTTCATAAAACAGAGAACAAGATTAGGATCTTTATTAGTAGGAGTTGCTGGTTGGTCTGCTGCACTATTCTGGTTAGTAGATAGCACGTACTTAATTTCTTATTTACCACAAATAGGACCATATCCAGTTAGTAAAGGAATATCAATCTTAGGAAAATATCCAGATATTAATACATCTATTCTAAACATAGTAGGACTTTGTGTAATTGCAGTGTTATTAGTTGTAGCACACTTTACATTTTATGATAAAGAGCTATATACTAAACAATTATAAAATAATAAGAAAGTATCCAAGAGCTGCTCCATAAATTGCATGATTTACAAAGCTTCCAATCACTGGAATATTACCTAATGGATGCGTAAGTGGCTTAATTTTAGTAATAGGTTCATGAATAATCAGTACTACAAGAGCAAAAAGAAAACCTAAAATTGTTCCTGAAATTAGATAGGATACTTGAAAGTCGATAATACTAACGACAATTGCAAAAGCAATGCCTCCCAATCCTCCATGAAGAAGATGAAAAAGAAAACTTGGAATCAATAGTTCTTCAGGATTTTTTTTAATGAATTTGGAAGTGATTACTTGATTTTCGTGCCATTCAAGAACAGATGTCATGCCCCATTTTCTATACATGGGAACTTGAAGAATAGACATTGCGCCTGTTGCAATAAAACCTGCAATCAATCCATTTATTATAAAATTAATATCCATTTCAAACACCACTATATAAAGTAAAAACTGATTCATAAGATTGAGCTAAAATGAAACCATAGATAGCATGACCAAACATACTAACCAATAGAGGTTTGTAACCAAATGGATTCTCGCTTAAAGATTCACCAGTAATGAATTTATGTACAGGTAATAAGGTAACAATCCAAACAACAATAGCATAAATTATTCCAAGTAATATTGTGGGCGAAGTATTTGCTGCGTTAATGTAGAAAACGAATGGGATTGACAATAATGAACCATTAATCATGTGAGTCAGAAGTCCAAATGAAGAGATTTTATTTTGGAATTTTTTATTTGCTAATTTACAAAACATCATTTCACTCTCATGAAGTTCATATACTCCTTTTATTCCCCAATTTTTATAAAATGGATATTCAAAAATAGACATGACAACAGTGGGAAGAATTCCTGCGATCAATCCAACAATTAAATAATCTATGTAAATCAATACTCAATGAATATTTTTTCATCATTTATAATATATACAGAAAAATCAATCATAGTGCTAATAAGTTATTCTAGTGCTAAATACTATAAATAGGATGAGCGTAATTTAAAATTATAATGGTATACATAAGAAATAAACGAGTAAAGGGAATGAATTATTCATATTTAGTAAGAAGTGTTTGGGATAAAGAGAAAAAAGCTTCAAAACAAGAAACAATAAAGTATTTAGGTAGAACGGAAAAAATAACAATAGAAGATATTCCGAAAGATTTTGCAGATGATAAAAACATACTCAAGTTCTTCGCAAAAGATCATAACGGAAGTAGAAAGAATTACAATGACTATGTAACAAAGGTACGTAAAGATTTATTTAAGAAATTAGCAGGACCTGGACCAATAAATTTAGCAAAAGTATACGATGAATACAAAGACGATTTTACGATACTAGAATTTTATGACAAAATAATTAAACATATCTTATATGATGTGGGTGACTTATGGAGAAGAAATGAATTGATGATTGGAACGGAACATGTAGTAAGCAACAGATTATTAGGAATTATCAGTGAAATGAATAAGAAAGAACCAAAAAAGAAAAAAAGATCAAAGTTACTTATTTGTAATCCTTCAGGAGAACGACATAACATTGTATGTAATATGCTTGAATCGATTTTAACTGACAGAGGTTATAATGTGTACAACATTTCTCCATCTACTCCAAGTAAAGATGTAATTAAATATGTAACTAATATTGAACCAGACATGGTAATGGTTTCAATAACTCTACCCGCCAATGTGCAGAGTGGAATTAACTTAGTAAAGAATATATCAAAAGATTATGATAAGCCGATTGTTGTAGGTGGACAAGCTGTAACAGAATCAAGTTCTAATAAATTCCGTCCAGCAATAGTAATGCCTAATGAAAATACACTAGATGAAAATCTTAAAGAAATTAGAAACTTAGTTCCAGTATAAAATTATAAGGGAAAAGAATGGGGACGGCAGGATTTGAACCCACGATCTCCCGGTCACTGCTGCTCCAAAGGTACATCATCCATTAAGTCAGTGTTACCTAAATCATACATTAGCTTCTGGAGCCGTTAGCGGCACAAATATGTGCTGACGCCATAACCGAGCTAGGCTACGTCCCCCCTTTACCTGAATTAATATTCAAGTAATAATATATATTGAATTTAGTTTTTAAATTAAAGAATTCCCGTCAGAATCAATAATTCCTTTCTTAATACGAGTTGTAGATATAGGGAGACCATCTTTTGCATTAAGAAGTTCAATAATTTCTCCATAAAGTGGTTTTAAGCCATTGGATTGTCGAGTAATATTTAATGAATCCAAACGATGGGAATTTTCAGATGTCAACACGATTACATCGATATTTTCAAGAAAACTAGCAGGACCAAAATAATTGTCCAGCTTATAGACATCGTATTTAGTATTGGGAAAAATTGAATCTATAAAATTTCTAATATTATTTGTTCTTATATCATAATTATTAAGAACTGTTTTATTTAATTTGGTCACAAAATTATCTGAAGTAACTCCAATTACTACTTCCTCAGAGATTTGAAATGAAGTTTCAAGTAGGTGTTTATGACCTATATGCAAAATATCAAAGGTTCCTCCTACTGCGGCACGTTTGTATTTACTCATTATAATATATAGAACATAATTGGGATTTAGATGTATCTTTAGAATCGAAATAGATTTTATATTGAAGAAAATAGATTTAGAAATAATAATGGATAAATTAGAAATAGATGAGAGATTCATTGAAGCAGGAAAGATTGCTGCTACGGTCAGAGAACATTTTAAGAAAAAGAATCTCGTTGGAATGACAGTAACTCAACTTTGTAATGAAGTAGAAGGTATGACAAGAAAATTAGGTGCAGAGCCGGGTTTTCCTTGTGGAGTATCAATTAACAGTGTTACTGCGCATTATAGTGGAGAATTGTTTGATGATCAAACAATAAATGATGATGCAGTAATTAAATTAGATTTAGGAGCACATATAGATGGATATGTGGCAGATACAGCAATAACAATTTGTTATGATCCTGATTATCAGGAATTAACATTGGCGACCGAGGCTGCGTTGAACAATGCGATAAAAGCTGTAAAAGATAAGATATCTTCTTCTGATATAGGAAGAGTAATATCTGATACAGCAGAGAAATTTGGATTCATACCAATATCAAATCTTTCTGGACATTCAATTGAGAGATTTAAAGTACATGCTGGAGTGTCTATACCAAATGTGTGGACGCCATTAGGTTCAAGTTTAAGAAAAGGAAATGTATATGCAATCGAACCGTTTCTCACAGTAAAAGATGGTTCAGGTCATGTAGTAGATGGAAAAACAAAGACCATCTACATGTTAACAAGAAGGAAAAAAACTGGAGATAAAAAAATAGATGAATTGATTAAAAAGATATGGGATACGAGAAATACGTTGCCATTTTCACCAAGATGGTTTTTGGATGATTATAAAAAGGAAGAATTAGACACAATGTTAAATAAATTAGTGGCAAAAAAAATTATAAGAGTATATCCAGATTTATTAGAAGCAAATAATCAAACAGTTGCGCAATTTGAACATACAATAACGCCGACAGAAAATGGAGCAGTAATTTTAACTAAAATTTAGTTCTTTTTTAGCTCTTCACCGTAGATTAAAGAAATCATAATGTTTTCATTACAATCTTTACACTTGTCAAGAACTTTATGTACCAAGTCTCCGTCTTTGAATTCACGTTTAACGGGTTTTTTGCATTTAACACATTCTTCAATGGTATAAACAGTAAGTTTTTTAGCTTTTTTCTCGGGTGCTCCCATTATTGGTAATGACATATTTACTGAATCACTCCTATTGTGTTGCCAACACCAACAATAATAATTTTATCGTTAGGTTTTGTTCTTTCTTCAATAATTCTATTAATTATAGTATGGACTGTATCAACGCTTTCTGCAATTTCCTTAGTCATTAAAGAGATTGCTTCAACAAGTGACTGTTTAACAATTATCGCATAAACAGGTAAATCATTATTAGTAGCGGCTTCTTCAATTTTGAATTTATCGACTCCGATTCCACCTATAGCAGCACCTATTCCTTCGGCAACTTCACCTGTTTTTTCACCTTCTAACTTGAGAGCAGCATCAATCATAATCAAAAGAGATGGATTTTCTTTATTAATTAATTCTTGAACCGCATTACCAGGCTGACCGACAGTTCCTGCAGGACCTTTTGCGGTAACGAGAATGGCCTTACGACCTGAGATATCGGATTCAGCATAAACAGTATCAACAGCTATATCATGTTTTTCATGTTCAAGCATCAATTTACCAACAATCATTGGACCTATTGCATCACCAATCGGTTGATTCTTTTTGAATGTAGCCATTGCTTTATTTAATGCGTCTGCTTGTAACATAAGAAATGGAATAATCATTTGTAATTGTGCAAGAAGTAAGAAATTATTTGTCTTTTTACCCACTAAATAGAAATGACGAACAATTTTATAGACAAAGTTGAATGAAGTGGCAATCTCAATAACATTTTCAATAGAGTTGGCTTTAAGTTCGTCAAGATCAGGAAATAGCTGTTGGATTTCACTTTTCATTCTCATATCTCGACTAGTCATAATATGATCAAGTTTGTTTATTACACCTGCAGGATCTAAATCAACGGGCATTATAGTAAAGTATTCAAGAAATGAATCAAGGCGTTTTATTGTTTCTTCTTTATTATCAATGCCCTCAGTAATATGCGCAATTGTTTCTTCACGAGATTTGTCGTTCATTTCTTTTAGACGTCCAACAGTTTTTGACAAATCATTAGTGATAAGCCAAGTTTGTAATTTTTGTCCATATAATATCAAAAGAGCTAAAGGAAGATAGATAATTGCAAGATTAAGAATTGGATTACTTGTAATTTGTGTGTTTCCCGCCCCAATTATAAATATTAGATCCATAAAATCAACTTAATTAAGTCAAATATATTATAACTAGAAGATAAGCATTATTGGATAAAATAAAGTGCCGGCACCATTGCTTCCCGAGACCGTTAGGACCTCAGTAACACACTGGCGTCGACGGTCTTAACTTCTGGGTTCGGAATGGGACCAGGTGGAACCCCGTCGCTATGGCCGGCAACAATAGATAATAAAAATTACATATAGATTAACTTTTGCATTATTTACACGACAAAATCATATTAACGAAAGATAACTTAGTAAATGCAGGTATAAAATTGGCAGATTATTCAGTAACTCCATGGGAAGTTAAAGGAGAAGTAGATTACGATAGATTAGTCAGAGATTTTGGTACTTCGTATATTGAACAGTCATTATTGGACAGAGTAGAGAAACATACAGGGGAACCACATTTTATGTTAAAAAGAAAGGTATTTTTCAGTCATAGAGATTTCAATTGGATTCTAGATAAATACGAAAAAGGAGAGAAGTTCTTCTTATACACTGGTAGAGGTCCTTCTGGAGACACACATTTAGGTCATCTTTTACCTTGGATTTTTACACAGTATTTGCAAGAGAAGTTTGGTGTAGAACTATACTTTCAAATCACTGATGACGAGAAATATATGCACGACAGATCGTTAACAAGAAAACAAGTAACAGAGTTTGCTTATGAGAATATATTAGATATAATAGCACTGGGTTTTGATCCAGAGAAAACATTCATTTTTAAAAATACTGAATACATAAAAACGATGTATAAAATTTCAACAGATATTGCAAAACACATTACTTTCTCTACTGCAAAAGGTATATTTGGTTTTCAGAATAGTTCGAATATAGGAATGATTTTTTTTCCGTCTTTACAAGCTGCAACATGTTTCTTGCCATCAGAATTAAAAGGAAAAAATATTCCATGTTTGATTCCTGCAGCAATTGACCAAGATGATTATTGGAGAGGAATTGCTAGAGAAATTGCACCAAAATTAGGATATTATAAACCTGCTCAAATACATTCAAAATTCTTGCCTGCATTGCAAAGAGGAGAAAAAATGAGTGCGTCAAAACCAAATACTGCAATATTTACAACTGATGAACCCGAAGTAGCAGAAAAAAAGATAAAAAGTGCATTTACAGGAGGTAGAGATACAATAGAAGAACATAGAAAACATGGAGGAAATCCTGATATAGATAGTGCATTCCAATATCTTTACATGAT
>Ga0310344_10002813_pt1 | contig 13034 bp, 16 predicted proteins | sample HC15DNA20200_MG_FD_203801 | JGI IMG/M metagenome (GOLD analysis project Ga0310344, IMG submission 203801) | Marine microbial communities from station ALOHA, North Pacific Subtropical Gyre - HC15-DNA-20-200_MG | ecosystem: Environmental > Aquatic > Marine > Oceanic | place: Pacific Ocean: North... | reverse complement strand
CATTTAAAAAAGGGATAGCACATACATTTGGTTCGGTTCCATTTTCCAACTATATTCCTGATCGGGACGCGCCACTAGTGGAGCGATTAGAAAGGGCAGGTTCCATTGTCGTGGGGAAGACCAATACTCCAGAGTTTGGACACAAGGGAATCACGCATAATGAAATAATCGGGAGGACGGCAAATCCGTTCGATATAGAAGTTACGCCGGGTGGGTCTTCAGGAGGAAGTGCTGCTGCAGTGGCGTCGGGTATGGTCCCGTGGGCCCAAGGGTCAGATCATGCAGGATCCATTAGAGGTCCAGCTTGTATGTGTAATTTATATGGTCATTTTCCGTCTGTGGGGAGAGTGCCCCATGCGATGCGCCCAGATGCATTTAAATATCATCTCCCGTTTGCAGCAAGTGGACCATTGACGCGGACGGTAGAAGATGCAGCAATGATGTTAGATGTAATAGCAGGTCCACACCCCGAAGATCCTGATAGCCTCCCGGTATTTGAAGGGGAATATGTTTCAGCTGTTGGAAAAGGAGTGGAAGGTATGAAAGTAGGATATGATCGCACGTTTTTGGATAAGCCAATTGAAGAAGATGTCGTACAAAAAATTGAAGATGCATTAGAGGGATTGGAAGAGGCAGGTGCAGAAATTGTATATACAGAAATAGAATTTTCAGAATGGGAGAAATTGCACGAAGTACTGATGATCGGGTTAGAGATAGTCTATGCAGAAACCGCACATAATCTAAAAATTTCAACGGGTATTGATCTTATGGAACATCAAAGTGTTGTGTCCCCTGTCATTATTGATCGCATCCAGTCGGGGGAGAGAAAAGGGGTATTGGAGTATCGTTTGGCAAACAACCTACGGACAGAATTCTATGTGAGTTTATCGAGATTATTGGATTCAGTAGATGTATTGGCGACTCCAACCATGGCAGTTCCACCACATCCAGACGCAGAAATCCCCACAGAGATTGGGGGTGTTTCGATTCCAATGAAGCACGGGACTTCGCTTACATGGCCATTTAATTTAACAGGAAATCCAGTGGCTTCGATTCCAAGTGGATTGACTAAGAATGGGTTGCCAACGGGGATACAGATAGTCGGCCCAAGGTTTAGGGATGATATTGTATTAGCAGTTGCAGGGGCTTTGGAAGAAACTAGACCATGGATACAGAACTATCCGAAGTGGTAGAGAAAGGAAGGGTTAAGCCCATACATCTTGCCGTGTGAAGTATGAGTATGGAATTGCCATTTGCCCCAGTAGATACGATTATTCGTAGGAACTCGGGTGCACTCCGGGTGAGTTCTGAGGCAACTGAAGAGTTGGCCCGTTTGATTCAAATAGAAGGTGCAAATCTCACAATTGAGGCTGCTAAAATTGCGAGAGAAAATGGGAGAAAAACCATCCAGGAAGGAGATTTCGATATTGGAGAAAGAGATTCTGAAAGAGAGCTAGTATTACCTATTGCCCCTGTTGATCGCATTGCGCGATCGGAAATTGATGATCGGTATAGAATTGGCAATGATGCGAGATTGATTCTTGCAGTATATCTAGAAGATTATGCAGACCAAATAGCAAGAAAGGGCGCGATCCTGTCACGTCATGCAGGGAGGAAGACCATCCAAAAAGAAGACATAGAGACTTGTGTGAAAATTTTGGAAGAATAATAACTAATTATTCATAATAATGTAAATCGGATGCATGTTCCATGTTGGAGAATATACGCTCGAGTAGGGAAGGTTTACCGCACGTGCAAGGTGTTTCTTCCGTGCAGAGACAGGGGTCGCACGTGCAGGGATCACATTGGCAATGGGGATTGTCACAGTCCATTGGGTATATGGATGCACACGGTAGTTTATATATTTTGTGATATATGATATCAAATAGCATAGAGTTTATATTCCCTCCCAACTATACATTATTTATGAAGACTTAGCATATCCCTGTCTCAGTCGAGGCAGGATCCATTAGCGTGGCTCAATAACAGTGATAAAGCAGCTTTTCGGTGGAGCTGCTTCGGTCATCTACAGATGACCATTAGACTATTTTATACATATAATAGAGAGGTGGGAGTCACAATGTTGGGTTGAAATGGTTGTGCAAGTGGATTCCAAATTCGGGTGTTAAAGTTAAAAGTTCAGATTCGGATAGAACATCGTAGTGATTTTTGAGGGAATCTCCTATGTCAGGACCAATTCGTGCGGTGAAAATTACTTCACTTTTTAAGAAGGATATGGCATTATCAAACTCCCGGAATCGCTCGACTACATAATGATCGTTGTCGATGAATGGGCCGTACACATCGGTTTTGGTGTATTTATCTAAAAATGCAGATGCATGTGGTTGAGAACTAAGAGGGGGTCCATCATGATGTTCTATAGAAGGTATTTCAATTGACGATAGTTCGAAGAAGAAGATGGAATTAGATTCCGAGAATGCGTCGCATCGGATTATATTGAAACCGTGTCGAGTCAACAAGTCTGCTATCCCCGATAGAGATTTCTGCAATTGGGGGTGCAGTTCGTCTTCGACTATATTAGGAGTGGGGAAAAGGATGGCAATGGGGGAAGTGCCCCTATTGGCTATATGGGCCTGTAACTCCTCGTTTGTAATTGGTTCCATAGAGTGCGGATAGAATAGTTCTATTCTTGGACGAGATAAAAGCTCGCGGGAATAATGTTGGATTAGAGATAGATTGGTGGAGGAAAGAGCAGCAGCAACGTTTCTAGATGGGTCTATAGGATCTATGAAGGTGAGAGGCGATTCAAAAAAATGTTCACTTGTGCCATTTGGGTCTAATCGTATGGGAACAATCCATTTTGACATCTCTTTGACGGTGTTTGTAAAGCTCCCAAATAAGATTATGAGAAGCTCGGACAGATAGCCAGATGCCCCTTGAGTCTTGAGATCGGATCCATAGACGCCGCACCCCTTGAAGAATTGTTTAAGAAGTCTAATCTCGGTGGAAAGTTCTTCAGTTAGTTGGCCTGATAGATATGCCCCATGGAGAGGAGTCCTATCCACCGCAGATATGAGATCAATGGCAGATGTTGCAGCGTAGCAGGGGACTATATCTATTTTAAAACCGTGAAATGTACCTTTCACATAGGGATGATCTGCATATTCTTCATGTCCATCCGGTAGAATTTTGTGTCCAATTTCAAGGCCATATTTCTCTAAATCTTGTTTGGAAGTGGATCGGGGGAATTGAATAAAAATATCAATATCAACATCTCCACGCAACCAAGTATCGCGAGAAGTACTCCCTAGGTGAAGCGTATGTGTTTTGAAAGGGAGATTGGATGTTGCTTCTCGAGAGAGTATTTGTAGTTCTTTGGTGGCTTCGTCGAGCTTTTTTCTTTCTGAAGAAGTTGGTACTACTTGTTCTCTAACGCTGGCTAGTATGTTATCGAACTGTACCATAGTCTGTTATCGGTACTCCGACACTAAATGAAAGAGTATCGGTCTGATAATGGGTCGTTTATTGAAAACGAAACGAATATGTAAATTGCGTTGGTAAAGTCACATGCAGAGCCTTCATAACTCAGTTGGTAGAGTGCCTCGCTGTTAACGAGGATGTCCCAGGTTCGAGCCCTGGTGGAGGCGCTAGGCATGGTAGTTGAATATATAAGCCCATATTTGCCCTCGGATCCAGTCTTGTATTCAGCAACTGTTTTAGGGATTTTAGCAGTCCTTGGATTTGTTGGATGGGCGGTTACTCGAAGGGTCATTTCTGTGTGGCCAAAAAACCTGGTTGGAAAAACTGATACAATATTAGACGATTACTTAGCTACGAAAGAAGTTTTGGAACCTTTATCGTACTTAATTCCTGCAATAATATTTTATAATTTTGCATATACCATTCCTCAATTTTCAATTGCTATTGAGAGAATTTCTATATGTGTGATTATACTGTGTGGTGTGCTGATATTCCAAGGTATTATCAATGGTTTAGGGGAATACTATCAGACTACAAAGTATGCAGATGGGCTTAATATAAAAAGTTATTTGCAAGTTATCAAGCTCATTGTATGGGGCCTTGGGATTGTGGCCGTTGTCTCAATTCTGGTGAATAAAAACCCCGTCCTGTTGCTTAGTGGAATTGGTGCGATGACTGCAGTTCTATTATTGATTTTTAGAGATACAATTCTTGCACTAGTTGCTAGCATACAAATAAATTCCAGTAGTCTTTTCAAACAGGGAGATTGGATTGAAGTTCCCCAATTTGGTGCAAATGGTACCGTAGTGGATATTGCGTTGCAAGGAGTGAAAATCGAGAATTGGGATAAAACTATTTCAGTAATTCCCACTCACAAGCTTATTGAATCCACATTCAAGAATTGGAAGAACATGGAAAAAAGCGGAGGGAGGAGGATCAAGCGCTCTATCTGGATCGATATGAATAGCATTTCGCTCTGTGACGGGGAAATGTTGCAGAAATTTAAGAAATTTGACCTTATCAAAGAATATATTGAGGGCAAGCAGGCGGAAATTGGTGAGTATAACCAGATGAATGAGTTTGATTCTTCGGAGATCATTAATGGCCGGGGTTTGACCAATGTTGGTACGTTTAGAGCATATGTTGAAGCATATTTGAAGGAGAACGGAAATATCAATGAAGATATGATGTGCATGGTTCGGCAATTGGAACCAAGTGAGAAGGGACTTCCAATTCAAATATATGTATTTGCTAATGATACAGATTGGGTCCGTTATGAGGAAATCCAAGCAGATATTTTTGACCACCTTCTCGCAGTAGTACCGGAGTTCGGATTAAGAATATTCCAAAGGAATACAGATTTGGGAAAATAAGTTAAGGTTGAGATTACCACTCCACTTCGTCGGATCCAGGTACCGTTACCCGGGAGAAAGTAAATTTGTCGCCATCAAGTGGGACTGTAGCATCTATCCCCATCTTTTCTGATTGACGAGGGGGTCCAGAAGGGTCGAGTGGGGCCCCGGTCATAGTTGGGAAAGTTATAACATCTCGGTGTGGTTGTACACGGGTGTTCAGAGCCCAGTTTATCTGACGTTCATCGTAGAGATCAATATCAGTGTCAACGACGACGCAATATTTTGCTTGGCAGCGTCCACCCAAAACAGCAGCGATGACATTTTTGGGATCGCCTTCAAGGCGTTTGTCTATAGAGACAAATGCTTCATACATACCATTTCCTCCAGAATAAGGGTCGCATTTGACTAACGCTTGTTTCACAGAGGGTACTGCTCTTTCTGCATCTTGTCTAACAGTTGCACTCCGGGGGAGCCAATTCATGAGATTGTTTTCCGTGGGAGGAAAGCCAGTTAAAATGGTGTGATACATCGCGTCTGAACGTTGCATGATACCCGTTATTTCTACAACAGGACACATTTGTTTTGGGCCGTATGTTCCAGGGAATTCACCAAATGGTGCTTCTTCCACTAAGTTGTCGGGGTGGATTATTCCTTCAATCACCATCTCAGCGTGTGCAGGGACATCGACGTCTATCGTTTCGCATTTGACCGTTTCGATGGGAGATCCTTGCAACCCACCGGCGATTGATAACTTATCAACAAAGTGGGGAACATTGGAGATACTTCCCATAGTCACTGCAGGCGGGGGTCCAATGACAACTGCAACTTCTGTGGATTCGCCCTTATCTTGATTTACACGGTAGGCATACCCAATACGTCTTTCAGGGGGCGCCCATATTGTGAGTTCTTGCTTAGATTGGCGATACATCCTATGAATACCAGATCCACGGACTCCAGAATGTGGTAAATTAGAAATTAGAGATGCCCCAGTGACATAATCGCCGAAGTCATCTTTAGAGTGATGGACGATGGGAATATCATATAGATCAACATCATCTCCGGTTTTAATAATATCTTTTACAGGAGCTTTTTTCACTGTTTTTGGTTCGATTTGATTATTAGCAGCATCAATGTATTTTTGTACACCTTGTTCGTGGGTTTCAACGCCTACAGACTCAAGGATACGAGTTTTGGTGCCGTAAAAACCACCTATAACATCCATATCATGATCAGTCACGTTGGTGAATCTGAATGCAGGGCCCTCTACTTCACAGGATTTTTTGATGTAAGCTGCGATCTCAAATTTTGTGGAAACTTCTTTGTCTATGGTGACAAATTCTCCGCGTTTTTCGAGTTTTGCAGCCCACTCTCTCAAACTTTGTTCAACCATCAGTGGAGGATATTAGGCCTCATTTTCCAATAACGTTAGCGATTGGGAGATATGGGTTCGAATGCGTAGTGGAGGTCATATTTCTTCCGAGTGAGAAGGTAAAGAAGTTCTTCCAGTAGATCTATAATTTCAGGGACGATTCTTATAGAGATCAAGAGTAATGCCCCTACAACTAGAACGGTTAGACTCTGGCTGATGACTCGGTCTGCGATGAAAAAAGAAACGAGTCGGGGGTCATCATATCCCGTGATAAGTAGAACAGAGGGTACAAACCAATGGAACCATTGTTCCCCAAAGGAAATGGCAATGAATGCATTTCGAAGGATATTAAGGATATATATGAGGGAAGTTGTTACAATACATGCAATGGCTTTTCGAGAGAGGGAGATGGAGAGAGAAGTTATCAGTCCTAGGAAAATGGTTATAGTTCCAATTCCGGTACAGGCCAAGACTATATGTGTTAAATAATCGTGCCCAACTCGTGAAAATAATAATCCGCTTTTATGTCCGATAACAGGGCCATCGGTGAGGATTACATCAAACCCAGTTCCAAGAATAGTAAGGTATACATGTTGGGTAACTATGTTAATTAAAAAAATACCAAGGGGTTCTATAGTTTCAAAAGGCAAGTAGACAATCCCCATTACTGCAATCGCATTTGAGAGTGAGAGGTGAAGGGACTGTTCAGTGAGTAATAGATAGGCAGCATGAAAGCAAATGGGAATGGCAAGGAAACTAAGAACAGTCTCGATGGGTGAGCGCATTACAATAGCAAATCTCGGAGTTAATAGAAGCCAAAATATTCCGAATAAAAACCATGCGACTATTCTTATTTTCCGGGAGATATGTTCACTTTTGTTTTCAAAAACCCAGGCTAATGCAAATGATAAAGTGAATGTCCAAGCAAGAATATTCGTGACCCAGATTGGAGAGACTATAGATTCAAACATATGTCACTGGTTAGATTCTCTTCGTAGGATTCTTCTTCGATATTCACCATAATGGTCTTCAAGTCCAAAGGGTGCGGGTGAACTATTAATAGCTGGAGAATTGCAAATTGGACATTGGTCAGAGAGAGTATATAATGGAGAATCGTGGTTTGATTTCCAAGAAGAACACACTCGTATTTTGGACTTCATAGGAGGTTGATATGGCGCATTGGGCCACGAAGTACTAAGAATCTTCGTCTATATGCCGGTCGCGGTGGAATTTTCCAGTGCCTCCACTTTTGACTATAGATGTTATGATATGATTTGCATAGTCATCTAGGAGGGATTCTGCGAGTTTGTAATCGGGGGCAACAATTTTGATAAGATATTCGGGAGAACCAACATAAATGAGATCAAGTTCAACGTCGGGGGGAAGGACTATATCTTCTTCCGCAGACCTGAGTGCATCTCGGATGGAATCAATTCCATCGGGGGTGGAACACTCGAGATCAACATACCCAGAAATGCTCACATTGGATAAAGAAACGTTTTCGGTGGCGATGGAGATGATTGAATCAATTTCTTTTTCTGTCAAATCTAGTCCATCGAAGGCAGATTTGCCATCTAATACGGCGCGTTCAAAGGCAGCATATAGTGTTCCGTATTTGTCTAGAAATCCCGGTACAATTCTATTGAATTGGTCGTTGGATAAATCAGATCCAAGTGCTAGTTCTAGCCATTTGTCGGCTTTTTGTTCGTTTTTCCACTCCTGTATTTTCTCAGAGCGCTGGTGGTCATTAACGTCTTTTAACGATAGATCAATTTGATGATTGGATTCATTTACTGTGATAATTTTGCAAACGACTAGATGACCTTTTTTAACATGATCTCTTATGTTTTTTATCCAGCCTGATGCCACTTCGCTTATATGGATGAGTCCACGTTTTTCTTCATATTCTTGAAGATCGCAGAAAACACCGAAATCTTCTATGTCTGCGACTTCACAAACGACAAGCTCCCCTACTTCTGGCCACCCACTATATTTCATTGATCGCTAAGAGTCTCAATTATTTCTGCATGGATAATAGACACCCCTCCGGTTGATTGAGTGAGGGCCTCTCCACAGCCAGAACAATGCACCACTATTGAAGAGCGGTTGAAAAGTATCTGTTCGTTGTCACAGTTCGAGCATTTAACACGGTGGAATTTTCCAGACATAAATAACTACTCCTGCAATTCGAGCCTTCCGGCCCTCCATCCTTTACGTTGATGTGCTTTCCCACACGTAGTGCATCGGTAAACTAAGTTGGTTCGTTTAGTGGGTTTGTCTCCTCCCGGAACTTTTGAAAATTTACCAGAGTTTCCGATTCCAGAGTTTCTTTTTCGTTGACGGTCGATCCAATGCATCCCGCGTTCCCGCCCTCGGCGGGCTTTTTCTACTTCATGCTCATGATGAGCATTGCAATGAGGGCAATGTGTATTTAATCGACGTGGCATTTGCATGATTGTTGAGTTTCTTGTAGAACCGCCCCCTTAAAACGCGTTTGATCTATGCGTGGGGGATATTCGATGTATTTGGGTCTATTATATAGAGTTAGTTGGATTACTCACTTCGAAGCCATTAATTATCTCCGCAGTGAAGCAATGGTAGATGAAGCGGTTATTGATCAATGGGGATGCTCATTTACAGAAAGGGACTAAAATCGAATATGGAGATGAAGAACTCATCTGCTTTTCTGTTACTAGGAATGGAGATTACCATGGTCCCAGAAGGGTTCAGCTTGCATGCATAGTGGGAGTTACTGACGAATATAGCACATTCATGGAAGAAGAATATATAGCACACTTTCTCGAAACGGAATCGATAGATTCTGAGGATGTTAAAATTGTCATCTAATCGTGTGTGTCCTGTTTGTAGCTCCGGTTTATTTTCTCGACATTGCAAATATGTGTGTCCAAATCACGGTGTGATATACGATTGTAGTGATCCATTTGTGTGAGTTTTAAACAAAGAGAGACACGGTTATCAATAGATATTTTAAATGGGTGAGGACCTAATAAGGGTCGATGGAAGATCAAGCTCTAGAAGATGGGATAGTATTCCTAACCCAAGGGAAGAGAGAAATGACATTGTCGGAAGCAATTGGACGGATTGAGATAGTTACAAAAAATCCTCAATTAACACGGAAAATATTAGAAGAGGCAGAGAGGAGGGGAGTGATAGAAAGGGATGGAGTGAGTGTTAAATCGTCGGGAAATGTTTCGGGAGATTATAGAAGTAAGGTGAAAATAAGAGTGGGGGAATTTACATGTGGCCGGTGTGGATCTAGCCTCTCGACAGGCTATTTCATCATACTCAATGACAGAGAATGGGGACCATTTGGATCTACTTGTGTGAAAAAAATAATGGGATTTTAAAATTATGCCCCGAGCCGGAGTCGAACCAGCGACCTCCACATGTCCCAGACCACGAGAATGAAAGATTACATTCTCTTTGTCCCTATGAGTGTGGCGCTATAACCTCTAAGCCATCGGGGCACATCTTGTAAGTGGTTGCTAAGTACAAATAATGGCTTCGAATAGGTCGGGGGCAATCCTGAGCATTTGCTGTAAGGGTGGATAAGAGTTATGTGCAAAGATGCCGATCTCTTAGCATGGACATTCCTAGTTTGCTATCGGATTCAATTGGAGAAGATGAAAAAATTGTTTCCCGGGTTCTAGTAGCTAGTGGAACGCATATGATCACCACGACCAAACGTGTGTTTATACATCGCGAAGAGGGAATAATTAACAGCGAAATATTCGAAGAATATAGTCTCAATGCAGATCAGATTTCTATTTTTTCAGATAAGAGAAAGGCGAGAATTGTACTCAATTATGGGTTGGAAGGGACGCGAGAATTCTCGTTGAATGCGAAGTATTATGACAGAATTGTGGACCCACTAGTTCGAGGGGTCCTTAAAGCAACAGAGGTAGTAGAACCTGGAGAATTAATCAGGCACGTATATCGGTATGGTCAACTAACAATTGTTCTCACAGATAGACAATTCTTGAAGCATATTGGAGTAGCCCTATGGAGTAGAGATTATGAGAGTTTTAATTATGAAGACATGGGAAGGATTGATATTGAGAAGGGGGGAGTTTCTGCAGAGATTCTTATTGAATATAAAGGAAGGATGCAAAGGATCAAAACGGATAAAGAGCGGGCTAGACTTATTTGTGTTCAAGCTCGAAATGGACTTGCATTATATAAAGGTTGCAAAGACTATCAAGAATATGAGAAAAGAGTCCCGTCCGTTTTGGGAGATGGAACGATAGATAAGATAGTTCCATCTGTTTTTGCAGATTCAATAGACGCAGTTCCAAAAATTACAGATGAGGATCAGATGATCATAGCAGAGGAAGAGTTAGAAACAGAAGGACCTATTCATATAAAAACAGTGGCCATTCAGACAAAACTTCTACAACTGGAAGCGTCAATAGCAGCACATCGGGAAGACACTGAAAAGAAAATTAAAGAAATAAAAGATCTATTGGAGGACCTATGAGCCGATTGATGTCTGTTTCGAAGTCCTTAAAAGGGTCGACAGCTGCATGAGGAGTACAGATTCGCCGGAATGCGGAACCGGCGGGGCGCCTGTATAACTCAGGTTGATGCGGGATGTGGCTTTACGGCTGAACCGTTAAGAATCCGCGAGGTTAGCAAATGGCAAGAAGCTTTTACACATACATTAGAGAAACGTGGAAAGATCCCAAAGAAGGCAAATTGAAAGAACTTCAATGGGAACGATTACAAGAATGGAGAAAACAAGGGGCAATAGTTCGATTAGACAGGCCGACTCGCCTTGATAGAGCGAGATCTTTGGGTTACAAGTCGAAACAAGGTATTTTAGTGGTGAGGGTCAGTGTTCGAAAATCCTCGGCCCGCATACAAAGGCACAAAGCAGGTCGCCGTACGAAAAGACAGGGGGTTAACCGATTGACACGGGCGAAGGGCAGGCAGAGAATTGCTGAAGAACGTGCGACTAGAAAGTATCCTAATTTACGTGTTTTGAATTCGTACATGGTAGGTGTAGATGGGTCTAGAAAATGGTTTGAAGTTATTCTTGTGGACCCAAATCATGCGGCGATTCAAAATGATAAAGATCTAAATTGGATCTGTTCTAACGGGCATAAGGGAAGGGCACATAGGGGTTTGACTAGTGCTGGAAAACGAGGAAGAGGATTGCATAAAAAAGGTAAAGGGTCAGAGCACACTAGACCGAGCAGAAAGGCAAATAGAAAGAAGTAGACACCTATATTTCAATACGGGTAATTTATTTGTTCGGGGGATCTCACTGTGTTCAGAAGATGCCAATTGATCCTAATTTTGACCAGAATAGAGAAGTATCAGGGGAAGAGAATGGAGTTAAGATTTGGGGCTCGGTTAATAAGCCAGATCAACTAGGGATCCATGGGACTCATGTTGCTGTAGATTTCGACATATGCCTAGCAGATGGGGCCTGTTTGGAAGATTGTCCTGTTGATGTTTTTGAATGGGTGGATACACCAGGACATCCAGAAAGTGAAATCAAAGCGAGTCCAATGAATGAAGCACAATGTATTGATTGTATGTTGTGTGTAGATGTATGCCCGGTGGATGCTATTGATGTAGATCCGGGGAGAGCTGGAAGGATATAGGCATAAGCCAAATACATCTTAATTTTTCTGAAGTAATATCGCAGAAAGTGCATACCTTTGTGGCAGGGTTAATTAGTTACATTTACACACTAGGGAAGCAGATACAAGAATGATGGATAACAACAGTTCTGACATCGATATTGTTGTGTTAACGAAGGGTGTGCCGGACTTTCGAGAAGGAAAAGTTTCGTTTGATGAGCATGGGCACTTGGAAAGGGGCAAAACTCCAACAGTGATGAATCCCAATGATCGTTTTGCCATGAAAGCTGCACTGCAGACAAAAGTCCGTAGTGGTGGAAAAATTACGGTGATGAGCATGGGGCCTCCAGGCTACAAAGAAATATTGCAAGAGGCTATGAACATCTATGCTGATGAGTTGTACTTATTATCCGATAGAGAAATGGCAGCAGCAGATACATGGGCTACTGCCATAACTATTTGTTCAGCGGTGGAAAAGCTCGATCCTACTCCAGATATTGTTTTTGCAGGTTTTAAAACTGCAGATGGTGAGACAGGACATACAGGTCCCCAAACTAGTTGGGCACTTGAGTGGCCAATAATCACGCATGTGGTGAGTTTGGATGTAGATGTAGATGAAAGGAAAATAAGAGCAAGACGGCTGGTTCAAGGAGACATTAAGGAGATAGAAACGGTTGAAGTTGATCTACCTTGTTTTGTAATACCAGATCCAGAATTTGAAGCAGAATATCCACGGGCATCCCACAGGCTAAGATTGCAAAATTTGACTGAAGAAACGCAAGTGAGATCGGATGCTTATGAAGAGACTTTGACCATGTGGGACCACAAGGAGTTGAATTTGGATCCAGATTTCATTGGGCTGGATGGATCACCTACGATTGTGGGTCGTGTGGATCCGATCCCAAAGGCACCCTCAGATAGAGAGGCAACAATCATAGATCTAGAAAACAAGAGTGGATTGGAAGAGATGTTAGGAATAATGGCACCATTTGCAGGGGGGAAATGACGTGACGATTGATCCAAAAAAATTGACTATCGGAGATTTGACGAAAGAGATTTCAAAGATAGAAGATAGTGAGGAATTAAACAATATATTGGTGGCAGAAAAAGAAGGGAAGGGCCGGAAGGGCGCCATCAATGCAATTATGGAGCGGATCGAAAATGTAAGTAGTGGGACAGGAGGGGAGGGAGTGTTCAATCCAAATTCACACGATATTCGAGAGATAGGGGCTGCAATTAGAGAGATAGAGGATGTGGAAA
>Ga0310344_10002812_pt1 | contig 13034 bp, 15 predicted proteins | sample HC15DNA20200_MG_FD_203801 | JGI IMG/M metagenome (GOLD analysis project Ga0310344, IMG submission 203801) | Marine microbial communities from station ALOHA, North Pacific Subtropical Gyre - HC15-DNA-20-200_MG | ecosystem: Environmental > Aquatic > Marine > Oceanic | place: Pacific Ocean: North... | reverse complement strand
CAGAAGGTACCTTGCTCCTGGGTCGTCCTGTGAACGTAAAATCACAAAATTGTTAGCTAGGTCTGCTTCCTTTGGGGTTAATCCATCAATACCGGTAACTGGTTGTATTTCTCCGTTTATTGCGCTGGCGCAAGATGCTAGAGGAGCAGCCTCATAGTTATTGCCGTTGTTTTCTGTGTTTTGATTTCCAGCAGAAGAAAACACATTGCAAACGGGACGGAATCGCATTTCAGCCGTCGTACCAACTAATTGAAGTGCTCTATCTTGATCCTTAACACCTGGCAGCGATACCATAACTCCACCCTCTATACGGGATATCTCCGGTTCCGCTACTCCTAAGCCATCGACTCGATTACGAATTATTTCCACAGTCTGATCAAGCATGATGTCATCAGCTGGTTGAGTGGCAATAAGTCGAACGGAAACTCCTCCTTGAAGGTCAAGACCAAGTAAAGGTTCATTCTTCCAAAGAACTGTTCCTGCTATTGAAGCAACTGTTATTGCAAGAATTCCAATAAGGAGAGTTAGTTGTCGACGCATTCTATTTTCCCCTATAGGGCTTAATCCTCCGAGGAACTCTCATCTATATCTGTTTGAAATTTTCGTTCAACAGCCGTTCGAAGAACTTTCAACTCAAGATCTTGGGCTACTTCGAGCCATACCACTCCACTCTCTTCCTCAACTTCTTTAACCACTCCATGGATACCTGAGTTGAGTAGCACCTCGTCTCCTGCTGCTAAGGAGCGCACCAAGGCTTGTTGTTCTTTAACACGTTTTTGTTGTGGTCGTATAAGAAACATATACATCAACAACATGATTACTATGAGTGGCAAAAATGACATTTGGACTCTCTAATTTAGGGGATACTTACACTTATAGCTTACGCCGAGTGAGGATGTTAAAGTTCGAACTTACTGACTTAGGACCAAATATCTAAAGTTTCTTTTCGGAACTCATCAAATTTATTTTCATTTATAGAAGTCCTCATACGTCCCACAAAATTAAAAAGCCATGCAAGATTGTGCAAAGTCAAAATGCGTGCCCCGGTAGGTTCATCCGTAGCCATCAGATGACGCAAATACGCTCTGGACCAATGATTTCCAGGGCTTTGCGGGAATCCAGGATCAAGCGGATCATCATCTTTCGCAAAACGAGCATTACCAATATTGATTCTTCCTCCTGAAGTTAAAACAGTACCGTGTCGAGCCAAGCGAGTTGGCAAAACACAATCGAACATGTCTATTCCTCTTTCAACGACATTCACTAAACCGACCGGATCACCTAAACCCATAAAGTATCGAGGTTGATCTTCAGGAATTAAATCAGTTACTACTGAGACCGAATCAAGCATTTCGTTTCTACCCTCACCAACGCTCAATCCTCCTATGGCATAACCGTCAAAACCAATTTCCAAAGTGCGTTTTGCGCTCTCAACTCTCAATACAGAATTAGTTCCTCCTTGAACTATGCCAAATTGACTTTGCCGAGAAGAAGCATCAGGGTGACCAATAAAGGTTTTTCTTCCTCTCTCAGCCCACACAGCAGTCATTTCTACAGACTCTCTTATGGTCTCTTCCGGTGCTGGTAAAGCAGGACAGATATCTAAAACCATCTGGATATCTGCACCGATGTCAGCTTGTATTTCAGCAGAAGTTTCTGGAGTTAATTTATGGAAAGAACCGTCATACACAGAACGAAATGTCGCTCCCTCTTCATCTATCTTTGGGTCAAGTGAGAAAATCTGATACCCGCCTGAATCGGTTAGTGTCAAGCCTGTCCAGTTTGCAAATGATGCTATACCTCCAGCATTTTTTACTATTTCTGCACCTGGTCTAAGCATTAGATGATATGTGTTTGCTAGAACCACCTGGGCTCCTAGGTCTTTTAGGTCCAAAGAAGACAAATGTCTAACTGACCCTCTTGTCCCCACGGGCATAAAGCAGGGGGTGTTAAAAGAACCGGTTGAAAGTCTTACAGTTCCTGCTCTTGCTCCTCCATCTGCATTTTCTAAATCAAAGTCAGCTTTCATTTGTGATCAGCATAGTTTCCGAAAAATTGTCTTTGCACAAGCATTGCGTCTCCAAAAGAAAGAAACCTGTAATTCTCATATAGTGCCTCTTTATATAAAGATTGCCACCTTTCCCCTAAGAACGCGTCGAGCATTATAAGTAAAGTTGACTTTGGAAGATGAAAATTAGTTAAAAGAAGGTCAACGATTTTAAAGTCAAAAGGCCGTTTTATGAAAATATCAGTTCTCCCTTCTAATTCTCCTAGTGCTGCTGTTTCAAGAGCTCGTACTGTTGTTGTACCCACAGCTATCACTCTCTTGGCTTCTTCGCATGCTTTAATAACATTTTCAGACACACTATAAAATTCAGAATGCATTTTATGTTCCTCAACGTTTTCTGAATTAAGTGGTCGGAATGTGTCTAACCCGACTACAAGCTCCACAAATTCTATTTTTGCGCCTTTTTCAATGCACCTTTCAAGCAATTCTCTTGTTAAATGCAATCCGGCGGTAGGCGCTGCAGCAGATTTCGCTCTTTTGCTGTACACAGTCTGGTATCTGTCTTTATCTTCAAGTTTTGTTCTTATGTATGGAGGGAGAGGCATTTCTCCGTATTTTTCAAGTATCTGAATAAACTCTCCCTCAACATCGAGTCGGACTTTCCTTAAGCCTTCTCCAAGGTCATCCTGTACTTCAATTTTAAAATCTTCACCCAGTTTGAAAATAGTGCCGGGTTCTATTTTTCGGCTTGGTTTCACCAGCGCTTCCCATTGGTTTGCCTCTTTACTTTCTTCTAGTAAAAGAATCTCTACTTTCCCACCAGTAGCTTTACGTGTATAAAACCGTGCCGGCAGAACTCTTGTATTGTTCATTACAATCAGGTCACCCGGTTTTATAATCTCTGGAAAATCAGAAATTTTTGCATGCTGGATATGGTTTTCAATATCTACTAACAGACGTGATTCTGTCCTGATAGGCAATGGTTCTTGCGCTATTGCAGAATCAGGCAGGTTGTAGTCAAACTCATTAAGATTCATCGAGCATTATTTTAGAAGATTTTCAATTTGTTTATCAGTTGTCAAATAATGATTGCTTTTTATCAGATGGGACGCTTAAACCTAAATGTTTGTAAGCAGCTGGAGTTGCTACTCTGCCTTTTGGAGTTCTAATAAGTAAGCCTTGTTGGATTAAAAACGGTTCGTAAACATCCTCAACAGTGTCTTCCGGTTCACTGACGCTAATAGCTAAAGTTTTTATACCAACTGGGCCACCAGAAAATTTTTCACATAAAGAAATCAAAATCGCTCTTGAGGCTTTATCTAGACCAATATCATCAACTCCAAAAAATGTAAGTCCATCACGCGCTACGTCTCCGTCAACTTTCCCTTCTCGCTCAACTTGAGCGAAGTCGCGCACTTGTCGCAATAATCGATTTGCAATTCTGGGTGTACCTCTTGAACGTTTCGCTATTTCAGCAGCTCCATCAACATCTATATCAACTTCAAGTATCCCAGCTGTTCTTAGAACAATGGATTGCAACTCTTCGGATTCGTAATAGTCCAACCTTGCTGTAAGCCCAAACCTGTCACGTAGAGGTCCTGTAATGAGTCCGGTGCGAGTTGTAGCCCCGACCAAGGTAAACGGCGGCAAATCAAGTCTGATTGAACGTGCCGCGGGTCCTTTACCTAGTACGATATCCAGTTCAAAATCCTCCATAGCCGGATACAGAACTTCTTCTACAGCTCTTGCGAGTCTGTGAATTTCGTCGATAAACAGGACATCTCCTATTTCAAGTTTTGTCAAAATAGATGCCAAGTCACCTGCTCTTTCAAGAGCTGGACCAGAAGTGACATGAAGTTCAGCCCCCATTTCCATAGCGACTATATGAGCTAGGGTTGTTTTACCTAATCCTGGTGGTCCAGCGAAAAGGAAATGATCTGCAGGCTGTTCACGCTCCCTTGCTGCCTCAAGCATCACCCTTAAGTGACCTTTTAATTCAGTTTGACCAACGAATTCAGCAAGACCTTTAGGTCTTAGACCTACTTCTATTTCACTTTCTACAGGTTCCTTGTTGGGGGAAAGTAACTCTTCACGCATGATCAACCTTAAGCAGCAGCTAGTTTCTGGAGAGCTTCTCGAAGCAAGACAGAGGAATTGTCACCGGCAAGATCCCCAAGAACTGAACGTATCTCTTCTGGTGAATAACCGAGTCCATCTAGAGCTTCTTGCACTTCTAAAATCGCTGACCTTCCGATTCTCGAGTCGTCGGTGCCAATTGATATTCCTTCAATTGGCATTTTTAAAACACTCTTTAATTCGACCAGAAGTCTAGTTGCTGTTTTTTTACCCACCCCTGGAACTAAACAGAGAGAAGAAATGTCATCGTTATTTACTACCTGAAAAAGCTCATTGGGGCCATGGACGCCTAAAACTGCTAACGCCAAAGAAGGTCCTACACCATGGGCTGTTAGAAGCGCTTCGAAACAGATTCTTTCAGCACGGTCTATAAACCCATATAGAGCCTGATCCGCTTCTCTAATTAAGTGGTATGTATATACAAATACTTCGCTTCCTTCTTCGCCAATTTTTACAGCAGTCGTGGGAGTAACAATTACCCGATAACCAATCCCCGCGGTCTCAATGAGAACTTCACCTTTTTCTCCTTCAGAAAACCGCTCTAAAAGCAACCCTCGAATTGAACCAATCATCCTGCCGCCGCCTTACATTGTCCTGGAAGCATCGCTAAATGACACAAAGCTATTGCGACTGCATCTGCAGCATCAACAGGCCGCAGAGGTGAATCAATTTTTAGCAAAGTCTGCACCATCGCCTCTATTTGATCTTTCCCAGCACCTCCCCAACCAGCAACAGCTGATTTCACTTCGTTAGGTGAGTACAAAGTCACTGAACAACCTGAAGCTGCCCCTTCTGCCATGATCACACCTGAAGCATGACTGGTTTGCATAGCAGTCTTTGCATTGACTTGGAATAAGACTCTTTCCACGGCAATCTCATCTGGTTTTTGTTCCTCGATAAGAGTACGAATATCGTATTGAAGATCAGCGAGACGCTTTGCAAGTGCATCATTCGGATCTGTTCTGATTACCCCTGCAGCCTCTGCGGTAAGTTGGCGCCCATCTCTCCTGACTAACCCATAGCCACAACGCGATAAACCCGGATCCACTCCTAAAACGAACATATGTACGATTGTATCCGAACCTTAGGTTCTATGTTGGGATTATTTGAAACTTCCGAGAGTTACAAATTCTCTAAAACATCATCAGGTATATCAAAATTTGCGTAAACATCCTGAACATCGTCATCTTCGTCTAGAAGATCTATGAGTTTCAATACCGCTTTAGCCTCTTGAGGGTCACTAATCTCAACAGTTGATGACGCAAGCATCGTGACATCAGCGCTTTCAAAAGAAATTTGAGCTTTCTCTACAGCTTCTCTGAGCGCAGGAAGATCACTCGGTGAACATGTCAATCGCCAATTCTCTCCCTCGTTGACAAGATCTTCAGCTCCGGCTTCTAGAGTGGCTTCCATAACCGCCTCTTCATCTAAAGGGCTTGGAAAAATAACTATTCCCTTACGTTCAAACTGCCAAGCAACAGATCCAGGCTCCGCTAGAGAACCACCGTTTTTCGTCAAAATTGTTCGAATTTCAGATGCAGTTCGATTTCTATTATCAGTCAAAGTCTCAACGTAAAGAGCCACTCCATGTGGTGCGTACCCTTCGTAAGTAACGCTCTCATAGGCAACTCCTTCTAACTCACCGGTACCCCTCTTAACCGCCCTTTCTATAGTGTCAAGAGGCACCGAAGAATCCCGAGCTTTTTGATACATGGTACGCAAAGTTGGATTAGCATCAAGATCCCCTCCTCCTTGGCGGGCTGCCACCTCAACCTGCTTTATCAACTTGGCAAAAAGTTTCCCACGTTTTTTATCAGCGGCACCCTTTTTATGTTTTATGGTTGCCCATTTAGAATGGCCTGACATCAAGTTCTCCTATTCAGGAATTAAAGCTCCGTCAACTATTAGAAACCAACTCTAAGAATTCTGCATGTATTCGGTCGTCATCTGCTAACTCGGGATGGAAAGAGGTAACGATTATCGAGTCTTGCCTACACATGACCGGTCGACCATTTATTTCTGCTAGAACCTCAACCTTTTCGCTGACATTCTCAACTAAAGGAGCTCTTATGAAAACCCCTCTGAAAGACCTATTGAAACCTTCTATCAATAGGTCTGATTCAAAAGAATCAATCTGTCTTCCATAACCATTACGGCGAACTTCAATATCTATTAAATTCAAAGGTTTCTGATCGTTTCTACCATCCGTAATTTTTGATGACAATAAAATCATCCCCGCACAAGTTCCCAAAATTGGCATTCGATTATTTGAACGTTCTTGAAGAGAGTCGAATATCCCAGAGGATTCAAGCAAAAAAGACATTGTTGTTGATTCACCACCGGGAATTATTAATGCTTCTGAAGCAGCAAAATTTTCAAGACTACGAACTTCTATAGCTTCTACTCCGAGTCTTTCTAAAGCTTGCACATGAAGCTTAAAAGCTCCCTGGAGCGCTAAAACTCCAACTTTCACGCCTTACCAGCCGCGCTCTGCTAACCGAGTTTCTATCGAATCCATTTCAATACCTGTCATTGGTTCGCCTAGCTTTCTGCTAACTTTTGCAATAATTGAAGGATCCGAGTAGTTCGTCGTAGCTTCAACTATTGCCCGCGCTCTCGGAGCTGGGTCTTCACTTTTAAATATTCCTGATCCCACAAAAACAGCTTGAGCACCTAACTGCATCACCAAAGAGGCATCGGCAGGTGTCGCTATTCCACCTGCACAGAATACAGGAACAGGCAATTCGCCTGTTTCTGACACTTCCTGCACTAGGGGCAAGGGGGCTTGAAGCTGTTTTGCCCAGTCGAAAAGTTCAGCGGAGTCGGACTGGGAGATTCTTCCTATATCTCCAAGAATGGATCGCAGATGTCGGACCGCTTCAACGATATTGCCAGTTCCAGCTTCCCCTTTTGAGCGGATCAAACACGCACCTTCTGAAATTCTTCTTAATGCCTCACCTAAATTTGTGGCACCACATACGAATGGGGCATCAAATTTCCATTTATCTATGTGATGTGCTTCATCCGCTGGGGTCAGCACTTCACTTTCGTCTATATAGTCAACTCCGATCGACTGCAATACTTGTGCCTCAGCGAAATGTCCTATCCGTGCTTTAGCCATGACCGGAACCGTGACAGCATTTTTTATTTCTTCGATCATTTCAGGGTCAGACATTCTCGCGACACCTCCATCACGACGTATGTCGGCTGGCACTCTCTCCAATGCCATTACTGCGGTTGCCCCTGCATCTTCAGCTATTTTCGCCTGATCTGCATCGACAACATCCATAATGACGCCGCCTTTTAGCATCTCAGCGAGACCCCTTTTGACCAATCGGGTCCCTGTATCACGATTAAGTTCATCCATAATGTAAGTCTAGAAGAGGTTAAGAGATATACCTTTCTGAAAATTAAAATGGTTAACTTTTGCTTTTATCCAGTTAAAACCGCTGCTTCCATTGGGCTCAACAAAGATGCTTCTCCCAATTGCGCCAAAACGACCCATGTTCTCCCATGATCAAGACTCACAGATTTTCCTGAGTCATCATCGTAAAATGACCATTTCAAAGCCTCGAACTGTCGGTCCCATGTGATCCCCACAATTTTTCCGTTTCGGAGAAGCCATCCATCTCCGCTACCCGTGCTTTGGGCTTGAGGTGAATTAGGGTCAGCATTTGATCTGAAATAGTCAACATAAAGGAGCAGGACATTTTCTGAATCCAACTGAATACCGTCTGAATCAATTAAAGGAGCGCCGTCCTGAAACCGTTTCCACTTTGAGGACTGCTGATCCCAAAGATACTCGACAACACGACCACCAGTTTCCCAGCGTAATCCCAAAGTTGATACTGCAGAAACTGGGAGTGCTCCATAATCAAATATTGCAATTGGTGCCGACGTTGGAATATCACCAATCAAATAAGCAGGGTTCAAAACACCGTCGTAAGGAGGGTTGCCTCTTGAAGAGTCGCGAGAAAAAGCACCTGAGGAATTTATTTCTGCACTTTGTCTAATGAAAGTTCCACTTCGTTCTGCTTCTTCGACTTCTGCTCCCACTCCTTCGTTGCTACCCCAATATGCGAAATGAGGATTGCTGAGATTTCCAATGAGACTTATATCCGTAGACCGAGCTGACCTAACTGGAGCTATACGTTCAGGCAACGAACTCTGGTATACGCCTAAAAATCTTGTTTTACCTGCTTCTATGAGAGTTTCATAGACTATGTCCGCCTCTGAAAGCCCCTCGTGAGGAAGCGAATTAGAATCATTGTTGCCTATCTTAACTGTCAATGCGGGTCTGGGAATTATCCCTTCCGACGCTGGCAGACCGGTCAAAGGGTGTCTAGAGCCAACCCATTCTTCAGGGTCGATTATTGTTGTCGTTGCAAGCACTGTTTCAGTGGTTGTTGTCGCGACGACTGAACTAGTTGTCGAGGAAAGCGTTGACAAAGACGAAGTAGTGGTAGTTGCTTCAACAGTGATTTTTTCACTTCCGCCACATGAAACGAAGGAGAAAAACCCTGTAACCGCTATGAGGAAAATCTTTGTTGATTTAAGATTTATTACAGTGCTCACAATTCCTCCATTGCTGAGACTCTCTCTTCAGTCGATGGGTGTGTTTCTTCAGTGTCCAACCCTTTCGGGTTCATTAACCATAGGTGAGAGGTTGATTTAGGTGCATCTTCAATTTCTGTCCCTAAACCCTTGAGCGCTAAAAGTGACCTCTGAACTCCTGGAGGGTATCGAGTAAGTTCCGCTCCCTTTACATCTTCAACTCTGACATCGTCTTTATATTTCTTACTCCTAGTAAAAATGCCAACCAAAGGTAACCTAAGGAAAAACGCTTCTACCGTCTTTTTTGACAAACGACTATCAAGACACTTTGCAATCAATTGAGCTAAAAGACCTTCAATTTCAATGAGATCTAATGAGTCGATAGCTCCTGTAGTTAAAACGACTGCTTGTGATCGTTTATCAGCGACAGCCGCCGCATTACCTTTGGGACTTTCAATCACATAAACATCCGGCTTGTCTAGACCATGATTTACACATATGCCGTCAAGAGCATTGTGTAACCGCGGAAACTGTTTTTCAGCTGCAGGAATACTGCCAAAAGATCTAAGGACAGCACCTGGAGCAATACGAGTCATAGCGAAAACCAGCAACAAGGAAACTATTAGAGCTAAAGCCAGAGGTAGAACGAACGAATTATCCACAAAGAAAAAAATTGGCACCCAAACTAAGAGCGAAAGAAACAAATATGTATGAAAAACCGGAGAACGTATATCTATAATCTTCATTTTTACCTAGTAGAAATAATTATTTATCCCTGTTCTAGGCATATTACGCATTTATTTGGGTCAACTGGGGTCAATTAGCCAAGATCGCTTCATAAGATTTCGAATAAGTCTCTGCTAGAAGTTGCATTGAAAAATTTTCTGCCCTCTTTACACCTCGAGCAGACAATCTTTCAGCTTGATCAGGATTTCTAAGGATCTTTTCAATAGCACTGGCCAAAACCTGTGAATCGCCAGCTGGAACTAAAATTGCATCTTCACCGCCACGTGCTACTTTTGCATAACCAGGAATATCACTTGCTACAACCGGGGTCCCACAAGCCATTCCCTCCAACAAAACAACCCCAAAAGATTCCCCTCTTAATGATGGTGCGCAAAATATATCCGCCCCTTTTATACGTGACAGTTTCTCTTCTTCACTTATTCGGCCTAGCCATTTAACTCTATGATCTCCTGCTACTTGAGCTTTTAGTTCTGTGGTTTCAGGTCCATCACTTGCAATCCAAAGTTGCGTATCTGGCGGTAAAAAAGTCATAGCTTCGAGCAGCACACCTAGACCTTTTCGGGGTTCATGTCTACCAACAAAAAATATTGTTGGGCTTTCTTTTGACCACGGAACTACTGAGTTGCATCTATCTGTTTCAACTCCATTGAAAAGGATCTCATACTCTCCCCCCAAAGCCGAGTGGGCCATTTCCGCTGCATCTTCAGAAACAGCAACTGCATGATCTAGTCGGTTACGTAACCACTTCACAGGACCTTTCAATAAGTCATAAGCCAAACTTTTACCTGCTGCATGAAATGTGCCCAACATGGGACTCTGAGCTAAAAACAAAGATGTCAAAGTAGGACCAGGGGCTAATGGCTCATGCAAATGGAGAATGTCAAATTGTTCATCTCGCAGGGCCCTGATTGTTCTCAATGCACAAGGAACATCAGGAGCGATCGGGGCAACAGACCCATTTGCTGTCGTAGGTATGCTCATACCAAGAGGTGTCACTCCCGTGTCAGGGGGTGGACCATCACATGGACCAAGAACCCGGACAGAATGGCCTAATCCTCTCAGCATCTTTGCTAAGCCCAAAACTTGTCCTTGAACTCCCCCAGGAACCGTCAAACTGTAAGGGCATATAAGACCTATACGCATACTAGATTCTACCCTTTTCTGGTTGAGAGTCGGAAGGCCAATTTGGTTGCATCAAATGCCACTGTTCTGGCGCTTTCCTGATCAACAATTCCATCTCGTCTGCAATTGTCTGTGTAATGCGTTTTACATCAGAACGAAATTTCCCTTTTCTTTCAAGAGGAATGGCTGGGCGGACAACTCCGTGGCAACCATCTTCCTTGTTGTATATCGCTACTGGCAGCAATGTTGCCCCCGTCCTTAAAGCAAGAGTTGCAGGACCCGCGGGTAGCAAAGTTTTTTCCCCAAAAAACTCAACTTCTACTGAAGAACCACCAACATCGCGATCTGAAACAAGCACGATAAGTTGCTTGTCCGATATGGCTTTAAGAATCTGAGAGCCTGCGTCTGACCCTAAAGGTATTATGTCCATGCCTAAAGCATTTCGACTGCGTTTAAACCATTCGAATAGTTCTGGCGGTTCGAGCGGTTCCACCACAGCGCTTACCGAGACACCCTTGATTTTAGATATCCATAGGCCACCCCAGTCCCAAGCTCCTAAATGAGGTAAGACCAAGATTACGCCAGAGTCTTTTTTTAAAGCTGTTTCAATCAACTCCCAACCATCGTGGGTGAAGGTGCTTTTTAACTCTTGTTTAGTCATGTCAACAAGGCGGAAAGTGTTTACCCAGTAGTGTGCATATGATTCAAATGTCTGGTTGACGAAGTCTTTCAATTCTTTCCTTGAAAGCTCAGAATCACTTAACCGATTAGCATTTCTGATTACTTGATCTCTACGCTTTTTGTCAATTCTTGCAATCACATAACCTAAAAAAGATGCAACACTCAATCCAATTCTTTTAGGAAGCTTTCGCGATAATAAAGCTGCCAGTTTGTAGCCAATAAGGGCCGAGGAGGCCAATTTTCACCCTTGACGCTGTGAAGATCGGCGCGCCGCTAGACCCTGACGGCGCTCTTTTCTACGATCTAAACGAAGTTGACGTCTTCTCTCTGAATTCTGATGATGCGATGTCTCTTGCACAGCACTCGCCTGCTTCCACACCTTGACAAACCTCTGTAAAGCCGTAAAAGTGCTCAAGACTAGCATGACCCACAAAATGACTACTAGGGCTTCTGAGAAGAGCAGCCCGATCGCCAGAACAATAAATCTTTCCGCTCGCTCCATAAGTCCACCTTTGGCCTCAAGGCCCAAAGATTCGGCTTTAGCTCTCTGATAGGAGATTAGGAGGCTCACAAACATCACTGATACCGGGAGCATTACCGTATACCCAGGTTCATCACCAATCAAAAACCATGCAATTCCTCCCAGTAGAAGAGCATCTGTTAGACGATCAGAAACAGAATCAAAGAACGCTCCCCTTAAAGAAGCGGCCCCTGATGCTTTTGCTACAGGTCCGTCAAGCGCATCAGAAATACCTGTCATCACAAGGAGAACAAAACCTAGACGCAAAGAACCGGATGCTACCGAAATGGAAGCTGCTACAGCCATAAGTATGCCAATGATCGTCACCACGTCGGCCGTGATACCCGCTCTATGCAAATTTTTTCCAATCGGGCTCAAGCCTCTATCGACTACGTTGCGCCAATTTCCATCTAACAATTTCTTCCACCCTGAATCGCTTCAAATAAAAACCTGTGAACAAAACTCATTTTAGGAGAGAACACGGAAAAAGAAGTAGACGGTCTTAAATTCATCAAATGATTAATAAAACTGCTTCTACTCGTCCTGCCAAGTCTCAGGATTTTTCTCGAAGTGACTTTCTATCACTGAGCCATTCACAGCGTCAATCATCACCAAACCTCTTTGAATTGGTGGTGATTCGCTGGAGTACAAAAGAACTCGCCACGCTGGTCTGCTTCTTATTCCCCTCCAAACCATTTGGGCCGAAGCGTGACCTACGGGAAAACCTGCAGTTTTAGCAGCTTCCACCAAAGCATCTGTTTCATCAACGGAAAGCTTCCATCCGGCCTGTAGGTGATAAATACCAACTAAAGCCAAAGTAATTGCTGCAGCAACGTAACCCCAGTTAGTGAAAGGGGATGAATCAAATAATTCTGAAAATAGGAAAAAAACAATTGAAAAAAACAGATACAGGAAACCCGGTATACGCCGACGACTATTGTCTGGGAACTGGTAAGGGCCTACAAAACCATGAACGTCAAGGTCGTCTGGAAGCGCATCAGTTACGTCTTCATCCTTAATTTCACCATTCATCATTTGACTCTAACGTTGCTACTCATGAATCTATGAACGAAATTACTTTTGCAGCTGACTCATTAGGGTCATCTAAACCATCAATGATTAGCTCAGTTGAATCTCTGAATGGTTGTACAAACTTCTTATGCATTGGCAATACTGAGTCTTTGAACTGTCTTCTTACACTTTCTTCAGTCCTGCCACGTTCACTCATATCTCTAGTAATTCTTCTTTTCAGCCTTGTTTCCTCAG
>Ga0310344_10002808_pt1 | contig 13042 bp, 8 predicted proteins | sample HC15DNA20200_MG_FD_203801 | JGI IMG/M metagenome (GOLD analysis project Ga0310344, IMG submission 203801) | Marine microbial communities from station ALOHA, North Pacific Subtropical Gyre - HC15-DNA-20-200_MG | ecosystem: Environmental > Aquatic > Marine > Oceanic | place: Pacific Ocean: North... | reverse complement strand
CACCCCACTTCGCGCTGGTATCCGGGTGATGACAATGCGATCGGCGTCAAGATTGAGCCGGTAACACAAGACCTGGAAAAAGCAGGAAAGCTGCTCGAGCAGGCAGGGTGGATTGATTCGGATGGTGATGGCTACCGCGACAAGGAAATTGATGGCAAGCGACAAAAATTCGAATTTACGATCATCGTCCGTAGCGCCAAGGAACGGATTGACCTGTGTGAGTTGCTTGCCCAAAATCTGCGACTTGTTGGAGTGGCCTGCAATGTCAAGCCACTCGAGTCGGCGACCCTGCAGGACAAGATGTTCAACAAACAGTTCGTGGCTGCCTACGGCGGGTGGGGAACCGGAGCCGATCCCGATACGTCCGACAACATCTGGGGTAGCGGGCAACAACGAAATTATGTGAGCTACAGCAATCCGGTCGTGGACGAATTTTTTGCAGAAGGACGCAAGCTCGAAAAAGACCGCAAGTTATGGAAAGACCTCAAGGCCTGGCAAGATCCTGAGGTCCGCGAGTATCTGGTCCTCGACGAGAACCTGGCCGAATCACGGCCTACTCGAGAAGATTGCTATGCGGCAATCCACGCGATACTCTGGCGGGACCAGCCCTACACATGGCTTTTTTATCGCAATGCTTACCACGGGTTCAACAAAAGGTTGCGAGGTTACAATTTCAGTCCGCGGGGCATCACCGGCTACGGGCCTGGTTTTGGTAGTTTCTGGATGCCAGCCGAGCAATAAACGGCTATCACGAGCCGGGGGCGGTTCTCCCTGTCGGACCGGCGTTGACGCCATACTGCGGGCGTACTAAGACTTCGGTATGCTCAATTATCTCATCCGCCGCATTCTGTTTGGATTTGGCACCCTGCTGGTGATTACCTGTGCGGTTTACGCCTTGGTTCGTCACATGCCTGGCACGCCCCTCACGCTCGATTTGGCGGAGATGAGCCTTGATCAACAGATCAGTTCTTCGGAAATGAAACGTTTGGAAAGGCAGTACCATCTGGACCGGCCCTGGTACGTTGGCTATTGGCTTTGGGCCGGCAACCTTTTGCATGGTGACCTGGGCCGTTCGATCAAGGAAAAAAAACCGGTGTCACGGGTGATAGGAGAGCGTGTCCCCCGAACCTTGTTGCTCTCGGGAACTTCCTTGATCCTTTCTTATGTACTGTCGCTTCCGCTGGGTCTTTACAGCACGGCGCGAAGTGGTCGGTTGGACGAACGGGTGGTCAGTACTTTTCTCTACATGCTCTATGCCGTCCCCACTTTTGTGGCCGGCCTGCTGCTGTTGGTCTTTTTCTACAAGGATCTTGCCGGAACCCCCTTTCAACTTGAACCTGGAATGTTCAGCCGTAACTACAGCCAGTTAAGTACCGCCGGACAGGTCCTTGATATCGCCAAGCATATGATTCTGCCGGTGGTTTGCTTTACTTATGGATCGCTCGCGTATTACAGCCGTTTTATCAAGTCGAACATGGAAGAAGTCGTCCGGCAGGATTACATCCGCACGGCCAAGGCAAAAGGGGTTGGGCCTGTGCGCGTGTTGCTGCACCATGCGTTTCGCAATACGTTGATACCCTACGTCACGATGATTGGCCTCACGCTACCTGCGCTGATCGGCGGATCGGTCGTGCTGGAATATATTTTCAATTGGCCTGGTATGGGGACCCTGTACCTACAGGCACTCTCCCAGCGGGACTACCCGGTGATCATGGGGCTGACGCTGATGTTTTCTGCCCTGACATTGCTGGGCCAGTTGCTGGCCGATGTCCTTTACGCCGTTGTCGATCCGAGGATTTCTTACCAATAGAAATGTGTGGTTCATGCACAGCACAAGCAGCCAGAAAAATTACCCTTTGATGAAACTCCAAGACCTTTCCGGGAAGGCTTATGCCTGAATCACCTCCCCATCATGAAGCCGAACCGCGCGTTCCGGTCACCCAGTCTCCTGGTTTCTGGGCAGAGGTCTGGAGCCGTTTCCGCAAACAGAAATTGGCGATGACCGCCCTGCTGTTCGTGGGCTTGTTGGCCATTTTGGGAATTTTTTCGCCCGCGATCGTAGGCACCAAGCCAATTGTTTGCGATTACAAGGGTGGGCTCTATTTCCCGGCGATGGGATACTTCCGCGAGAGTTGGGAAAATCCGATCTTCATCACCGACGGTGTGATTTACAACTACCCCCAAAAGCTCAAAGAAAAAGATCCTCACAGCTGGGCAATTTGGCCACTGATTTACCAGGACCCCTTGCGCCGGGTGCGGGCCGGTGAGATAGACGGGTACTCAGGCAACCCGATTGGCATGGCAGGAAAGCCGAGTCGACACAATCTTTTTGGGACCAACGATCTGGGGGAGGATGTCTTTGCCAAGATGATTCACGGGACACGGATTGCACTATTGATTGGTTTTGTCTCGACGGGGATCGCTGCGGTGATTGGGATTGCCATCGGGGCCATCGCTGGGTTTTTCGGGGGTTGGGTCGACTGGTTCCTGTCGCGGATCATCGAAGTCATGATGTGCATTCCCACGCTGGTACTGATCCTGGCCCTGATTTCAATTATCGAAAAACCAACGATCTGGCACCTGATGGTCGTGATCGGCGCCTTCGGCTGGACAGGAATTGCCCGGCTGACCCGTGCCGAATTCCTCAAATTGCGGCAACTGGAGTACGTGGCCGCAGCACGCGCGCTTGGATTTCGCTGGTCACGGCTGATGTTCCGTCATATCCTTCCCAATGCATTGGCACCGGTCATTGTGCCAATCACGTTCGGGATTGCAGCCGCGATTCTGCTGGAGACGACACTTGGATTTTTGGGCATCGGTGCCCCAGACAAAACAAGTTGGGGGAGGCTCCTGAATGAAGGTAAAGAAAATTTGCAAATGTGGTGGCTGATCGTTTTTCCGGGCACGGCTATTTTCCTCACCGTGCTCGCCTACAACCTGATTGGAGAGGGAATCCAGCAGTCGACCGATCCCACCTTAAAAGCTTCCAAACATTAGTTAGAGATCAAACCTATTGCGGGCCTTTGACTTACTTGATGTATCCATGAAACGCTAAAGGTCGTCGCTGTGACCACGACCAGGCAACCTCAGGCCAACTATGAACTTGCTTGATATTCAAGATCTGCGGACCTACTTCCACACCGATGAGGGCGTGGTCAAGGCAGTCGATGATGTCTCACTCCAGTTGGAAGAGGGACACACCCTGGGAATTGTTGGCGAGTCAGGATCGGGTAAATCGGTAACGTCTCTTTCGATCATGCGATTGCTCGCCGGAAGTGCCAAAATCGAAACCGGGCGAATTGCTTTTTTGGGCCAGGACCTGGTGGGATTACCGGAACGGGAGATGCGGAAGATACGGGGTGGAAACATCAGCATGATTTTTCAGGAGCCGATGACCTCGCTCAACCCTGTTTTCACCACGGGCAGCCAGGTGGTCGAAGCCATTTTGCTCCATCAGGATGTTTCCCCGGCAGAAGCCCGAGAGCAGACGATTGCCCTTTATGACGAAGTTGGTATTCCCAATCCCCAACAGCGGGTCGATGACTACCCACACCAAATGTCTGGCGGCCAGCGACAGCGGGTCATGATTGCGATGGCCCTTTCCTGCAATCCCAAGGTACTGATTGCCGACGAACCGACTACGGCGCTTGACGTAACGATCCAAAAACAGATTCTTGAGATGATCCGCGAGTTGCGTGACAAGCGAGGCATGTCGGTAATCTTTATCACGCACGACCTTGGGGTGATCGCCGAAATTGCCGACGACGTGGCGGTCATGTTCGGAGGAAAACTGGTCGAATATGGCGATGTGGTACAGATTTTTTCCGCCCCGCAGCATGCCTACACCAAGGGTTTGCTCGCCTGCCGTCCGAAGCTTGAGACAACCTATCGACGCTTGCCGACGGTGTCCGATTTCATGGAGGTGGACCAGAGTGATGGGACACCGCGCCTGATTGAGAAACAAGTCGATGAAGCAACGATCAAGCAGTTTGAAACCCGAGGGCGTGGTCGCCTTTTGCATCCAGGCAGTTTGCCCACAGCAGCGACCGGGCTGGAGACGATCGCTGAGGAAAACTCCGATGTCGTGGTCTTGCCGGACGACAGCATCCCGCTGCTCGATGTTCAAGATTTAAAGGTTCACTTTCCGGTCCGCAGAGGTCTTTTGCAGCGCGTGGTTGGAAAAATCAAGGCGGTCGATGGCATCAGTTTCACCGTTTACCAGGGGCAAACCCTGGGACTCGTTGGCGAATCGGGATGTGGCAAAACCACCACGGGCCGCGCCATTCTTCGCCTGATCGAACCAACCAGTGGAAAAGTCCACTACCACGGCAGGGACCTGGCCAGCCTCAGCCGCCGAAAATTACGAACCCTGCGCCGCCAGTTGCAGATTATTTTTCAGGACCCTTACGGATCTCTGAATCCCCGCATGACGGTCGAGACGGCACTGGTGGAACCGATGCGACTGCACGCCATCGGTACGTCGCGCGCCGACCGGGTCGACCGGGCAGTCGCTCTGCTGGAAGAAGTCGATTTGGACGCCGCCCATCTGCGACGTTACCCGCACGAGTTTTCAGGTGGCCAGCGGCAGCGGATTTGTATTGCCCGGGCACTTACAACCGAACCAGAATTTCTGGTTTGTGACGAATCGGTATCGGCCCTTGATGTTTCGGTCCAGGCCCAGGTCCTCAACCTGCTCAAAGACCTGCAGGAACGGCGCCAGTTGACCTATATTTTTATCAGCCACGATCTGTCTGTGGTGAAGTTCATGTCCGACATGATGGCCGTGATGAATGATGGGAACATCGTAGAATTTGGACCTTCGGAGTCGATCTATGCAAACCCCCAGCAGGCCTATACCCAGAAATTGATTGAGGCAACGCCCAACGACGACATCGATCATATTCGGCAGCTCAAACAGCAGCGTCTTGCTGCCCTCAAGGAGCGAAGCGAATAAACACGTATCGTTTATTGCACCGGGCCCCTCAAACGTCGAACGAGCATGGCGCCTGGGTAGCATGGCGCCTGGGTGGGGATTTCTTTTGCAACTGCCCGGGAACGTCAAACAACTGGGCCGGTGATAATTTCCGACAACAGGGCCGCTTCTGCCTGTTGTTACAACAACGGCCTGGGGCCTGGGTTCAAAAGTTCTCGATCTTCCGTAAAAATCGGCTATATTGCCCACAGCAAGGTTCCCCCTGTCCCAACACGCAGAAGAAAAGAAGACCATGCCGATACGACCTGACCGCCGGTCCTTTCTGCAGACCACCGCCACACTCGGAGCTATCGCCGTGATTTCCAAACCCCACCAAACTGCCGCAGGAGCCTTCACTGGAAAGATCAAGAAAGCGGTCAAGTACGGAATGGTGACCGAGCCGCTTTCGGTCATGGACAAACTGAAGATGCTCAAGGACCTGGGATTTGACGGTGTTGAACCTGGAACGTCCGATGCCCTCGAGCACCGCGATGCGTTGCTCAAGGCAAGCCAGGCAACAGGTGTTGCTGTCCACGGGGTCGTCTGTGCCTCCAATCCCGACATCACCACGTCTGTCGACGTGGCCAAAGACCTGGGCGCCACCTCGGTTCTGCTGGTTGTTCCGACCAATGCCAAGGGCTCATACTTGAAAAACTATGCCGATCGACAAGAGATCATTCGTCGGGCAATTGGACATGCAGAAAAACATAATATCCAACTGCTTATCGAAAACGTATGGGCCTCGTTTCTTAACGAACCACTCAGCATGGCCCGCTTCGTCGATGAATTACAAAGTCCGATCGTTGGGGTCTATTTCGACGTTGGCAACAACATTCGCTGGGGATATGCGGGCCACTGGATTGAAGTGTTGGGCAATCGCATCGGCAAGCTGGACATTAAGGAATACAGTCGCAAATTGCAAAACGAGAAGGGCCTGGGCGCGGGCTTTGATGTAAAAATTGGCGAAGGCAGTGTCGACTGGCCCCGAGTGCGCAACGAACTGGGAAAAATTGATTTTCAAGGATGGGCCACTGCCGAAGTCCCTGGTGGTGATCGCCAGCGACTGGAGGATGTAGCCAACCGAATGAACCGGGTGCTTGACTTGTAATACGAATATCGCGACCTGACCGTGATTCGGCCAGAAGAGCCAGAAGAGAAAGTAGGACAGGCCCCGTCTTCCGCCTCGAATGCCTTTTCCGTCTTCCTACCAGTTGCAGGGAGTAGCCAATCCTGCCCACACCTGACAATCAAACGAATGCTGAACTCTGGTGGTGATGGTCGTCCAATCGCCAAAGATTGGTGGGCCCGATAAACTTCAACTGCTTATCTGAACCGCATAAACCTCTCAGACGCATCTGAGCTGTTCATTTTCGTCAGGGAAATAACTCCTTGTGTCGAACCCAACAACGGACCTGTCTCTTTATCTGAAACGAACAAGCACTAACGCCCAAAATTGTGGTGGATTCAGGTGGCAACCAGGTATAATCGGTTAAAGTGGTGTCACTGCCACGTTACAGGATTTGGTCACATGAACCGTACCACTACGACTGAACCATCCAACTCAGCCCGGCGGCGATGTGGCTTTACGCTTGTCGAATTGCTGGTTGTCATCGCGATCATTGGCATCTTGATTGCCCTTCTTTTACCGGCAGTGCAGTCAGCACGGGAAGCGGCACGCCGGCTTACCTGCGCAAACAGAATTCGACAATTGGCACTTGCCGTTCACAACGTCTCCTCAACCATGGGCAACGGCCGACTCCCTGAATTGGTCCGTTTCCCCAAGTCTCCAGACATTGCGATTGGCCTGTTTCACATCCTGATGCCTTATGTGGAGCAGGAAGCTCTTTACGATCCGGCTTACTCCTTTGCTGTGGAAACCAAACATCCCTACTTTTGGGAAGTTGGCCGGTGGGAGTCGGTGCCTGGTTTTCCCACGGCCCCTGGCAAATCGTACTGGGATGTTTATGGCTACGTCCCTCAATACCGATGCCCTTCAGATTACATGTGCTTTGAAAAACGGGGGCTCGTGTCCGAGGCAACCAACAAGTATTCAAGCTACGGTGCCAATTACCTTCTGCTGGGACGTCAGCGACCAAAACCGCTCAAGTGCGCGTGGGTCACCCACAAGTCGAGGTCCTGGAAAGCTAAATACCCTCTGGGAGGCATACCACATGGATCGTCGAAGGTGGTTATGTTCGCTGAAATCTCCAAGAGCGCTCACGAGGTTGATTACGGCTGGCCGGCAATGGCCCGCACCGGTATCTACTCGGCAATGTTCGCTTTCAAAATACCGCCACAATCACTCGAGCGCAGCTTGCAACGTTGGATTACACTCACCGGCGATGCGTTGAAGCCACCGTTCGAACCACAGTTTGAAGAGGGTTACTGGTATCATCGGGCCATGACAACGCATCCGGGAATCATGAATGCAGCGCACGCTGACGGTAGCCTGCATACAGTTTCAACTGGCATCGATGAGAACGTATGGCTGAAAATGATTACCACCGATGAGAGCAACCCTGTCGACCAGGGAGACACGCTCAGCAATCCCTCGACTCCGTGTGTTCCTATTAGGTGAGGTCGCAAGGCTCTCCGACAATGCTGCAACCCTGGCTCATTGCCAACTCGTTAGATTCAGGGAGAAAATCTCCTTGAAAGGGACTTTGACGGTCAGGCGTATCGTCTCAGTCGCGCGGCCTTGAACAACCTTCCCCTCGAAGTATGAGTATCCTAGTACCAGCTGACGTGGGACTTTCTCATGCTTTGAGGATCACCGTGCTATCGCGCATAATAAGCTACAAGGCTTGACGACACCGACATGCTACTTATCCCAGCGATTTGTCAGCATTTGACCGACATAGCGACAACACTTTTACCATCTGCTTACAGAAGGACACACCGATGAAAAATGTGATCCAAAACAGCTTGGTCTCCAAAATCAAGCGCCTTTCACATCGGGTTGTCGTTGATGGGTCGGCTTGCTATCCCATCCTGGTAATGTTCTTCCTGTCAGGCTGGGTGCCAATTGCATCCGCCAGGCCCCAGAAGACCGTGGTCGATGTGGATTCCAAGTCCCAATTGTTCATTGACCAGGAACTCGTTTACGACGCAAAAGGGGTGAGCTTTACGCTGCACCCAGGCCGCAAGGTCTCTGACAGGCCGTTAGTAAAGGTTGATCAGCCATGCGAAGGATCGCACGTGCAAATGTATGGATCGGTGCTGTACGACAGTGATGAAAAACTGTTCAAAATGTGGTACCTGGCAACAGCAAGCGATTTCTTTTCCCGCGAAACGACCTTCTATGCCACCAGCCGTGACGGAATTCACTGGAATAAGTCTCACCAAGGAACGATTCGGTCGAACAATGACAAGCCACATAACGCCGTGACCGACAGGCTATTGGCCAGTGTCATGAAAGACCCACACGATCCAGACCCTGCCCGGCGTTACAAGATGATTTGCTACCAGTACGATGTTGGATATTGTGCCATGGTCTCTCCTGACGGACTCTCTTGGAAGGAAGCCAGCCCCGGAACGATCCTCCCAATTTCCTACGTTGAGGACGTGATCTGTGCTTGTTGGAGTGAAACCCACCAGAAGTATGTTGCTATTTTCAAACAAACAATGCCGGTGATGGGCCGCGGTCGCAGGTCCCTGTGGAGCTCGACCAGCCACGATTTTGTGCACTGGTCAAAAGCAACACCGGCAATTTGGGCAGACCGAAGAGACGACTACGGCACCCGTATCCGGGCTGGCAAAGCTGGCCCGTTACTCAATTACCCAAACAACCCGAATGTCATGCGGACCGAAATCTACGGATCCGGACTTTATGTGGGCGAAAGTTGCCTGATCGCTTTTCCATGGTTGTTCAGTATCACCACCAACGTTCCCAAGGTTGGTAATCAAGAAGGTCCGCTGGAAGTACAACTGGCTGTCTCACACGACCTGGAGCATTTCCAACGCCCATACCGTACTCCCATCATCAAACCAGGCCAACCGGGTGAGTGGGACAGCGGTACCTTTAGCACGGCGGCGTATGCCTTCGATCACAACGACGAAGTCTGGTTGTACTACTCCAGTTCAAACCTCACTCACGCTTCACCGAGCTGGTATGGAGTCAAAGACAAACATTCACATGAGGTCCAAACAGGAATTGGGCTGGTCAAATGGCGCAAAGACCGCTTTGTTTCAGCCGACGGCCCAAAGGAAGGCGCGGTTTTGACGACCGTTCCGATCCATTTCTCTGGTAAGAGACTGGAAATTAACGCCAATGTGAAACCGGGCGGAAGAATTGTGGTGGAACTGCTCGACATGGATCTCCAGCAACTGGCCACGTGGCCTGCTTCCGAGCCGATCGGTGGCGACGACCTGCGTCACATCGCGACTTTTGCCGGAAAAGACAACGTCGCTGATCTTGTCGGAAAACCACTTTTGCTTCGCTTCCATCTGTACGACGCCCAGTTATATGCATTCGCGTTTCGGGATTGAGGAAACGGCCAACGCTTTTTCGTCGCCCAGCGCATTTGCCCCATAGCGCCCCACCTGGATCAGGCTATCCCGGCGCTCCATTCTCCCTGGTAGCCGGCAGCAGCGCACCCGATTTCAGTACGCGTGTGAGTGCCAGTCGTTTTGACTGGGCGTTGCGCCCCCGGCTACTTGTATCCAAGCTCTTCGTAGAGCTCGTCGGCCTCAGTGCGAGTCATCTCTCCCGACTTCACAGAGGCTTCGATGTGCGATTTGGTGTTTGCAGTCTGCAGCTCTCGGAGCCTTCGATCCGCATCCAGCCTACTCACCTTGCCTTCTTCGACCTGCTTCTTGAGTTCTGCTTCAACCCGTTTGTACTCCTCTTTGGGGACCAACCTGGGCTCCACGCCTTTTTCACCCCGTCTGGAATCACCTTCTTTACGTTGCTGGGAGCCGATTGCCCGGCGCATTTCGCCGAGCCTGCGATCTGCATCCTCCCTGCTCACCTTGCCCTCGGCAACCATCTTCTCGATTGCTTCTCGGCCGCTTGCATACTCCTGGCGTGTCATGGTGCCGGTGTTTCTACCTCGCTCCTCCCGATCCCTGGAAATTCTCCTCCGCATCTCGCCGAGCCTGCGATCTGCATCCTCCCTGCTCACCTTGCCCTCGGCAACCATCTTCTCGATTGCTTCTCGGCCGTTTGCATACTCCTGGCGTGTCATGGTGCCGGTGTTTCTACCTCGCTCCTCCCGATCCCTGGAGATTCTCCTCCGCATCTCGCCGAGCCTGCGATCCGCGTCCTCCCTGCTCATCTTGCCCTCGGCGACCATCTCATCGATCCGCTTCTTGGCCCGCGCGTACTCCTCACGACGGAAGGCCCCACGGTCGCTTGACGAGTGCCTGCGCGGGTCATCTCGGTTCTCCACATTTCTTCGGAGCACATCGATCATGACAGCAGCTTGCTGAAGACTTAGTTCGCCTTCGAGCACGCCTTCCGCAAGCCGGCGTTCAATAGCCTCAAAGTCCTGGGCACCGACAAACCCAACCGGGAGTACCATCATCACCGAAAGCAGTACCAATGTCCGGAGACAGCGTGGGGTTGATGCGGATTGCTTTCTTGCCATGATCATTTTTTTTAACCTTCTTTACAAGAAACCCGCCGCGGTTGATTTCGCTTGCAGCAGTTCTCAGACAATGGACAGAGGAATAAGACACTCCCAGTTCGTTTGGCCGCCATTTTTTATGCTTTCAGAAACGACGACACCAGGGTTCAGCTTAACGACACCATGCCGCATATATCAACCTGAAGCGGGGAAAAACACGGGCCGAAATCCACACAAGGTTCGGCTTATTGAGTGGTGAAGTTAACAAACTTGGCTCACCACCCAGAAACGGATGTCCCGTAAAACGTCCTCCCGCCATTGACGAATGCGCATGCGGGTGTCGGTTGTACGCTCGGATTGTATCGCAATTACGTCGTCGGCGTAGTCGAAGTGGAACAACACACGTACACCACCTGGTTCGCTCACCACAATGTGCTGGTAGACAGAAGTCAGCGTCTGAATGTTTGCGGCAGTCACGTCCGTGGTCACGGTCTTCCAGCCGTGCGGTTGTGGATGACAGGCCCCGTAACCGTAAGCCATCCTGTAAACAAGGCATACCTGCCCCTCGGTGTTGTCGCAAATGCGGCGAAACAACCGGCTTTCATTGATTGCCGCTGGAAGTGTATGGAGGCGAGGGCAACTGCCGCACAAACGCGCCAATTAACGCTCTGGTGAAAGGCCAGCGTCAACGAACCGCATGATTTGTTGAGACACCCGCTCACGAAGTTGGTCGAGATGGTGTGGGGATGCCGCATGATGTGGAATATCCGCGAGAACTCCATCCAGTGCCTGTTGGGCTGAGGTGGCCAGATTTTGATGTTCTTGCTGCGGCGATTCCCGACCGGCAGCGATGTGTCGTTGCAAGGTTGCAAGATAACGCGCATCGTTAATCCCTGTCTGAACACCTTCCCAGGTGATTGTGCTCAGGAGGTTTCCCTGGTCGTCGGTGAATGCGTAATGACAGCCCTGAACATCGCGAACCTGATCCAGTGGTCGGTAGACGGGTGCCCCGTAGTAGGTCCATTCGGTGTACCCGTGGAGGCCTAACCTATCGAGCCCGAAACCGGCAAAATGGCGTGGGAATTGATAGGTGTTGTACTGACACAGCCAGCGGATGGCCCATAACTGCACGTTTTCTTTTTGGGCGCGGGGCATGTCCGCTTCAGTAATTCGCCAGAGGTCACAACTGCGGGCATCCAATTGCACGCCGATTTCGTCTGCAACCTGTTGGGAGTAGGCAGTGCAGAACAACTTCTCGTTCGGGCAGGCTTCGGCAAACAGCCGAAACTCAAGCTTGGCCCATTCCATTTCCATCATGTGTTCCGCTGCCGCGCCGGGTTCATCCACCAGAAACCAGAGAATCTCGGGCCAGTTTGCCTCGTGGGCGTGCTGGACCATCTGCCGGTAAAGATCTTTCATCACCGGTTTCAAGTCGTCTGGAAAATCCTTTGCCTGGTAGCTTACAGCTTGCTGGCCGTAGTAGTCTGCGTCTTTGATTTTCCGTCCATCAACGCGATTGAACATTCGCAGCACGCGGCAGCTGAGCAGGCGGGGATAGTAGGGTATTGGTCGTTGAAATCCCTGCCGTTGAAGCTCCGCCATCAATTTGTCCGTGTTCGGGAAGGAGGCCACGACACGGTTACCCTGGCGTTTAAGTACCGGTTCAACGATGCCGGGTGGGCAAACAAGCATGGCGTTGACACCGTGCAACTTCATGTCGGCGAAATCGCGCGGTGTGTGTTCATGAAAGCCCGGGTAGTAATACATGCCCCACCATCGCCCCGGGTCGAGTCGAAACGGCAGCACGTTGACCGTCAGCGGCAATTCGGCGACCTGTCCGTTGGCAGGTTCGACGCGGATAACCGTGTGGTATTGCCCCGCGGCAGCCGAAGCAGGAATCGTTAGGCTGACCCAATATTGTTGACTCTCTGCCTGGGACAGGTCGGTTGCTGTCCCTGGTTGGTCAATGAGCTTTGGTGCCTCCTGGTACCAGGGGTCCCAGTAGTTTCGCCAGAAACCGATACGGACAGGCCGTACCGTGATGGCATCTTGAATCACAGTATTTTTAGGCAACGGGGGTCCACTCTGCTGCCGCAGTGCCGGGGAGGAAACTTCGACATGACCAAGGTCTGCCAGGGCATAAATGGCGAACTGGACATGTCGCGTCTCGCCAGGAGCGATCGAAGTGTGCAGGTCGGTGATTCGCTCCTGGGTTTTCGGGCTGCTACGGCGAAAAATCTGCTCCGGACTGCGCTGGTAAAGTACAAAACCCCGGTGGCGGTCGTTTTTCGTGACCTGGGAAGGTGGTGGCTCCGGCGCGGGCGTGCGATCTGCCAGTTCTGTTTTTCCGACCATCAGCGTGCGGCGCCCGTCGGGATACGTGCGCTGAACAACACCGTCCGCCAGCCGGCGTTCAATAGCCTCAAAGTCCTGGGCAACGACAAACCCAACCGGGAGTACCATCATCACCGAAAGCAGTACAAATGCCCGGAGACAGCGTGGG
>Ga0310344_10002806_pt1 | contig 13046 bp, 11 predicted proteins | sample HC15DNA20200_MG_FD_203801 | JGI IMG/M metagenome (GOLD analysis project Ga0310344, IMG submission 203801) | Marine microbial communities from station ALOHA, North Pacific Subtropical Gyre - HC15-DNA-20-200_MG | ecosystem: Environmental > Aquatic > Marine > Oceanic | place: Pacific Ocean: North... | reverse complement strand
TCAATTTCAGTTTTTGAATCTGATTGAACTAATAGAACTTTAGAACCCACCTGTACTCTATTTTTATCAGATTTATTATCAATTATTTCTGCTAATTTCAAAGTGGATTCTATTTCTCTAATCTTTGACATTACCATTCCTTGACTTTCTCTAGCTGCTTCTAAGGGAGCGTTTTCACGAACATCTCCATCTGCGGCTGCCCTCTCAATATCACCTGTCAATTTTATTCTTTCTTTTTGCAATTGACCAAGTTGTTTAGTCATATCGTTATAACCACTTTGGGTAAGATTAACTTTTTTATCAGTTGTATTTTTAAGCATCTTCGTTCTTCTTGAGCGTCTTAACCTTAGATGTTGAGCAAGATTAATTTCAGTGAAATTATTTGAAGCAAGGTAAGCTAGAAATTTTTTTACACTTTTTAATTTTTCTGGATCAGGTTGAGCAGTTCTTCTTATAAAATCTTCAGAATATTCACTGATTTCTGAAGGGATAATACTTTTAATATCCCTGTCACCACCTATGTGCCTAACAAATCTCCCAATTTCAGATTGAGCAGCATTCTTTCTATCTTTTTTTAGTGATTTTGAATCTTTATTTAGAAAACTCTCTTGTACATAACTTTGGAAAAGATTCTTTACAGAGTAAGGTATTTCAGTAGATCCATTTTGAATTTCTTTAATATCATCAGGCATATCTGACTCGCTTTCCAAGATTTAATTTCCCTATTCATAAAAAAAAACGAATCTATTTATTCTATGTTTTTTATTTTAATATGTCTTTAGCATGGGGATTTTTTTTGTATCTATTTTTTAAATTAAGACGTATTATTGTTATATAATATTTTCCGTTTAGTAGTTTTTCCTTTTTTATTCTTATGATAAATAGACAATTGAAAGAATCTGTACACAATGCCGAAAAGAACTTACCAACCTAAAAAAAGACGTCGTGCTAGGGTTCATGGATTTCGATCTAGGATGAAAACCGTAGGAGGTCGTGCTGTATTAGCTCGTAGACGTCAAAAAGGTCGAGCTGTTTTAACAGTTTAGATAATTTTATGAATTTAAATAGGTCACAGATGATGCGTAGGCCTAGTGATTTTGAGAAAATTTTTTCTCAAGGAAGTAGGTATTCATCTAAAACAATGACAATTTGGTTAAAGTCTAATCAAGATTTTGATACCATGGTTGGATTTTCAGTAAGCAGAAAAGTTGGTAACTCTGTTAAACGTAATCTAATAAAAAGAAGATTGAAAGAAGCGGTAAAAACTCTTTTGCCAGATGAAGGATGGACTTTATTTATAAGTGTTAAACCTTCAATTGTTAATCTGACATTTAAACAAATTTTTTTTGATATAAAGAAATTTCTTACAATTAATGGAGTACTTTCTTAGTTATATTAATGAATCAATTATTAATAAAAATTATTTATTTTTACAAAAAAGTAATTTCACCATATCTTGGCTCGCAATGCAGATATTCTCCTAGTTGTTCATCTTATGCTTTAGATGCTCTAAGAGAATATAAAGCATATAAAGCTATTTTTTTGATATTCATTAGAATTGCTAAATGTAATCCTTTATTTTCAGGAGGTTATGACCCCGTAAGAGGTATGAATTATATTGGGGAGGCAAATAATGGAAAAAATAATGAATAAATATTTTTTTATCCTATTTATTTTTTCTTCTATCTTTTTATTTGGTTGTATGAATGATCTTAATCCTGAAGGAGGTTGGTCTCGACCAATAATTACAAACGATAATATGATTATTGCTAGTAAAGATGGATATTTACATCAGATTAATTTAGATAACGGTTTTTATAATACCAACTGGAAATATCCTAGAGACGAAGATTTAGGTGCAATTTATGGATCAATTACATTATACGAAAATATAGTATATGGCACATCGTACAGTTGTAGAGGAGGAGATTGTTCAGGTAAGGTTTTTGGAGTCTCTGAAGAAGATGCTATGCCATATTGGGGAGGTCAGTATTTACCAGTCGAAGGTAGGGTAGTAGGTAATCTTGCAGTTCTAGATGATATGTTACTAGTCGCTTTAGGTCCAAAGAACTCTGAATTGAGTGATAGCCCCAAAGGAATATTAATTTCAATTGATCGTAAGTCAGGTTTTACCTCTTGGGAAATTCCTTTGGATGGGGAATCTTGGAGTGGAGTATATGTTTATGAAAAAACAGCATACTTGGGGACATTAAATGGATCAATATATGCAATAGATCTTAATAATTTAAGTGAATATAATACTAATCCAGAATCAAGAATACTTTGGACATATAATTCAGGTAGAGCAATTGCAGGAGGATTGTTTATTGATGATGATGCCATAATATTTGGAGATTTTGGTAATAGAATAATTAAATTATCTAATAAGTCTAGATTGTCAGGGATAGATTTTCCCGCAAATGAAGAGTGGATGTTTGAAACAGATAATTGGGTATGGGCAGCTCCAATTATTGATGAAGATATCGTATATGTTTCTACATTATCAGGACATGTATATGCTATTAATAATGTAGATGGTAAACAAAGGTGGGAGGTTGAATTAGATAGTAAGGTTATTGGATCTCCTATAGTTTTTGATAGAAAAAGAGGAGATGTAACTCAAAAATCTTTAGCTGTACCTTCAGCTGATAAAAATATTTTTTCTTTATCCTTGTTTGATGGGAAACAAACAGGAATTTTTTCTACAGACTTACCAGTTAATTCATCTCCGATATTACATAAAGATTTGTTATATGCTCATACTTTAGATGGGAAAATATTTTGGTTTTCTACATTAGATATGTCTTTAAGGGGTTGTACAGATTTAATAGAAGGTAAATCATGCTAAACCGTTTAGATAAAAGGTGGGATTTTTAATATGGAAATTTTTGGACTTTTATGGACAGAAGTTATTATGCGACCTATGATAAATAGTCTCGTATTTCTTTATTATTTTCTATTTGGAAGTTTTGGATTGTCAATTATCGTATTCACTGTGATTATAAGATTATTAATGATTCCTCTAACTGTTAGACAGTATACTCAGATGAAAAAAATGCAAGTTATTCAACCAAGAATGAAAGCATTACAGGAGAAATATAAAGATAAAAAAACACAGGAAAATAGACGTAAATTATCTCAAGAAACTATGGGATTATATAAAGAAGCAGGCGTTAGTCCAATAGGCTGTCTAGGTCCAATGTTTATACAAATGCCTATATGGATAGGGTTATATAGAGCAATTATAAAAACTATTCCTCCCACACCAGAAGGATTGTCTGATTTATCGGTTCTGATTTATTCTTGGAATCCAGGTATATCATCTATTCCTCTTAGTAGTATCTTTCTTTCTTCTATTGATCTTGCTGATCTAGTTTCTTCAGCAGTAGTACCATGGAATTTTGGTCTACCTATTTTAGTAGGAGCTTCAATGTGGTTGATGCAAAAGATGACTACTGTTCCTTCAACTGACCCTAGACAAAGACAAACTAATCAAATGATGTTATGGATGATGCCAATAATGTTTGGAGTATTTACTTGGCAATTTCCTTCAGGTTTGGCTATATATATATTATTTTCTAATTTAGTTGGAATAGTTATACAGTATTTTATTTCTGGTAAAGATATGTTTAAGAATTTTTCTTTCTTAAATATTGGACAAAATACTAATATTGAACAAAATACTGATATTCAACAAAATATTGATATTGAACAAAATGATCTAAAAAATACTAGTAAAGAAAATGGTTTAAAAACAAAGGATGGTGATAATAATGGTGAAGATATTCACAGGAAAAGACGTAGACGAGGCAACAGGCGCAGCTCTTCTGGAAATAGGCGTAGAACTGGAAGATCTTGATATAAAGGTTATAAATCCTGGACGATCTGGAATCTTAGGTTTTGGAGGTGAACATGCTGAAATTGAGGTTTCCCTTTCTAATGGAGAGCCTTTTGCTGATGAAATTATTTCTAAAAATAAATCTCCTAAAAAAGTAAATCGTAATAAAAAAACTAGAAAAAATATTTCTTCTGACGATAAGAATAAAATTTCGGAAAATAAATCTTTCGATAAATTTGAAAATAATAATAAATATGAAAAAGATGAAGAAGCTGAGAAACTTATTGGTGAATTATTAGATTATTTTCTAGGAGCTATGGGTGTGGTTGCTGAAACATATATCCGTGATGAAGAGTCTGAATCTTTAGTTTTTGAAATTGATGGGGAAGATTCAGGGTTATTAATTGGTAGAAGAGGGGAAACTTTAAGGTCGTTGCAATTCTTAGTAAGAATGATTTCCAAAAGACAATTAGAGCGACAAACAAATGTGTATATTGATGTCCAAGGTTATAGAGATAGAAGATATCGTTTTATAAAAAGTTTAGCGCATAAATCTGCTAAAAGAGTGATAGATCTTAAAGAACCAATTGAATTAGATCCAATGCCTCCGAATGAAAGAAAAATAATACATCAATCTTTATCAAGAAATTCCAGAATAGCTACTGAATCGAGAGGTAAAGGGAATAGAAGAAGAATTACTATTTTTCCTGCAGATTAAATAGTTGTATAATTCTCCAGATTTCATTTCTTTAGGTTTACTTTCTTTCGATATTAATGATTACGGAGATGGAACTTATCTAAAAAATCCGGGTGGAGCTGTTGCTTATTCATCTAAGTTAGCTTTAGATCATCAAATGAATCCTGGAATTATAACTTCTTGTGGAAATGATTATGATATAGAAGTTTTATTACCGGGTATCAAATCAGTCATTTATCCAAGCGAAAACACTGCAACATTTATGAATACTTATAACATAGGAGAAAGAAATCAGGCACTATTATTACATTCTAATAAAATACCTCAAAATATAATTCCTAAGCAATGGAAAAAACCTAAAATTTTTTTTGCTGGTCCTTTGTTACATGAAATTCCAAAAGATTCAATTAATTGGTTTCAAGCAGATTTTTCATATATAGTTCCTCAAGGTTGGTTTAGAAGATGGGGAGATGATGGAATAATCGAAATAATAAGTCATATGGCAAATAACCAATTTAATAAGAAATGGGATTTAATGGTTTTATCTAAAGAAGAATCCAAAAATTTATCTAAAGAATTACTTTTAAGTTGGGCCAAAATAATTTGCATAACAAAATCATCAGATGGAGCTAATATATTTTGTGATAATGGAGAGGAATTTAATATTTCTGCAATTGAAGTACCAGATGTAGTGGATCCTACAGGTGCAGGAGATATTTGGGCTACTGCAATGGCAATAAAACTACATTCTGGATCTTCAATTATTGAATCTGGTAATTATGCTTCTGCAGCAGCGGCACTTTCAATAGAATCATTTGGTTATAATAGCTCTTTGAGCTCTCCAGAAATAATAAATAAGATTTCTAAAATTAATTAGATTTTTAGGTTGATTTATCTAATAATGTAATTAAATCCATGGTATTTTTACCATTACTTTGACTATTAGATGCAATACCCTCATCCATCATTTGGACACAAAATCCGCAAGAAACTAATAAAGTGTCAGCACCGGTTTCTATAAAATCTTCAATTCTTTTGTGATTAATTTTTTTACCTTTTTCTTCCATCCACATTCTACCTCCTCCTGCTCCACAACAAGCACTTTGATTTTTATTATTTTCAATTTCTACGAAATTTAATCCTGAGATTGAACTTATTATCTTTCTTGGTTCCGAAATTAATTCATTATGTCTTCCTAAGTAGCATGAATCGTGATACGTAAATTTTTTTGAATTAAAAGCTACTTTAGGATTTAACTTTCTTTGTTTAAGTAATTCTCCTACAAACGAAGTATAATGTTGGACTTCATAATTCCCACCTAACTGGGGGTATTCATTTTTTATATTATTAAAACAGTGAGGGCATGTAGTTACAATCTTTTTTATATTATATGTTTCAAAAGTAGAAATATTCTCTTCTGCTTTCATTTGAAATAGATATTCATTTCCCATTCTTCTAGCAGGGTCACCTGTACATGTTTCTTTATTACCTAATACTGCAAAATCTATTCCTGCTTTTTGTAATACTTTTGCCATAGATCTAGTACTTTCGATTCCTCTTGCAGTCATAGAACCTGTACATCCGACCCAAAAAAGTATTTCAGCCTTTGGATGTTCATCTATTGTTTTAATATTTAGACCATCCATCCAAGATGTTCTAGAATATTCTGTTCCTTTCCAAGGATGACCTCTTTGTTCTATATTTTCTAGTACTGTTTGTGCAGAATCAGGGATAGATGTTTTTTCTAATGTTAGATACCTCCTCAACTCTACGATGGTATCTACTTGATTAATATTTACTGGACAAATGTCAATGCATGCTCCGCATGTTAGACAAGACCAAACAACCTCTTCTTCAATTATTTCATCAGTAATACTGGAATTTGGTGAAATTAAATTATCTTCCATATGTTTTCTCATATCTTGCATTACTTTTCTAGGAGATAAAGGTTTTCCTGTATTCCATGCAGGGCACATCTCTTCACATCTACCACAATTTGTACATGAATCATATGCCATTAATTCGTTCCAAGAAAAATCCTTAAGTGAATGCGCGCCAAAAGATTCAAGGGTTTCAAAGTCTCCCATTGGTTTTAGTTCACCTGTTTTTCTGAAAGATCGAAAAAATATATTTAATGGAGTTATATACATATGTGAGATATGACTAAATTTAATAGCTCCATAAGATAATCCTGCAGTGAATAAAATTGCGTGTGACCACCAAAAAGATTTATGTAGAATCTCCATTACTTGAATAGGAATATTTATTAGAATTAAACATTTAGCGAATATCCACCCAATAATTGACCATTTAGCATTTATAGGATTATATAAATCTGAAGAAGGATTAAGTTCTGTAGCTCCTATTCTTAGCCCTTCTAAAATAAAACCAGATAATATTAAAAGTGACAAGATACTTAGTATCATAGTATCATCTAGCATAGTATTCAATCTTGATGGTTTTATCACATACCTTCTCCACACAGCCATTCCAATTCCTATACTAGCTATTATTCCACCTATATCCCAAATTAGTCCTAATTCTACTCGGTATGGGGCTGTTGGGAAAATAATTCCAAAATATTTATGAAAATTAAATTCAATTGCTCCAATAGTTGTTGCTATAAAAAGAATAAGAAAACCCCAGAAAATTGATAGATGCATAATTGCAGGATACATATGTCTTTTTCTTGAAAATTTTTTATGTGTTAATAGACCTATTGAAATTTCTTTAGTGAATCTGACTATTCGTTTTAAATATTCCTTTTCTTCTAATGTTTTTGTTCCTATTTTCCATAATTTTATTCTTCTTATTATTCCGTAAGAAATAAACGCGACACAAATAGGTGCAGAAAGATAAACTAACATACCAAATAAAGGATACCCAATATTCCAAAAGTCGGGTCGACCTGGTAGCTCAAACATATTTAGGATCACCTAGCATATAATAATATTAAAGATGAAGTTATTAACCATAAAATAATATTAGCTAAAAGTGGTAAATCATTTACAAATATTTCTTCAGGTTTTTCACCAATTTGTTTTTTGTGTATTAAATAAAGATATCTAAATATTCCATAGTAAACAAAAGGGACAGTCAACATCATAGAATTGTTACTAGGTAGATTATTATTAAGTGAAAGGTAACTGAAACTATATAAAGTGTAAGCGAATAAGGTGGCTGTAGCTACAATATTTATTAAATTATCTAGAAATGGAATAGTATATTGTTCTAAAGTTTTTCTCGTAGTATTAACTTTATTTTTATTACCTAATAACTCTCCTCGTCTTTTTGAAAGTGCTATAAATAAAGCTCCTAGCCCTGTAACCACATATAACCATGATGATATTGATAAATCTAGAGTATCTAGTTTCCCATTTATTAAAATTTCAGATTGATTTATTGCTATAGAACCTGCTACAGCTCTAAGAATAAAACCGATGGCAATTGTAATAACATCAACAATCACTATATTTTTTAGGATGATGCAATAAGAAAAATTTAATATTGTAAAAGAAATACCTATTGAAAGTAATAGTGGATTTGTTAAATAACAGATTAGATTACCTAATAAACAAAATATTACTGCCCATAATCGTGCAGAAAAAATAGAAAGATCACCATTTGCGACCGGGCGATTTTTTTTAAAAGGATGTTTTTTGTCATTGTTTATATCGATTGAATCATTTAGAAAATATACTGATGCTGACAGAAAAAAGAAACCTAACATAGTATATATCGCTTTTAGTAATATATTTAACATACCAGTAAAATCTTCTGGACTGAACCATATATTTATTGTAAAAAAAAGCGGGACCAGAACTAATAAATTTTTTAATGATTGTCTTATCCGTACCGTTTGTATAACAGCTAAAATTTTTATATACATATTTAAATGTTATTGATTTAATTTGATTTATTATTACATTATTTTATTACTTTGAAAAATTTTAATCTTCGCTTACGTTTGGATCAAACTCTATATCTTAGAGGCTTTGTAGATAGTTTAGAAGAATCGTTATCTTTAGTTATGTCAGGCAGGATATTACTTCCTAATATAAAACAGTCCCCTAAGGTTGGACAAATATTATCTTTTGATTCAAATATTCTGTTAGTAAAAAATAAAACTTACGTTTCTAGAGGAGGGGAAAAATTACAAAATGCTATGAATTATTTTGATATTTCAGTAAAAGATTTCACCTGTTTAGATATAGGTGCTTCAACTGGAGGATTTACAGATTATTTATTGAAAAATGGTGCATCGAAAATTTATTCAATAGATGCAGGGAAAGGTCAATTACATAACAGTTTACTTATAAATAAGAAAGTAATATCTATGGAGAAAACTAATGCTAGAGAAGCATTCATATTACCTGAAAAAGTAGATCTAATTGTAATTGATGTTTCTTTTATTTCTTTGAAATTAATATTGTCTTCGGTTATAACTCACTTAAAAAACAATTCTAATATTTTGGTTTTATTTAAACCGCAATTTGAACTAAATAAAAATGAAGTGCCTACGGGAGGGGTGGTAAATGATAGGCAATCTATTTCTAAAGGGTTAGGAAAATTTATTAATTGGTGCTTTATTAATGATATTAAAATTAAGGGTTTATGTTATTCAGAGTTAAAAGGTCGCTCAGGGAACAAAGAAATATTTCTTTTGTTAGATAATTCTTAAAAAAGAATATTATTGACATTTTTTTTTTTGTATATTTTCACTCCTTAAGTAGAATTGTGGTAGATAACATTTGGGTATTATATGAAATCAAAATTTAAATCGACTTTTTCTATTACAGATGACTCTCCGCGTGAAGCATGTGGAGTGATAGGTATTTTTATGCCTAATGAAAACGTGGCCAAGAATGTATTTTTTGGTCTTTTTGCTCTTCAGCATAGAGGTCAAGAAAGTGCTGGAATAGCTGTTTCAGATGGAGAAAATATTCGTATTCATTCAAAAATGGGTCTAATATCTCAGGTTTTTAGAGAAGAAGATTTAAATAGTTTAACAGGATATGTAGGAATAGGTCATACTAGATATTCTACTATGGGCGGAAGCAAAATTACTAATGCTCAACCTATTATAGTAAATGGAGCGAGGGGTAAATTAGCAGTTGGACATAATGGGAATGTAATTAATGCTGATGTACTAAGAGACCAAATAAAAAAAGAATGGGAAGTAAATTTTGAAAGAACATCTGATACAGAAGTAATAGCAGAATTATATGCAAATACACCTGGGAATAATTGGTTTGACGTCTCTTCTTCAGTCATGCGTCGATTATCTGGAGCTTATTCTTTAGTGATCATGAATAAGACAGAGTTAATTGCTGTTAGGGATCCACTAGGCATAAGACCACTATGTCTAGGTAAGTTAGGAGAAGATGGATGGGTAGTAGCATCAGAGACAGTTGCATTAGATAATATTGGAGCAGAGTTTGTAAGAGAATTGGAAAATGGAGAGACTATAGTAATTAATAATGAAGGAATCAAATCAAAAACTTGGAGTGGTAGAAGATCATCTCATGCAATGTGTATTTTTGAGCACGTATATTTTGCCCGACCAGATTCTGTAATTAATGGAAAATTAACATATCAAACTAGACTAAAAATGGGTTCGGAACTCTGGAAAGAATTTCCTGTAGAAGCTGATTTTGTTACTGGTGTTCCAGATTCATCAACCCCTCATGCTGTTGGTTTAGCTAGAGAATCTGGGATTCCTTACCTAGAGACTTTGATTAAGAATCGATATGTTGGGCGAACTTTCATTCAACCAGATCAAATGATAAGAAATACTGATGTTAAAATGAAATTTAATGTTCTTAAATCTATTGTGAAAGACAAAAAATTTATTGTAGTAGATGATTCTATTGTGAGAAGTACTACCATTAAAAGAGTTGTATTATTATTAAAAAAAGCAGGTGCTAAAGAAGTACATGTTAGAGTAGCTGCTCCACCTATTAAATCGACATGTCATTTTGGTGTAGATATGGCTACACTTAATGAGTTAATTGCATATAACATGTCTACCGATCAAATTAGTAATCTTATAGGTGCTGATTCATTAAAATATTTATCACTAGATGGTTTAATTAAATCTGTTGAAGGATCTAATGATACTTATTGTAGAGGATGTTTTACAGGAAAATATCCTATACCAGTTCAATTAGAGATGGATAAATTCACATTGGAAAAAAAATAGATATTTTATTTAAATTTTCTCGAAAGGAAAAAATTGGAATCTAAAACATATAAAGATGCTGGAGTTGATTTAGTTGCTGCTGCAAAGATAAAAGAAAAAATAAAAAATCTAACTGAAAAAACTTTAGGTTCTAACGTTTTTTTAGGACCAGGTGGTTTTGGAGGAGTAATTGAGCCATATTCTAATTCTGACATTCTTCTTGTATCAAGTACAGATAGTGTTGGAACAAAACAAAAAATTGCCGAAGCAATGGGAAATCACAGTAAAATAGGAGCTGATATTGTTAACCACTGTATAAACGATATTCTACCTTCTGGAGCAAAACCATTATTTTTCCTTGATTATATCGGGATATCGAATTTCGATTCCAAAATAATTTCAGAAATTGTCGAAGGATTATCTCTAGCATGTAAAAAATCAGATATAGCTTTAATAGGAGGAGAAACAGCTACTTTACCTGGAATTTATCATGATAAAGATTATGATTTAGTAGGCTTTATTGTAGGGACAGTTAGACGTGATCTTTTAATCACACCTAAAAAAGTTTCTGATAATGATATCTTAGTAGCTTTACCATCGAGTGGATTACATACGAATGGGTATTCTTTAGTTAGATCTATTTTTGAAATAGATAACAATCCTAGTGTCTTAGATGATAAAATTCCTGGGACTAATGAAACGCTGGGTGAAGCTTTAATAAAACCACATAAAAGTTATCTTGATACGTTTGGAGAAAATTTAAATATTATAAATGGTTTAGCACATATAACAGGAGGTAGTTTTAATAAAAATATACCAAGGGTAATGCCGGATGATTTTTCAGTGGATTTAAAACTTAGTAGTTGGGATCCTCCAGATTTATTTAGTTACATACAGAAATCTGGTAAAGTCACGGATGAAGAGATGTACAAAGTCTTTAATATGGGTGTGGGGATGATAGCAGTTGTATCTGAAAAAAATGTTAGCTTATTATTAGAAAAATTAGAAGATTCTTGGATAATTGGAAATGTTAATAAGAATACAAATAATAAAAAAGTGAACTATCTAGATTGAAAGCATTAATTTCTGTATCAGATAAAACTGGTATAGTAGATTTTTCAAGAAATTTATTGTCTTTAGGGTATGACATTATTAGTACTGGCGGTACTGGAGAATATTTATCTAATAATGGTATTTCAGTGATAGATGTTTCAAAACTAACTAAATTTCCAGAATTTTTGGACGGTAGAGTAAAAACTTTAAATCCAATAATACATGGAGGAATTTTAGCTAAAAGAGAAGACAGTTCTCATATCGATCAGTTAGTTGAATTTGGGATAGATCAAATAGATTTAGTAGTAAATAATTTATATCCTTTTCAAGAGAGCATTAAAAATAAAAATATTTCGTTAGACGATATTTTAGAAAATATTGATATAGGTGGTCCAGCTATGACCAGAGCAGCTGCCAAAAATTTCAAGGATGTATTAGTTGTAGTCGATCCAGAAGATTACCAAGATATAATTAATGCTCTTTCAAATAATCAAACAGATTTTAATTTTAGGAAATCTTTGGCTTCAAAAGCCTTTAGGCATGTTTCATTTTATGATAGTTTGATTGCCGATTATTTATCTAATGAAAAAGAAAAATCTACTTTTTTTAAACAAAAAACTAATGCATGGGAATTAGTTAATATACCTAGATATGGTGAAAATCCCCATCAATCTTCAGCTGTTTATAAATTACCTAATGAAGAAGGAGGAATAGTAAATTCAAAAAAATTGCATGGTATCGACATGTCGTATTTAAACTATTTCGATGCTGATGCTGCTTGGGTGTCATGTAATATATTTAATGAGAATTGTGTATCCATTATTAAGCATGGGAATCCTTGTGGCTTATCTTTAAATAATAATCAAACTGAAGCTTATTTAGAAGCTTTAAGCGGAGATCCAGTTTCTGCTTTTGGAGGCATAGTTGGTTTTAATAATATTCTTACAGAAGAGACAGCTAAAAAAATGGAAGGTCATTTTATAGATGTAATTGTTGCTCCTTCTTATGAAAAACCTGCTCTCGAAATTTTAAGAAAAAGAAAAAAAACACGAGTAATTCAGGTGTCAAAAAGTGAATTTTCTAATTTAATGATCAGATCTGTTACAGGAGGTTTTTTATTACAAGAATTTGACCAATATAATGATGGATCTGAAAATTGGGAAATTGTTACTAATATCGAACCAAATTTTGAAATTATGGAAGATTTAAAATTTGCTTGGAAAGTTTCTGGGCTAATTAAATCAAATGCAATAGTAGTAGCTAAGGATAAAACTCTG
>Ga0310344_10002805_pt1 | contig 13048 bp, 10 predicted proteins | sample HC15DNA20200_MG_FD_203801 | JGI IMG/M metagenome (GOLD analysis project Ga0310344, IMG submission 203801) | Marine microbial communities from station ALOHA, North Pacific Subtropical Gyre - HC15-DNA-20-200_MG | ecosystem: Environmental > Aquatic > Marine > Oceanic | place: Pacific Ocean: North... | reverse complement strand
AGTTCGTGTCTTGAAAATTTTTGTAAGATTTTTTACTTCGAAGAGTGTATTTGAGGAATCAATCATAAAAATGGGGCATTTTAATTAAGATGACAACGACTAAGGTGATTATCATTTAAACGAGATTGCGGTGGCATTTCCTTGTCACAAACCGACATTTTTCGGTGACATCTATTTCGAAAAGGACATAGGCTGTGAATTTGATTAAGCTTAGGCACAGATCCAGGTATGGATTTTGGTTCAGAATCCTCACCAATTCTTGCGCATTCTAAAAGACGTTCCGTATAAGGATGCTTGGGAGATTCAAATATTTCCTCAGTGGTTCCAAATTCCATAAGAAGTCCTCCATACATTACACCAACCTTTTCGCAGATTTTTCCAATGACCCTTAGATCATGTGAGACAAAAAGCAAAGATGCCTCTCTTTGATGCATTTGTTCACTTAACAGCTCAAGAACCTGCATCTGTGTGGTTACATCTAAGCCAGTGGTAGGTTCGTCTGCTAGAAGCAGTTTTGGCTCACAAACAAGAGCCATTGCAATGTTGATCCGCTGCGCCATACCACCACTCATCTGATGTGGGAAACGTCGTGCTACCTTCTCAGGACCCACAATGCTTAAGGCTTTAAGTAAATTCACAGCTCGTTCCCAACCCTCTGTTTTGGTGGATCCCATGTTATATCTATAGACATCGGAAATTTGATCACCGATTGACATTAATGGACTAAGAGCAGATACAGGATCCTGAAAAATCATACTGATCTCACGACCTCTTACAGTTTCAAAAATGTCATCTTCAGAATTATCTAAACGATTACCACTCAATATTATCTCACCACGAGTACGCTGACTGCCTCTAGGAAGTAAGCGCAGAATGGCGCGTAGGGTCATCGATTTACCCGAACCACTTTCCCCAACTAAACCAACAGCCTCATTCTCGCCTACCACAAAATCAATACCTTGCAATGGAAATATACTCTCACCATCACCTGTACTAATTTCGACTTCTAGTCCCTTGAGTTCTAGTAGCTTATTCAAATTGAGCTCCGAATTTGTCCCGTCATCTGTTTTCGACTTAGCCCATTAACTGCATAGACAGATAGGACAATAGCAAGACCCGGAAATATCGAAGGCCACCATACACCGAGCATGATATAGCCGGCACCCGAGTTAATCATAGAGCCCCATTCTGGATGGGGGGGCTCAACACCAAGACCGATAAAACTGAGGCCAGCAATAATTTGGATGGCATATGCACAAGTGAGAACAAATAATGAGAATATCTGCCCTTTAGCATTAGGGATGAAATGCTTTAATACAATATTCCAACCGCTCAGTCCTGCACAACGAGCAGCATCAATGAATTCAGCGGTCCGGAGCGGCAATAGTGAACTTCTAATGATGCGGAGATACATCGGAATATTAACAATTGCGATCGCCAAGACCATGTTTCTAGCGCCACCTCCAATCGCCGCAAATAAAGCTAAAGCAAATAATAACACCGGGAAAGATTGTATAACCTCAACAAATCTAAGCAGTATTGAATCTGTAATTCCACCCCGATATGCTGCAATTGCTCCTAATAAAGATCCAATGCCGCCGCCAATAAGCACACCCAGTAATGCCAAACTAAAATCTATCCGTGTCGCATGTATAACTCTGGAAAACACATCAAAACCATAATCATCCGTACCAAACCAATGATCCCATGATGGCGCTGCTAAAGTGTTCATTGGTTGAGGTTCAAGTGGATCATATGGTGCAAACCAAGGCCCAATAATAGCCAAAATCAACATACCCACCAAAACCAAAACTGGCGGCCTTCTTAACTGTCGTCCAATGAAGCGCCAATATCTACTACTAAGTAGATTTGACTGAGTATCGATAAACTTTGAAATCATTCTCGTAACCTAGGGTCCAATAAAAATTGGATAAGGTCAGCAAGAAAGTAAACTACGACATAAATTGTCGCTGACAGCAACACAACGCCGAGAACCGGATCATAATCAGAAAAATCCATAGCTTGAACTGCATAAGTTCCAATTCCGGGCCAAGAAAAAACAACCTCTACCAATACGGCACCACCAATTAGATATCCAAATGTCATGGCCACAATATTAATCACAGGTGGAGCTGCATTGGGAGCAACATGACGAAACTTGAGCGCACGACTAGGAATGCCGTAACTACGAGCGGCTTCAACAAACTGACTGCCAAGAACAGTAGAAACCGCGCTCCGCGTTACCGAAAAAATTGGTGGACTGCTAGTAAACGAAAGAGTTAGCGCGGGCATCAAGAGATATCTTACGGCTTCTCCGAATAAAGCAAGATCCCCTGCTAATAAAGCATCCACTGTATAGAATCCTGTTACTGAGTCAGGAGGGTCGGCACCACCTAAACGACCAAATGGCGCTGGCAAAAGTGCTAGAACATAGTAAAGCAAATAAATGAATAAAAGACCTAGCCAAAAACTAGGTACAGACACGCCTATCTGGCCTAAGCTGCTGCCTATTCGATCTGCCCACCCCTTCGGCCTAAAAGCAGCCAGGGCGCCGACGGGAACCGCCCAAAGTATCGATAAACCAACCGCAAAAATGACCAGTTCCGCAGTTGCCGGAAGTCTATCTGCAATCTCATCGCGTACCGGTGCAAAAGTACGACGAGATGAGCCTAAATTTCCCCTAGCTAAACCACTCAAATAAGTAGCATATTGCTCCCAAAGTGGCTTGTTGAGACCCATCTTTTCTTTACGTTCAGCAATCATCTCATCCGTGCTATACACTCCAACAGCAGCATATAAGGGAGTTCCCGCAAATCGTGTCACACTAAAAGTCAATATCGACACCGATATTAAAACTATCAACAATATGCCAAGTCTTTTTATGAGATACAACGACCACTGCTTGATCACAGCGGATCGGTTAGTTTCTGCGGTGGTGTTTAGTGAGTCAATGTCGTCGGATGCCATATGAGTGCTGCCCATAACATTCATTTGTTAACCGCAACAGGCAAAAACCTCAACGAAATGATTTTCAGAAAGTAGAGTTATCTTTAATTGAAGCGAAGTAAGCCTGCTTGCCGGTGACTTTGTCTGTGTACTCGACAGAAGAAAAGCCACCGGCAGTTTTACATACTAACCTGTTACATACGGTTTAGTGGTCGGAAATAAAGAAGCGTATCCGGATGCAAAGTAATGCCTCCGATGTCTTCTCTAACCGCTAACGTGTAATCTCCATCGGCCAACCAAAGCATTGGTGAATCTTTAATCAGCTGTCGAATGGCCTTTCGATAAGGCTCTCGTCTTTCGCCATCATCCACGATAGCCGCGGTCGACTGGTACCAATCATCTACCTGGGTATTACTATAACCGGTCCAGTTGATGACAACACCAGTACCCCACCACAGGAAGAAATGATAATAAGGATCATCTACATAGTCGGTCAACCAATCACGCATAAAGGCATCGTAGGTGCCTTGGCCATTCTTTTCGCCCATCGTAGCTTGCGATACTGGTGTAATTGTCATATCGACACCAATTTTTGCAAAGGATGCTTTTAAACTGGCCGCTGCCTGCTCCACATGAGGAACACCTTTAGCTGTGATGAGCTCAAACGCAAACCCGTCACCATGTCCTGCCTCTGCAAGCAACTCTTTAGCCTTGTCAAGATCTGTGTAATAGCTCGGATTATCGCCTAAGTTATAGAGATCAAAAAATCTGGAATTAACTGACATCGGGCCTGCAGATTTTGCAGCTCGATCTTTTAAAACGCCATACACAATATCGTCATAAGGTACTGCATAGGCTAAAGCTTGACGTAACTTCACATTTTCAAAGGCGCCACCAGCTCGAACATTGAGCCCTACATTCAGCTTCTGTCGATCAGGTATAGATAGTACTTTTACTCCTCGGGCCTTCTCCGCTCGATTTAGTTCTGCTGCAGAGAGAGCAAACGCAATGTCAACATCCCCTGTGCTCAACATAGCCAATCGATTTGAAGACTCAGGAATTACTAACATTTCAATGCGATTGAAATATGGCTCGTCCGCAAAAAAGTTTGGATTTGCCTTTAATACAATTCTCGTTCCTGGCTCCCAGGTATCGAGCACATATGCACCATTTCCTGCATAATTTCTCGACATCCATTCCAAAGCCCACGGATCATCGTCAGTTGCATGACTAGATACTTCCTTGCTATCCAGCAACCCGAGTGTTTGATCTCGCATCAACGGAAATTGAATGGCTGATGGCCGTGTATCCATTAATTCAATTGTCCACTCATCGACCCGCTTCACCTGGTCCATGCTAGTTATACCAATATTACCCCACACCCAAGCTGGTCCAGCCTTTGTACCTAGCGCTCTTTCAAGAGTCCACCAAAAATCATCGGCCGTTACTGGATTGCCAGTAGTCGGAAAAGTCATGCCCTGGCGAATGCTAAGAACTACATTACTGCCATTGTTGGTGACCTCCCAAGACGCTACCGAGTTTCCTTCGAAGGCTGTCGTATCAGCGTTGACAGACTCATAAGAACCACTTGGTATTGCATACTGGATCGGCTGCAAATAAGTATTCTTTAAAAATAGATTGGTCGCTCCTGATTGACCAAATGTCGGATCCATCGTTGCGACGTCGTCCGCAACAGCTATTCGCAACGTACGGTGACCATCGGCATGCGCTACACCAAGCACGCCTAATACACCTATCGCTAAAATAGCAATTTGTCTAAATAAACTTCTAAACATAATTTAATCCCCCTAAAAATCTATACGTAAAGGTTAAATAAAACAAAAACTTCGTTTTGATAGAGTATGTGACTATAACTCACTTCAATGTTAACTCACCTTCTGAAGTGTTGCTAAATCCTTAAAGGTTGTCAACTATAGGCAGCTGGAACAAGGTGATTTTTAATTCACATAATATTGAAATTCGATAAAAATCTCATTGCTTGGTTGATTTTATGCCATTTTATCTACATTCGATTCTCCGCTGATCCCCAACCGCCGCCGCCGCCAGTTTTTACTAGAATCCGACTTCCGGCAGGAATTGGTAGAGCATTAACCTTGTAAATGCTTTTAGGGGATTCTCCAGGAAAGATAACGGAAACATCCGGTGGTGCGCCATCCTTTCCTCCTAACAAACCCCAAGATGGTGTACCGACCCTTTCGAACCAAAGCTGTAAGCGACAAGGCGCAAGCACTTCATATTCTCTAATTATGCCCATTCCCCCGATCCAAGCACCATCACCTCCAGATCCATCTCGAAGTGAATATCTAAGGATACGAAATGGATATCGTTGCTCCATAGTCTCGACCGGGAAATTTTTAAAATCACCAGCTGCCGAATGAATTAGCGCCGATTCGCCATCACCTCCCTCATAAGCACCCCAACCTCCAACTAATGACTCACCAGACAGGAATAGTCCGTCTTCGTTTTCACCGACCAAGGTCACGTTCCATGAGTCTCCAACATGACCAGCCGCCGTGCGATGAGGCACTGCCGAACTTAGTGCTTTAATAATCAAATCCATAGCGAGCATAAGATGAGGTCCATAATGAAGGCAAGGCGCTGTCTCGCTGGGATTAAAGCAAGAGCCCTTAGGAATGATAGTTCGAAGATTTCGGAAATTTCCGCCTGATACGGTAGTTGAAGGATTGACTAAGAATTTATAGGCCTGCTCTATTGCGGATCGAGTTTGTACCCTTCCTGAATTAACGCTACCGATGCATTGCGTGCTTGATCCGGTTAGATCTACTTCCATCTCATCGTTTTCTATGCGAACTGTCACTTTAACATTGATCGGATCACTTGTTACTCCATCGTTATCTAACGCTCCTTCGGCGGAGTAAATACCATCCGGTATTTCTTTAACCGACACACGATCGAGCTCCTCAGCTTGTCGAAATATTTCATCAATGGACAATGAAACTTGTGGCCAGCCAAACCGTTCAACGATTGTCCTAAAGCACGCGACACCGGTTCGACATGCTGTAAACTCAGCCATTAGGTCTCCGACAATCGCAGTGGGGAACCTTGAATTTAGCGCGATTAGATCAATTATCTGCTGGTCAACCTCACCACCTCGGACTATCCGTGTCGGGCCAATACGAAGACCCTCCTGGAAGATATCGATTGTATCGCCAACATAGCCTGGATCCTTAGCTCCAACATCATTACAGTGCGCTTTAGCACCTGCGAAGCCTCGTAATGTGTCTTCGACAAAAATCGGCGCAAAAACGGTAACATCATTCAGATGACTTCCGCAAATCGTAGAATCATTAACAATCCATATATCACCCTCTTCAAAAACGTGTTTCCCTTTTATGTCAATAACAGCACGAATAGTTCCTCCCAAGCTTCCAAGGAAAAAAGGGAGTCCAGGTGCCTGACCTAACAAGGCACCTTCGGAGTTGTAAATACCCACTGAACAATCTTTCATCTCATATATTACTGGACTGAAGGCTGAGCGATATAGATTTCGACGCATTTGCTCTGCACCTGAAATAAAGGCGTGCCTCACAACTTCAACCGTGCCTGGGCTTGGGCTACTGGAATTTTTTTTCATTTCTAATGACGCTCCATAACTAAATGATTACCACGAACCGGCTCAATAGACCACGAGTCTGGCACCAATATTGTGGTTGATTCCTCAATAATTATGGCGGAACCATTCACTCGACTTCCAAGATTGCTGCGTGAGTAGATCGGAACATTATAGGGTTCTCTATTAAACAATACCCTCGTCTCACCAATAGGTTTGCTGGTGCTGGTTTGCGACACTTGTACCATACTGTCAGTTCGATCAAAAGAGACTATGCCAGCCATACGGAGCGAGACAAATTCGACCGGTGCATCTGGTTGTGAGTGCCCATATCTAAGATAGTAGGCATCATGAAATGACTGAAGCAATTCCTGATCCGCAGTATTCGATGGAGTGGGAACCAGAAGAGAATACTCTTGTCCAATGTAACGCATTTCAGCGCTAGGCTCGTAACGCAATGAAGCCACATCGGCCCCATCGTCCCTGACTCGATCTTGAACGCGCTCTCGTAGCCTCTGCAAAGCTTCTCCGATATCAACTTGTGCTTCATTAAATTTACGATAATAAGTTACTGAGACATCGTGACGCAGATCGCCCTGAAGCATTCCCCATGCTGAAAACGCTCCCGCCTCTGAGGGAATTATGATACGTCTTATCTGTAATTCGTCCGCTACGAATGCAGCATGCAATGGTCCCGCACCACCAAATGCACAAATAGAAAAGTCTCTAGGATCTAAGCCTCTCTCTACCGTAAGCTCTCTAATCGCCTGGGCCATTTTAAAATGCGCTACTTCTAGTGCCTGTTCCGCGGTAGAAAGCGAATCAAGCTTTAGCTGGTTACCCACAGTATCTATAGCATTGTGAGCTGCATTAATATCAAGCTCCAAACTTCCTGCTAACAATTGATCTGCCGGTAAGCGGCCTAAAACGGCATTAGCATCGGTGATAGTTGCAAGTGTTCCACCTCGTCCATAACACGCTGGACCGGGGGTTGAGCCTGCAGACTGAGGACCAACTCGTAAACCACCTGATGCCTCATGAATGATGCTCCCACCACCCAACGCAATCGAAACTAATTCGACTGATGGCGCTAAAATTGGCAATCCTTGCAGATCAAACTCAGATTTTAGTTCCACTTCGCCACCTCTAATAAGTGACACATCAAATGAAGTACCGCCCATGTCAATACAAATTAAGTCTTCCTCGTCAATGGAACGCCCCACCTCACGACCTCCAACCACACCACCAACCGGTCCTGAAAAAAGCGTTAGAACTGCCTGCTGGGTCGCCTGGGTCGCTGACATAGCACCTCCATTTGACTGAGTAATATGTACAGGCACTTTAAGCTGCTTTTCCCTAAGTTCTTTTGTTAAGCGATGCAAATAATCTTGAACAATTGGTGTAATGTAAGCCGAAACAACCGTGGTTGAGGTTCTCTCGTATTCACGCCATTCCGGCGCTACTTCGTGACTCAGTACAACAGGAATAGAATTCAGATGTTCTTCAAAATAACGTCGTACTTCGAGCTCATGCGCTGGGTTGACATAACTATGAAGAAGCGCCACAGCTATCGCTTCAAACTCACCATCTTTTATATCTTGAAGAACGGTAGCCAGACTTTTTCCATCTATCGCATGAAGGGTAGATCCATCCGAATCTAAGCGTTCAGTCAGCTCGAAAATAGCTTCTCTTGATACCAATGGCTGAGGTTTCCGATATCGCAAGTTATACATGTCTGCGCGGTGCCCTCGTCCAATAATATATACATCCCGAAAACCCCTAGTCGTAATCAAAGCAACCCGAGCACCCCGTCTTTCGAGCACGCTGTTGATTCCAGCGGTAGTACCATGAACAAAAAGTTCACTTTCGGCCAGATCAACTCCAGATGCCTGGACAGCTTGGAGCACACCTTGGACCAGATCACCAGGCGTTGACAAAACTTTTCCAATTCGGTTTTCACTGCCGGAACCTTCTACAACTAGATCAGTAAATGTGCCCCCTATATCTACTCCTATACGATTAACCAAAACACAGTCTCCACATGTTGTTTAGAGCCAGAAAATGTCATACGTAGCTCAGACTTGTTAAAAAATCCAATAATCTCTACAGACTCGCTTGATATTCTGCAAAATGCACAGCGGTAATGACAGGATCCAAACATAAAGCGTCCACAACTTCAGACACCTCGTGAATCATTCCGCCCCATAACGTGCACCCAAACAAAACCGCTTGCGCCGCATCTTCTTCAAGCAACTTGTTGGCAACAGGTACAGCATTTTCATGCAATTTCTTGCGAAATAGGTTATCAACTTCGTCCGAAGTCAATTCAGTATTTCCAATGATCTCCTCCGTCTCTCCCGGGGATCGCATCGGGACAAAACGAATGGGTCCCACCACTTGATCGAGCCCATAGTGACGCAGATTTCCACGTAACCAATTAGCTGTTATTTTCCACGCATGCTCATCTGGACAAAGGATTCCCAATCGCAATCCCCGACCCGCAGCGGTAGCTGCCGCGGCTTGAAGCGGTCCCACAACTGGAATCCGAGCAGCACGTTGCGCATCCAAAAGTGCTGGATCTGAGCAGCAACCAATAATTGCAGCATCACACCCATCCTCCTCCGCCTTCAGAACCTCACGAATTATTTCATTCAAATAAAGCGGTACAGGAGGAAGCATAGGGCCCGCCAATTCTGGTGGGAGACTCACATTACACACCTCTATTTTGGTGCCGGGAGATGCTATCTTTGACATAAAAGCCGTTCTACTCTCATGGTATAAGTCACTATCAACAGGCTCAATGTATCTTATTCTTGTCATATTACTTTACTCGGCTCCCTTATATTTTTTTATTTAATTTAGTCTGAAGCCCTAGGAGAGCTCCTCCATCTAATCGAATCTCAGCGCCTGTCACAAATTTTGCGTCATCGCCCGCCAACCAACAAATTGCTTCGGCAATCTCCTCAGGCTGGGCAGCTCTACCCATAGGGATGGAACTTAATCGAGTTTTCCACCATTTTTTAGGATCATCACTCGCATTCGCCATTTTTTGGTTCATCGGGGTATCCACCATACCAGGAATAATTAAATTCGCTCGAATACCCCTTGAAACCCCTTCACTCGCTGCAGTTCGAGTCAAGGCAGCAAGGCCGGATTTAGAAACTGCGTAGGCTCCAACATCTGGCTGCGACATTTGACCTAAGACGGAACCAACAGTGACAATTGACGACCCTTGAGCCAACAGAGCCCAAACAGATCTAATACAACGCATCACGCCTGTTAAATTTGTCTCCATTACGTCGTCCCATTCAGAATCCAACTGATCTCGAATAGGTGCAGATTCTCGAAAAATTCCCGCTACTGCACATAAAATATCAACATGTTTAAAATCTTTTCGGATTACTTCAAACGCCGATTTGACGCTATTAGTATCTTTTAAGTCAACTTGAATTGGCACCGGTTTGAAATCTGAGTCGCATTCAGCAGCTACATGCTGCATTCGGTCAAGACTGCGTGCTAGCATGACTACCTTACACTGCTCAGATGCCAACTTCTTTACAACAGCCGCTCCAATTCCTGAGCTAGCACCTGTAACAACAGCAACTTTATTGGTTCTCATGATGCAAGCACTTTGTTATAACTCATAAGCAGGAACTGGCGGAGTTGTGCCAGTAAGTGGATCAGCATCTATTTTATCTAGATCATCACGGCATCCGTTTAATTCCCAATTAAGCAATGAAAATGGTACATTTCCATCGTTCCAAACCGAGTCATGAATCTTTTGAAAATCAAAAGTTTTCCCTTCGTTTTCTATTGCCTTGCCAACAAGTTTCATCAACTGGTGCTTCCCTGCCTGATACGCAAGCGCTACTCCAGGATTTCCAGCATAAAAAGCACTTTCCTTAAGAGCAGTAGCACGATCAACATCAACTTTATCGGAAAAATGTCTGGCTGCCTCTTCAAGCGAAAGATCTCCGGTCGCCAAACCAACATCAACCTCCACCCTCAAAGCGCGCAGACGCATGAAGTTCCAAATCACAGTTCTTGTATGTGGAGCATCATCAAACAAACCTGCATGCAGCATCAATTCTTCATTGTAATGTGCTATTCCTTCATTAGATCCTGAGTCGTAATATCGCCGACGCAAGGGATTCTCATGACGATAACATAAAGCAAGTTGCTGGTAATGTACGCCCTCGTGAACAATCCCAGCCCTAGGATCTCGGGCATTTGCTGCATGAAAATAACCCAGTTCGAGGCCAGGGTCAGGTACATAGGACACACCATCTTTATCAAGACGATATTCATCAGTCAAATCATTCGTAACAGCTAAAAATCCCATCGGAGCCAAATAATCTGGAATGGGAGCGTTTAAATAATGACCAAGGTTATTCGGCTGGGATAATAAGCCACTGTTGACATAGAAATCTCGAATTGATTGCTCATCTCTTGCTTCAATTTCGCATTGCTCTTCTGCGTTACTAGGCAAAGGAGGGAGAGGAATTGAGCGCGCCCGATGTTCCGACAGCTTTTCCCATACTAAAGACCTGGAGTACTCTCTACGAGCACCAGCAACTAACTCTTCAGGATCTTCAGACATTAGAGCTACGTTTCTTAAAAACCATACAAAAACATCTCGCCCAATGGCTGTATCCGTTTTCATTGAGCCCACTCTTGCCTCTAACCATTTTCGAAAGTCCTCTGCAGCAGTTCCCGCATTTTTGGCTGCCATTGCTAGGGGTTCATGAAGATGTTGAGGCAGATGTGGCGTCAAAAATCCAGCCGACATCGCAATTCTTTCACCAATATCAGGAAATTTCCCACCTCGAATATCTACTCCTGAAGTAAGTTGCTCAATCACAGCCTCTGCGAAGGGGGCAACTGCTGTTCCGTCAAGAGCCGAACATGCTTCAGAGAAAATTGCTGGGGCATCTTCAAGCGCCTTCACCACAGAAACTGCGCGTTGTTCTGAGAACGGCGCTGGCTCCAGTAATAAATCCATATATGGGCCCAATGCCTGATCCACCCAAAATAAAGCATCCCGCTCCCAACTTCGCAAAACGTCCAGCTCCCAATACACCCGGGACAACAGAGAACCCAATAAACGATGATCTACGGCATCACTAACCGAGAGAACAGATGGGTCTATATCTTTCCAGCGTTGCATGAAAATGGCTCGCTCTGCTCTATATTTCTCCACAGCAACAGCAGAAAATTCAGGGCGCCATCCCTCGGGCCTGCTTTCGTGACCTCGTGATGTAGTGATCGAAACTCTTTGTGACTCGCCACTTTTAGGTAGTCGCGGGATATCATCGCCAGAACAAGGTTGTTGGCTTGCCCTCCAAGTCCAAATATCCAGCCCCAGTTGACTGACTTCTTTATTCTTCATTTTTGACCCTCTGGAATCCATTTCATTAATTATCGGCGACCTCTGATCACCAGTTATAGTTCTTTTTCACTTATGTAATGCTAAAGTAGATTATTAACAACTATTCGTGCTACATGTCAATCTTGATCAACAATTAACGCCTTAACAGGTATCTTGACTAATGTTTCAGGTTTAGCTTACTTACCTGATAATGGGCGATCCGTACAAAAACAGCGAAGTGAAGCTGTATTAAGATCATTATGCAATTTTACAAAAATTATACAAATGAAAATTGGTTTAATAGTTAATCCAATCGCTGGCCTCGGAGGCAAAACCGGCCTAAAAGGAACTGATAGCGAAAAAGCGATTGCTGAAGCATTACGGCTCGGAGGGACAAAGGAGTCTGCAAAGCGAGCCGAGCAAGCGCTACGCCCATTAAAATTCTTAACCGACAAGTTCTCAACCATTACGTGCACCGGCGAAATGGGCGAATATGTGTGCAAAAATCTTGGCCTCACTCCGACAATAATTAGCGTGTCAACGACAAACACCACAAAAAGTGACACCAAAAACGCTGTCACCAAAATGGTGGAACAAAAGGTATCCCTAATTCTGTTTGCCGGTGGGGACGGCACTGCCTGTGATATTTTGGAATCACTTGATGGAAACACACCCATCTTGGGTATTCCTACGGGAGTCAAAATGCACTCTGCCTTATTCGGTACGAGCCCTAGCTCAGTCGGAGTCTTAGTCAGCCAAATTGTAAAAGATGGATATGATAGTTTCCCCATAAGAGCGGCAGAGGTGATGGATCTCGATGAAAATTTAAGAAAACATGAACTTATCCAGACTAAATTAGTGGGCTACGTAAACATCCCCGACAACCAGTTATTAACTCAAAATCCAAAGAATCATGCTATTCCGACTGATGATCAATCTATTGAAGGACTTTCCCAATTTTTTAAAAAAAACCTAAGACAGGATGCTATTTATATTGTTGGTCCAGGTAAAACTACATACACAATTCTCAAGAAAATTGGGATAACAGGAACTTTGCTCGGAGTAGACGTCATAAAAGGGAAAACCTTAATCAGTCATGACGTTAATGAACATCAGCTGGAAGCGCTCCCTACAAATTCTCC
>Ga0310344_10002804_pt1 | contig 13048 bp, 9 predicted proteins | sample HC15DNA20200_MG_FD_203801 | JGI IMG/M metagenome (GOLD analysis project Ga0310344, IMG submission 203801) | Marine microbial communities from station ALOHA, North Pacific Subtropical Gyre - HC15-DNA-20-200_MG | ecosystem: Environmental > Aquatic > Marine > Oceanic | place: Pacific Ocean: North... | reverse complement strand
CAACAAGTGTTACTTCAGGAACTTCATATCCTATAACTGTTGGCGCTGGTGGAGCCGCTATTGCTCCATCTGCTAGTAGCGGTTCTAAAGGAAACGATGGATCAAATAGTATTTTTTCCTCCTTTACTGCAATAGGCGGCGGTGGCGGTGGATTTATGAGTACAGGCGGTAATGATGGCGGCTCTGGTGGTGGTGATGCAGGAGGTGGCGGTGGTGGCGGTGACGGAACTTCTGGTCAAGGCAATGATGGTGGCGATCATGATAATTATTTAGGCGCTGGTGGTGGTGGTGCAGGAGGCGCTGGGCAAACTCGTAGCGGAACTACAGGTGGCGTAGGTGGTGCTGGCGCAGATCATAGTGGAACATTTGGAACCGGTTACGGTGTATCTGGATTATTTGCTGGTGGCGGTGGCGGTGGATATACAACAGGAGGCGGTCAAGGAACTGCGGCTGGCGCTGGAGGCTCAGGAGGAGGTGGAGCCGGTGGAGCGGTTGACGGAACCGCAGGAGCAACAACTCCGGGAACGGCTGGAACTGCAAATACAGGCGGTGGTGGTGGTGGTGGATCGGCTTATCATAGCGGATCAACTAGCAGTAGTGATGGAGGATCGGGTGCTGGTGGGTCAGGCGTTGTCCTTATTCGTTATGAAGGTTCATCTCCACAAGCAACTGGCGGCACTATATCTACGGTAAATATTAGCGGAACAGATTATCAAGTTCACGCTTTTACTAATGTATACAATGACCACACCATAACAGCCAACGGTGACGTAACTAATACCCGCGCTCAGAAGAAGGTCGGCAGTTCATCCATTAAGTTCGATGGTACTGGTGATTTTTTAACTTCTCCACATAGTAGTGATTGGGGTTTTGGAACTGGTGAATTTACATTGGAGATGTGGATTAGATTTGCCAATAAAAAGACTGGTTCAGGAGCGGCTGGCGCTAATGCGTTGCTTGCAAATCACGACAGCCCTGATGGTTGGCAGTGGATTTATCGTGGCAGTGATAATACGTTTGAATTTTGGTCTACAGATCAAGATGAATACAGCAGTAGTTCTATCACCCTTAATAATGACACTTGGTATCACGTTGCTGTAACAAGAGATGGCAACACACTCAGGCATTACGTTGGTGGCGTTCAGTACGGTACTAACGCTTTTACTGAGACTATGAGTGACACTTCTACGACTTTGCAGATTGGGGCGTATGATGCAAGCGGTCTTGGAGTTATTGATGGATACATGGACGAAATCCGTATTAGCGATACTTGCCGTTATCCTGACGGAACAACCTTCACACCATCTACTACAGCATTTACCGCTGACTCTAACACCAAACTCCTGATCCACTCAAACTTTGATGGTGGACTAGGCGCGGATAGTTCCGGCAATACCAACGACTTTACTGTTACGAATCTTGTTGCCTCAGATCAGGTACTTGATAGCCCGACAAATAATTTTCCTACACTTAATCCTTTGCATTGGGGAATACGAAATGCCGCAGATTCTGTTCCTTTATCTGAAGGCAATCTTAAATTTACCGGATCAGATTCAACCAGTGTTTACGGAACTTGGTATTCTACTTTTGAAGTACCTAGTTCTAGTGGATGGTATTTTGAGATGGTTCCAACAGCAATTGGTTCAGCGGAAAAACAATCCCAATCTTTAGATGCAGGAGGTATTCGTTTTAAAGCAAACGGAGAAACAAACTCCGGTTCTTATGGTTCTGCTTGGACAGCCGGAGATATTATTGGTGTTGCTATTAATTCGTCTGGAGCGTGGTTTAGTATAAATAATACTTGGCAAAACTCTGGCAACCCTGCTACCGGAAGTAATGCGGCAGGAACACCATCTTTGCCGGGTACGATTCTTACTGGCGATGGCTCGGCTACAACTAATTCATCTTTAAGTGGTGTATTAAATTTCGGACAAGACAGTTCATTTGCCGGAAACAAAACCGCACAAGGCAACACAGACGGTAACGGAAAAGGCGACTTCTATTACACGCCACCTTCGGGCTTTGTAGCACTCTGCGCCGACAACCTCCCTGACCCTAGCATCGCTGATCCTACGGCTCACTTTGACACAACTCTTGTAAGCGGTAATGGGTCTAACAGGTCAATAACAGGATTAAATTTCCAACCTGATTTTCTCTGGGGCAAGTCCAGAACAAATACTCTTAACCATTATTTAACCGATTCTGTTCGTGGTGTAAATAGCCAGTTGTACTCTGATGGAACAGGATCGCAAGGAACTGAAACTGTAATTTACACAGCATTTAACTCTGACGGATTCTCGCTTGGCACAGGAGATATGAACACGTCAGGACAAAACTATGCACATTGGGCATGGAAGGGTGGAGGCACAGCATCCACTAACGAAGATGGTTCTATTGATAGTTCAGTAAGTGCAAATACTACGGCGGGTTTTTCGATTGTTAATTGGAACGGAACTGAGGCAAGCGCAACGGTTGGACATGGGTTAAGTCAAGCCCCAGAACTTATTATTGTTAAAGATGTTGATTCGGCGAGAGGTTGGCCTTCAAACATAGAAAATATAACTGGCACATCTAACCAATATTTACTTTTAAATGATACCGATAGCGCGGCAACTTCTTCTGCATATTGGGGAGGTACACCGGGAGCGTCAGTCTTTACGGTAGGTGATTCAGCCAATACCAATGATGATGCTTCCATGATCGCCTATTGTTTCCATTCAGTAGAAGGCTACAGCAAGATAGGCAAGTACACCGGAAATGGCGCAACAGATGGGCCATTTATTTACACAGGTTTTCGTCCTGCTTTCATAATGGTGAAACTGGTATCAGCGGCTGACGGTTATTGGGTAATGTTTGATAATAAACGTGATCCTGACAATCCGACTGGCAAAGTTTTTTACGCGAACTTAAATGCCGCCGATACAGATGTTAGTTCTTACACGCCATACGATCTACTTTCAAACGGATTTAAATCAAGAATTCCCGGAGGAAACGGTAACGAAGCCAGTTATAACAGCAGTGGGCAAACGTATATCTACTTGGCATTTGCCGAATCACCATTTAAATACTCAAACGCGAGGTAAACAATGTGGTATAGCGAAACACTAGGAATAATTAAAACGCCTCGCGCTTTAACCGTTGATGGCGTACAGCATCCATCTAATGTTTTTAGAGCATGGTCAAAAGAAGAGTTAGAGGCAATTGGAATTTACTCTCTTGAGATTGTTGTTCCAGACTCTAGGTATTACGATACTGGTGCAGAAAACTTTGAAAAGAAAAGTCGCAGAAATCCTGATGGGACTTTTGCAGGAGGCGCTGATTACTACGAACTAACTTATGACACTACAGAAAAAAATGTAGACAATCTTAAGTCTGACCTTATTTCAAAGATTAAGGAACACACAGGCGTATTGATTGCTCCTTCTGATTGGATGGTGATTAGGTCTGCTGACGGTGGTACTGCTATGCCTGCTGATTGGACTACATATCGTAGCGAAGTTAGAGCGCATGGCAATAGTCTTGAAAATGGAGTAGAAGCGTTTGCGTCATTACAGGCGGTAAAGAACTTTCAAAACCATGAAGTACAGGAAGAGCGAAAGGTTAGTTTAGACTCTGATGAAACTATAATTGTTGATCGCGTTGTAGATAAAACATATTGGAACTGGCCTACGGCTCCCGATGCAGTTGCAGACCCATACCATGTTCGGTATCTTTAATGGCATTAATTAATATAGATAATGTCGGACAGGTAGGTATAGTCAAGGAGAAAAGTTCTTGGAACCTGCCGCCTAACGTATGGTCTGATGGCAATAATGTAAAAACCGAAGAAGGTTCTATCAAAAAATGTCCGGGCTATTCAGAGGTTATGGCTACCTGCCCTATTGCTCCTTACCATATAACGCAGATTACTCTTGGTAATCCAGAGTATTGGGTTGTTGGCGGTCTTACGGCTATATACGCATACGATAATACAGGAACGTCTACAACTCTTAACGGAGATATAAACTCGTCTGTCACTACCGTAACCGTTGCAAGCACTACAGGTTTTGAAGATTCAGGAACTATAACTATAGGTGAAGAAAATATCACCTACACAGGTAAGTCAACTACACAATTCACAGGATGCACAAGAGGTACTGACAGTACTTCAGCGGCATCACATACTAACGGAGATGCAGTAGTTAGGGCTTCTAAATGGTATAACATTACACGCTCTAGCGGAGCCTACTCTGCCACTGCTGATGAAGGATGGACATCTACCATTATCGGTGGTGTCCTTGTAATGACTAATAACTTTGACAATCCTCAGTATTGGGCGTTGACAGATGGCAAGCCATTGTCTAGCCAACTTATGCAGGATTTGACTAACTGGCCTAGCCTTACATTGCTGGATGGCGGCATTAATGATAGTGTTACAACCATTACGGTTGACAGTACAGAAGACTTCCCTAGCGCGGGGACTATTAACATTGGGTCGGAAAAGATTTCTTACACTGGTGTAACGTCCACAACTTTCACAGGATGTACTAGAGGAGCAGACTCAACTAGCGCGGCATCACATTCTGATAACGCTGAAGTAAAGATTACCACCTTGTGTAAGTCAATGAGAGCATTTAGATCATTCCTGATCGCTCTTAATATTACTAAAGACGGTGTAAACTTTCCAAGAGTAGTCAAGTGGAGTACAGAATCTGCGACTCAGACACTTCCTACCTCATGGAATGAGACAACGAGTACGGTTGATGCTGGTGAATTTGAACTGGCAGACAGTAAAGGAGATATCTTAGACGGTCTACAGTTAAGAGATTCCTTTATGATATATAAGGAAGATGCTGTATACTCTATGACGTTTGTTGGTACGCCGTTTATATTCTCCTTCCGTCAGTTGTCTCCTACTATTGGCGCTATATCAAAGAACTGTGTAGCAGAGTTTGATGGCGGTCACGCTATCTTTGGTAAAGGTAACTTCTACATTAACGATGGGCAAAGGATTAAACCAATCCTGCCTATGAAGTTAAAAGAATATGTGTTTCAGTCTATTGATGGACAGCAGACTAACAAATGTTTTGTTACTGCTGACTACGGAAGAACTGAAATACTCTTTTGCTTTACGGCTGATGGCGCGACAACAGACCAGCCTAACAAAGCAGTAGTGTGGAACTACATTACTAATACGTTTACCATCAGAGATATACCTGATCTGTCACACATTGGTTATGGTAACGTAGGAAACCCAATACGAGCAACTACATGGGCCGCAACTACTGATACTTGGGAAAGTTCTACTGGTCCTTGGACTATGAGTTACGACCTACAGGATAAGGTATTGTTGTTTGCTGACCCAGGCAATACTAAACTATACCGTGATAACTCTGGCAACAAGGAAGACACTACGTTTATGGACTCTTACATTGAGAGAAGCGGTCTTACCTTAAATGAGCAAGGACAGCCAGACCAGACAACGGTAAAGAGAATCAGCGCTATCTATCCTAAGATGTCAATCAGTAGTGACAATGAAATAAACGTATATCTAGGCACGTCCATGTCTACTGAAGAAGGTATTACATGGAACGCTCCCACCACATTTAATCCTAATACGCAATCTAAAGTATCTGTCAGAGGTACTGGTAAGTTGTATGCTGTTAAGTTTGAGTCTACTACAGACATGGATTGGGAGTTAGACGGTTACGCAATAGACGTAAAGAACATTGGCGTTAGAGGATCAAGGTCTTACTAATGGCTACTTACTCTGACAGAGTTCAGAAAAGTGTTACACTGTATGAGCCGGGTCCACTGCCTGAAAGCGTAGATGACCTTGGGATATATCTTGTAACCGAGTTGAAACGGCTTGGTGGAATACTATACAATCAGGCTACGTTTAGACTTGAGCGTATACATGAGGAACCACAGCGCCCTAGAGTTGGTGACATTAGGTATGCTGATGGTACTGATTGGAATCCCGGTAGCGGAGAAGGCGTGTATTTATACAATGGAACATCATGGACAAAGTTCTAACATCTGTTCACAAACCTATTGACAAAGATAAACCTACACTTCTCATTGTAAATCCAGATGATGTGGAGTATGTATGGCATGAAGTACAGCCGTTAATAGATAAGGCTCTGGCTCACGCTGAAGGAGAACTATACTCAGAAGATGTACTGCAAAGAATCTTTGACGAAACCCAAACCTTATGGGTAGGAATGAAAGACGGAGAGATATTCTGCTCTGGCGTTACAGAAATCATTACATACCCAAGGAAACGAGTCTTAAGAATAATTACCTTTGCTACCAAAAGCGGCCACGACTACGAGCATTGGAAAGATTTTGTAGAAGTAATTGAAGGATTTGGTGTAAGACACGGATGCTCTGCTATAGAGGCTTGGACAAGAAAAGGTCTTGCAAAAAAATTAAAATGGGATAACGAATACTCAGTAATAACAAAGGATATCAAAAGCAAATGGCAGTAAGAACACCTATACCAATATCACAGCCTTTGGCTCCGGGTTTACTAGCGGCTGATTATAGTCCGTGGAGTACCGAGGCTGGCGACAGAACTGGAATGACACACCTTCCCGGCTTTTTAAACTACAATAAATTAGTTGGGTTAGTTGGCTCATCTCCAGATAAATTCCCTACTTGGTCAACTGATTTTATTTCTACTGAATCACCCGGTGGCCCAGAAACTATAGGAGCAGGACTTCCGATGCCAGATGTTGAAGGATATAAATATGTTTATCCTAAATGGACATATAGTCCACGCGATGGTCTTTGGGTGGACACAGGAACTTATGAAGAAGATAGAGATGCCTATGATTATTACCCATATTTTCCAGAAGGAAGAACAAGTACCAGTCCTATGCTTGTCGGCGTTAAGTTAATTAAGGAGTAATATATGTCAGGAGGAAGCCAAACAGCAACCACACGGACAGCACCGTGGGACGCTCAGAAAGACTATTTAAAGACAGGATTTGCTAGAGCAGAAGACTTGTACTCTTCAGGCAAGATGACTCCAGCATATTACTCTGGAATTAGGGTTGCTCCATTCGACCCTGCTTCGCTTGAAGCGCAGAGGTCTGCACTTACATACGCAACAGGTCCACGCCCTGCCAATCTACAGGCAGGAGCAGAAACTACACAGTTAGGTGGGTTGCAGTACGGTAGAGACTTAATGGACTACGGCACGGCTATGCGTAGCCCAATGTCAGGAGCAGAGTACGCTAACCTTACACCATTTAGTGATGCTCAGTTTTCTAGTTTGCTTAGTGGAGAAGTAGATACGTCAGTATTTAATCCTCTTGCAGACGCTTACAGAAGCGAGGCTATGGGCCAGTTGACCGGAGAGATACTACCGGGCATTAGATCACAGATTGTCCAGTACCAGCCGGGAGGGAGTACGAGAGGCGACATTGTACAGGCTAACGCTGTAGCCGCCGCAAACCAGAGAGTTACAGATAACCTTGGTAGGGCTATGTTTGATGCGTACAACCAAGCGCAGGGACGTAGAATGGGCGCGGCACAGATGGGTCTTGGCGCTCAACAGTTTGGTATTGGGCAGGGAGCCACAGGCGCAGGTATTGGAACAGGTTATTTAGGGCAGTATCCTAGTATCATGTCTGCTCCTTTGACTAACATTGCCGCAATGGATGAGGTTGGTCAGCAACGTCAGGCTATGCAACAGCGAGGAATTCAAGCCGCGCTTGATAGATACGCTTATGAGTCACAACTTCCGACAATTGGATTGCAGAATTATCTTGCGGCTATATCTGGAGACTATGGCTCTAATGTTACTTCTACTGGCCCTGCTGGCCAGAGTCCTCTTATGAGCCTTGGTATGGCTGGACTAGGAGCCGCAATAGGTGGACCTGTCGGCGCACAAGCAGGTGGTTTGTTTAGTCAATTCATTCAGCCAAAAACACAATAGGAAAATAATATGGCACAGTCTTTAATGAATAGAGTACCTCTTGGTACAGGTCTTGTAACTCCTGCCGCAGGTTATGGTTCTGGGAGTATGTTTGTTCCTTTAACAGAAGAAGAAGAAAAGGCTAAGAATGAAGCGGCATTTGCAAATAGAATGTCTGGGATACTAGATTTTTATAAACCCGGAAATCCAATGTATGATTTTTTTCAGAACATAGGAGATAATATTGTTTCTGGACAATTTGCAAAAGATGTATACGAAGGCAGTCCAGCGTTAAAGGCAATAGGCGAAAATTATGATGTTGCATTACAAAGCAACGTACCTCAAATAGTCAAGAAAGATGCACAAAAAACTGAAGAGAAATTGGCGGTTCCTACAGTAGTTCCTATATCGTCACCAAATCGCAAAAGAGGTTCTATCCGAGCAGCATCAGGAGGACCACAAAGAGTAAGAGGATTAGGTACTGGCTCAGAGTCTTACAAACCAGCAGGTCCAACAGGCGGTCAACTGACTGGTCCTATGGCGCAAAATCCTTTAGTTCCTGTTCGACCTCAAGTAAAAGAGGAAGAAGAAGACAATCCATATGATAGACAATTTGTTGCAAAAGCCTTTATGCAGGCATATAAGGATTCTTTAGGAAAAAGACCATTTCAACCTTATGCTCAAGGCGTTGGAACATTAAGAAACTTTACGGCGTTGCCGTTTTTTAGGAGATAGATAATGGCTCTACCTTTAATGTTGACACTGTTAGGCTTAGGCGGTCTTGGTGGCGCTGGAATTGGGTATGGTGTGGGTAAAAAAAATACACCTGCTCCAGTCGATCCAGTAGTTACCAATACACCACCGCTGACTCCACCAACAGTAATGCCGCCAATGCAGGCTTCTTATGTTCCGTCATCAAATACAACCAGTCTTGCTGATGAAGCAAAGCGTCAAATGCGTAACGCAGATATAATTTCAAATGCTAGATTTAGAGATAGTATTCTTAAAACTATTTATGGCGAAAGCGATTATGGACAATTTGTAATAGATGATTTAGCAACAAAAGAAGAAGCAAGAGGAAACCTTCGGGCGGCAAAACAACTTCAAGCAATAAAAAATAAAGATGGAAGTTTGCCTGATAACGCAAGAGTTGTATTTAACAGACTAATTGCTGAAGGTATGGACCCGGAAACGGCAAGTAAATATGCAGGACTTCCTTTGCAGATAAGCAAAACTGAATCTGAAATAGTAGAAAATTACCAAAAAGGACAGCCAAGCGTAAAGGATACGTTGTCTCCAGAGTTTCAAATTGCTCAGGCTCAAGAAATGTATGCAATGGGTAATAGAGAAAAAGCAATAAAAAAGATAAGGACGTTAATAGGATCAGGAGCAATTGACTTAAAAGATGTTATTGCTGGGTATGAAAAACCATTAACAGAAACAGAAAAAAATAAAATTGCTTTAGAGATTCTTACAGGAGAACGAGGCGTAGGTGATACCGGAGTGGTTGAATCTGATATAGTTTTAGGCATAAATTAGTGGCAGAATATAAATTCTCATACCAAGGAAAAACTCTTACGGCTCAAGTTACGGATAAATTTTTTAATTTATCGGATGACGAAAAAAAATCACACCTTGCGGCTGGTCTATCCAAAAGATTTGAGACTAAAATACCGGATAGAGGTAATGATGACAAAGGCTTGTTAGATTACTTAGCCCTGCTTGAGCGTCCTTCACAAGCGTTTAAGGTAGGAGCAAGAGAAAGTAAACTAGGTAGTGATATATATAAGGCTCTTGGTCAGGTAGACCTAACCCCAAACGAAGGATTCTTTGAAGGTTTTAAGGCTGGATGGATGGGTGAAGATGAGGTAAGAACCCAAGACTTTCTTCCAGAAGATATGAATCCTATTACCAAAGGTATACTTGGTTTTGTAGGTGATGTTGCTAGTGATCCTCTTACATATGTAGGTGCTGGCGCAGTCCGTACTATTGGTAGAGGAATGGGAAGAGTAGGAGATGCTACAGGAGTTAATGAAGCGCTTCAACAGGCTGGAACTAAGATAGCAAACCTTAAGTTTGGCGAAGCACAACGAGGATTACCTGATCTTGCCAGGGCTTTTAACATCCCAATGGGTGAAGGCAAGAGAGTTAAAGGTATTTCTGGTCAAGCAGACGAAATACTTAAATCTTTTGAGAGAGAAACTGCTGAAAACCTGCCTCCTCTAATGCGCTATTTTAAACGAAGAGCCAAGGACACTGGGGTAGCATCAAGTAAACTAGAAGCGGCTTTTAGAAACGCTATGGAGCGTCCTAAGGAGGTATTAGAGCCTGCTTTGTATGACCCTAATACAGAGAAATTAATTAAAGAAGGAGTTTATGGCGATTTAGTGCCATTATCTGATGATGTTGCCGAAGAACTTGGCGCTGAAGGTGTTGAACTTCTTGATAAATGGGCAGGAATAACTCAAAGATGGGTTGATATATCTGAAGCCTATGGCATGCCTATAACCACAATTAAAAGTAAAGGTTATTTCCCAAGGCAGGTAACTCCAGAAGGAAGAAAGTTTCTAAAAAAACAGGCTGATGCCGCATTTGATGTGGATGAGTTTGGGGAACCTGTAAGGGTTGGCGCAGGATATAGAACCAGAAGAACAGAAGAGTTAAGAGAGTTAGGGATTGATGAAGCCAATGAGGAAATGGCTAAGTATCAAGCATTGCAGGTTGCAAGTCTAGGTAGAAGGTCTAATCCTCTTGATAAGACCTATGAACAGCCTCCTCTTGTTAAGGATATGCCTAAGTTTTTTCAGGAAAGTCCTTTTGTTGCGCTTGGTATGAGGTGGAGTAGACAAAACAAAGCAATACAAAAGAAGTGGTTTGTAGATGAGATCACTGATAACTACGATGCTACTGTAGGAAAAACTACTAACAACTTATTTGTTCCAGAAAAAGGAATTGGCAAGTGGGTTAGTCAAGATGAGAAAGGTAACTATCTAGAAAGAGTTCGTGTTGCTGATGTTGAGGATGGCCTTGATATAACCAAGCCTTTTCCGTCTGCTCTTGCAACTCCGGGTGCAACAGGTGTTGATAGAGCATTTAGCAAAGGTTATTCTGGTTACTCTCTTAAACCATTTGAAGATAATATAGATGACTTTGTTAAAGTTAAAGGCATTAATCCTATGTTCTTGTCTGATGAAATATTGGATCAAGAATGGCGCAAGGTTTTTGACCAAGAATTGCAGAAAAAAGGTATCTTTCTTGACCTGCCTAAAGGAAGACCTTCTTCAGCGTCTTCAAGAGTTAGGATTACTGACGATACCTTAAAAGACCTTGGTGCTGAGTATGTCGAGGCAGGTAAAAAAGCAAACGAAGCAAGAGAAATATTTAAAAATAAAACTAGACTAGAGTTTCGCGCTCCTAAACAAGTAGCAAGACAGATAGAAGATCAAATGTCTTTGATGGCTGGCGATATTCGTGGAGAAAAAGAACTGGCTAAGTTTCTTAAGATGTATGATGATGTTCAAAACGCTTGGAAGGCGTGGACCTTGGGTGTAAGACCTGCATACCACACAAGAAACCTTGTAGGAAACTTTCTAAACGCTTATAACATTGCTGGCTTTGGAGAAAATATACCGCAAGCAGTTAAGATTGTTGGTGCGGCGGCAAAACTACAATACTATGCTAGGTTTAAAGGTAACAATGCTCAAAAAGATAAGGTTGTTAAAAACTTTAAAGACTTAAATATACCTCTTGGCAAAACTAAACCAATTGTAAATTCTGAATGGACTAAGCCTAACTATATGGACACTGGCTACTCCATGAAAGAGATTTATGACATGGGTGCAGGTAGAGGAATACAGGCTGGTCACTATACTGCTGATAATATTAGAGATGTAGAACGTGCTAGAGAAGCGGCGGCAGGTGTAGGTAGTAGAACCGCTAGAATTATTGGAGCAGAGAACCCAGCAGTACAGGCTGGTTTTGCTTTTGGCGGGACGATTGAAGGTAACGCAAGGTTTGCGGTATTTATTGACAAACTTAGAAAACTAAAAAAAGGTGACAAGGATGCTAGGTGGACATCTCCAGATGGAACATCTGTGCCTGTGTCTCAAGCAGTAAATAATAAAAAGTATCTTAAGACTGAAGCCAGAAGAGATTCTAGAGGCAAACTTGTAACAATAAAAAGACCATATACTAGAAAAGAAGTGCATATGGACATTGCCGCTGACACTGTAAAGCAGTCATTGTTTGATTACGGAGATGTATCTAAGTTTGAGAGAGATGTTTTTAAAAGAGTTATGCCTTTCTATACATGGACAAGAAAGAATATACCTGCTCAACTTAAGCATCTAGTTCTTAATCCGCAACGTGCAGAAAAGATTGCTATTGCTAAACAGCAGTTTGAGCATGAGAGCGGTGATTTAGATTACTCTGACTATGGGCAGTATTGGGGTAATAGAGTGCCGGTATTTCTTGGAGGAGAAAGTGAGGGAGTTGTGAAAGCATTTACTTTGTTGAATGTTGTTCCTATGGCTGACCTTCAAAGATTAATTAAACCGGGACCGTTGCTTGCAGAGATGACTTCTCCCGCTATTAAAACGCCTCTTGAAATACTTGCAAACTATGACTCATTTAGGGACAGTAAGATAGCAAAACAAAAACCTTTTACTGGCGAGGTTAAAGATTTCCTTGGTATAAATCTACCTCCACGGCTATATCATTTAGCGCAGGTGCTTGTTCCTTTGACAGAAATTAATAGAACTAATCCTGCTGGCGTATTTGGCACAAGAACAGAAATGGAAGAATACCCTGGAAGGTTTGAATCTACTAGAGCATTTGGAGGTATAGGAGCATCTAGAGAAGCGATAGTTGATGCACCAGAAGCCGCAAGATGGGTAAGATTCTTTTCTGGATTTACAACCTATGATGTAAATTTAAGAAGGCAAAGATATTTTATGCACAAGAATCTTAAAAATGATATATCAAAATTATTAGGAGCAATGAAAACAGCAGGTAGCAAAGGGCAGACCACAAGATACGAGAATCTAAAAGAGTTGTTAGAACAGGTCATGCGTCAAGAAATAACTGACCCAATGAATTTAAGATAATGAAAAAACTATTACTAGCATTAGCCTTAGTTGTGTCTCC
>Ga0310344_10002803_pt1 | contig 13049 bp, 10 predicted proteins | sample HC15DNA20200_MG_FD_203801 | JGI IMG/M metagenome (GOLD analysis project Ga0310344, IMG submission 203801) | Marine microbial communities from station ALOHA, North Pacific Subtropical Gyre - HC15-DNA-20-200_MG | ecosystem: Environmental > Aquatic > Marine > Oceanic | place: Pacific Ocean: North... | reverse complement strand
CCAGAAAAGGTTTTCCAACCAGAACGCGGTCTTCGCGCATCGCCCGACGAGCACTTCTTCCACCTGATCTGCGGCTAGTCACTGGACTAATCCTTTCGGCGGCCGCGGCGTCTCGAACTTCGGCGGCCTGATGTAGACGCTAGGGGAGAGATCGGCAGTTCCACTGATTTGGCTAGATTTGGTGTCGCCGCTGTCGCGTGGGGGAAGGCCATCGCTTCGACAAAAAGCTCCTGAAACCGCGGCTCGGTCGCAGTTTCGATCTTTTCCACGTCTTGAACTATCCCCTCGATACGGTCTCTTTCATCTCGCGAGAGAAGAAGGCGTGCTGCTCCGCCGCCGGCGGCATTTCCAACCGCTCGTACTTCATCCAGGTCGCAGTCGGGGATAAGACCCAGAACCATCGCGTAGAGCGGATCGATTTGCGACCCAAAGGCACCGGCTAGACGGATCTCGTCAGGAGAGCTTTCGTCATCGTGCTCTAAAAGAAGGTCTATGCCTGCCCGGAGTGCCGCTTTTGCAAGCTGTATCGCTCGAACGTCATTCTGCGTAACGACGATTGTTTGTTCCCTGTCGGCTTCCACACCTTCGTACAACACGAACGAAAAGGTGCGGTCATCCTCAATAATGCGCGGAGTTAACGATCTGTTATCGAGCACAGTGCCGTCAGCAGCCATTAAGCCGTTCAGGAAGAGTTCACCCATAACCTCAATTATCCCGGAGCCGCAAATGCCGGTGACCCCTGATGCTCTTACCGCTTCCGCAAATTGAGGATCATCGGACCAATACTCACAACCAATCACTTTGAACTTAGGCTCGAAAGTTTTCCCATCGATGCGGACTCGCTCGATAGCGCCTGCTGTAGCGCGCTGGCCATGAGTAATCTGGGCGCCCTCGAATGCGGGGCCAGTCGGACTGGAGGCCGCCAAAATTCGATCTGCGTTGCCATACACGATCTCGGCATTGGTCCCGACATCGACCAGGAGTTGTCGCCGGCGCGATGTGGCGGTGCCCTCGCCCAAGATTGCAGCGGCGGCATCGGCCCCTACGTGCCCAGCGATACAAGGAGCGAAGTAGGTCGAGGCCATGGGGGCCGGAAGCTCAAGATCAACTGCGGGTAGCTCCACTGCTGATTCTGTTGCTAACTCAAATGGCATTTGCCCAAGAGGCACAACATCGAATCCGAGGAACGAATGATGCATTATCGGATTGCCTACTAACACTATTTCAGTGATGTCTGACAACGAGCATGCCGCTCCCTCTACTAACTCAGTAATTAGTTTCCCAACCGTATCTCGGGCCAATGACCGAAGGTTCAGCGCACCATCGTCGTTCATCATCACGTAGCTCACTCGACTCATAAGGTCCTCGCCGAGCCGGATCTGCTGGTTCATTGAGCCAGCGCTGTGCAGCACTTCACCGCTACTAAGGTCCATAAGGTGACCGGCGACGGTCGTCGAGCCAATGTCTATTGCGATCCCCAAATTGTCGAGTGACGCCCCCAAGCGAATGTGCTGAAGTGCGGTGCCGGTGGGGGAGCGCCGCAACTGAACGGTGACTTCCTCTCCGTGTTCGGGAGTCAGTTGGTCAAGGAGTACGTCACACCCTTCCTTCACCTCGTCGGGGACTATCCGCCACTCCGTTTTTAATGAATCAATAACCGAGTTAAGGCGCTCCGTCCCCAGCGCCAAATTCGGATCTAAATGGACAACGTGAAGGGTTGTGACCGGATCAAGCTTCATATCAGTGAGATTGATCTCTTTGCGAATAACGGGCGCATGGAGTTGGCTGCCCGGTGGGACATCTAGAACTACGGACCCGTGTATGCGTGTCTGGCAGCCCAAGCGTCCGTCGAGCTCCAATGGGCGGCGACCCTGATATTGGAGTTCAGAATCAGTTAAATCATTTAGATCCTCGGGGGTGGGTGTTAGGGACCATTTCGCAAAGCTGCCAAAAGAGGGCACAATCTGACAACGGCCGCATACTCCACGGCCACCACAAACGCTATCGAGGTCAATGCCGGCCTCGCGTGCGACGTCTAGCACTGTGGCTCCGTCCGATGCCTGTGCTTCAATGCCGCTTGGTGTGAAGATGACCCTACGTGACAAAGCCATTATTAGCCCGAGTGGCTACGACGCAGTATTGCGTCGTCGGTTCCTTCGTGCACTTCGACCAGAGCCTTCCACTCCTGGGTCCCTGTGCTGTGAAATCCACGCCGCACAGTTCTCGTCGTTGCCCATTAACACATCGGCTCCCATTACGGCCGCTTTAACTTCTGCATGGAGTGGATTCATGATTGCGGAGGTCATGCCAGCGCCGATAGCCATTGAAAGGAACGTGCCCGTAACAATGTGGCGGTTTGGTAAGCCGAAACTTACGTTGGAGGCGCCGCAAGTCGTGTTAACTCCCAACTCATCTCGAAGTCGTCCTACGAGTCGAAACACTTGACGCCCGGCGGTTCCCATAGCTCCGATCGGCATGACTAGTGGGTCGACCACCACGTCTGCAGTTTGGATACCAAAGTCATTTGCCGCCGAAACGATCTTCTTTGCGACGTCAAAACGCACGTCAGGGTCTTCACTAATTCCCGTCTCATCGTTCGAAATCGCTACCACTGCGGCGCCGCTTTGCGCCACTAAGGGCAGCACTCTCTCGAGCACCTCCTGTTCACCCGTAACTGAATTAATAAGCGGTTTTCCCTCGTAAGCATCGATTCCGGCCTCTAAGGCCTCGATTATCGAAGAATCGATCGATAGTGGCACGTCCGTAACGGACTGGACTAAACGCACCGCCTTAGCGAGCAATGCTGGTTCATCGGCTAGTGGTATCCCAGCATTAACATCGAGCATTTGTGCGCCTGCCGAGACCTGGGCTATCGCGTCTGCCTCTACGCGTGAAAAATTATCGTTCTTCATCTCCTCAGCGAGGAGTTTCCGACCTGTTGGGTTAATCCGCTCGCCGATCATCACAAAAGGGCGCTCAAAGCCGATTACCACTTCTTTAGAGCCGGAGGATATGACCGTATCTGTCACGTTTGGTCCCTTTCTTGGCGCCCGCTAATAAGGGGCCTTTCCTGTGTATTTGTAGAGTCAGCGAAATCCTGGCCTAAGCCGCCGTTGCTCACCAACCGTTCGAGTGCGTCGCGGTCGTAGCGGTCTTCTAGGGATCTAGCGAGAGCGACCAACTCCGTTTCTAGATCTCCGGACAGCGGCTCGGGGTGACGCCTCCACTCCTGCACATACGCCGACGTTTCCGTTAGCCCTGCGACCGTGGCGGCTCGGTCGATTGCATGTTGGAACCGGTCCGACAAGAGCAATTTTTCGCGCTGATCTCCACTCTCGGCGGTCACTTGTGCCGGGATATCTCGCCAAAAGATGACCATCAACTCACTTTTACGACGCCGTCGATTGCTCATCGCATCTACTCTGACTTACTCGCTGGCAGCGTTCCCGGCGGCATCGGACTTGGTCCAGCTATTTCTAGGGCGCCTGCCAATTGACCGTACCCTGTGGGTTCAATCACAAGCGGCAGTCCGAGCCGATCGGCGGCATGATGTGCAGCTGCTACTAGTTCTGGTTCTGCTACTTGGGCTAAATACAGAACTCTTTCGTAATTGCCAAAATAAAGATCGAGCAGTTCGGGATGATGGTCGATACCCAAGACCTGAAAGACCAAACGGTCGAAATGCTTAGCTAGGTAGTCGGTTAGGTAAAAAGTCGCGGGGTTCTCTGCATGGAGCTTCTCGAAACAGCCCGGAGGTAAGTAGAACTCGTAGCAATGCGATCCGGGCAGTCGCTCAATTTGGTACTCGTCGCACAAGGAGTCGATTTCGCCGCCAGTTCCGCAGTCGCCGTAGCCCAGCAGGATGCGATCATACTTCGAGGCGTGTATCTCGAGCCGCTTGCGTAGCTCACCGCTAATTCGTTCTGGCCGGTTGTGAAGGGATGCAGGGAGGTATTCGACTGCTATGTCCAAACCTTGGTTCAGGTCCAAGATCGCACTGACCTCTCGCGCCAAAGCACCACAACCGAGGAACAACACTCGAGGCTGGTTCATTGCGTTTGACGTTTCTTCTGGACCAGCGCTGTAGCGGTTTCGGCAGCAACGGCTGCGTCTCGACAATATGCATCAGCGCCGATCGCATCGCCGAATTCTTGATTCAAAGGAGCCCCTCCAACCAGGATGATGTAGTCGTCTCGGATCCCTTGCTCTGTCATCGTGTCGATTACCACTTTCATGTACGGCATAGTTGTGGTGAGCAGCGCTGACATGCCGAATATGTCAGGTTTATGTTCCTCTAGCGCGGCCAGATACTCGTCAACGTCTGTGTTGATACCCAAGTCAATAACCTCAAAGCCCGCTCCCTCCAGCATCATGGCGACGAGGTTCTTACCGATGTCGTGGATGTCACCCTTTACCGTGCCGACGACTATTTTGCCGGCAGGTTCGGCACCAGTCTCAGCGAGAAGCGGCCGGAGGATTTTCATCCCGGCCTTCATGGCGTTTGCTGCCAGAAGGACTTCGGGGACGAACAGTATTCCATCTCGAAAATCGATACCAACGATCCGCATACCTTCGACAAGAGCGTCATTCAGCACCTTGTCCGCAGCCCATCCCCGGGACAGCAATATTTCAGTACCTTCGACTATCTCATCGGCAAGTCCGTCATAAAGATCATCATGCATCTGGGCTGTAAGATCTTCGTCATCAAGGGTCGACAAATCGAGATCGTCATCGACGCCAGGCTCATCGCTCATCGTCACACCTCCTAGCCCTTGACGCAGTGCAGCGTCTTGCGACCGACTTACCCCTTTGAACCGCTATGTGGAACAGTACCGCATAGTGGACTATTTTCCTGCAAGGACACGCTCCAAACAGTCCTCAACGCAGGTCGCCGACGGCAACAGCTCCGTCTCGCCGGTGCCACGGGGCGTGAATTCAACCTGGCCCTGCGCCAGGCTTCTACTACCTATCGTGAGGCGATAGGGAACCCCGATCAGTTCAGCATCAGCGAACTTCACCCCGGGTCGGGCTTCTCGATCGTCAATAAGTACATCGAAGCCAGCAGCCTCGAACTCGGTCTGAACTCGAGCCGCCAATCTCGTACCTTCATCATCACCGACATCGAGCACCGTCACGAGCAAGTGGAATGGCGCGACCGACATCGGCCAAACAAGCCCAGAGTCGTCGTGGTGATTTTCAGCGATCGCAGCTACCGCCCGACCGATCCCTATCCCATAGGAGCCCATAGTGGGAACCTGCGATTTTCCTTCAGCGTCGAGCACCGAGATACCCATGGCCTCCGCATACTTACGACCGAGTTTGAAAATATGGCCAGCTTCGATACAGCGAACGATCCCCAGGGGTGCACCGCATTCAACGCAAGCTTCCCCAGACTCGACCTCTCGAAGGTCCACCCATTCCTCTACGGAGATATCGGTGTCGAGTGCGACGCCGCGATAGTGCCAATCGTTTTCGTTAGCGCCGGTAAACATATTCTTCCGACCACGAAGGGAAATGTCTGCGAGAACCCGGAGACCTTGGACTCCAACAGCCCCGAGGCTTCCAGGCGACGCACCCAGCGCGTCAATCGTTTCCTCTGCCGTGGCAGGTCGGAGGTCGATTGCGCCGGTTGAGTCTTGAAGCTTTTGAAGATTGAGTTGATGATCCCCTCGCAGAAGCGCCAAAACAACTTGTCCGTCGAGGACCATGACCATGGTTTTTATTTGTTGCAGTGCGGTCGCTTCGCTATCGAGCTCAGTCAAGTCGGCAATTGAACGCACTCCTGGGGTGGGGAAACGCTCCAGAGCTGTGTCCGGGCCCGAGTCGACTATTTCCTCCAGCCGAGAGGTTCCGCGTTCGACGTTGGCTCGATAGTCACACGCCTCACAGACCAAAACATCGTCCTCGCCTGCGGGTGACGCGACCATGAACTCGACGCTGGCAGATCCGCCCATCGAACCGGAGGAAGCTTGGACGGGCATAACATCTAGACCCAGACGCTCAAAGATGCGCAGATACGCGCCGTGGTGTGCCTCGAAAGCGATATCAAGTCCAGCGTCTTCTAGATCAAAGCTGTACGAGTCTTTCATCGCAAATTCACGAACCCTCAACAGGCCGCTTTTCGGTCGCTGCTCGTCCCGAAACTTCATCTGTATTTGGTACCAAAGTTGTGGCAATTCTCTGTACGAATGCAACGACGTCGCCAAATAAGAGAAAACTTCTTCATGGGTCATACCTAAAGCAAGGTCTGCTCCGCTTCTATCTTGGAGCCGAAACATGTCGTCACCCATAACGTCCCAACGACCGCTCTGCTTCCAAAGCGAGGCCGGATGCATCGCAGGTAAGAGAAACTCTTGGCCTCCAATTGCGTTCATCTCCTCGCGCACTATCTGCGCGACCTTTTCGTGGACACGAAAACCCAACGGCAACAAGCTGTAATGCCCTGCATGCAGTTGCCGAATAAAACCTGCCCTAACAAGTAACTTGTGGCTAGCTGCCTCAGCATCGGCCGGCGCATCACGCAAAGTGGGGATAAAGGCAGAAGACCAGCGCATATCCACACTGTACGGCACTACAGCCTGTTCCAAGAAGGCAATCGGAACCCTTTAAGTGGTCTTTGTGACGAAATAGCGGTATCGTTAAAACCCGTTGGTCCTGTCTGCGACTCAGGTGGTGACCGACGGAACATCGACATTGGGTTGGCCGAAGCTTCGGATACCGCTTTGACGAACACTTTCATCGATGGGCCAGTGCACCTCACAACGTGTCACGCAGTTGCATCACCGTGAAGTTGCGCCATCCGACATACAGCGACACTAAGAAGAAGCGAAGTGGACGCAAGAAATCCGACATTACAGCTTGAGAGATCCAACACTGATGCCGCGCAGCGGCAGTCCCTCTTGGCGACCCTTTCGTGGAGTCAAATAGCCAAGCTGGTTCGAACGGAAGCGGACGGGCTAGCCGACCCGAACGAGCTAGAACAACTAGCTTCAGACCCGATCCGTTGGCGGAACGTCCTCACGGACATGATCGAAGATTTAGAAGATCGCATGCACTCAATCCGCCGGTTGAAGGGGCCCCAAAGAAAACAGGTAATCATCGACTTTGAGGGCGAGTTCACACTGTTAACCGATGCCTACGAGCGGGCTACCGGTGAGCCATACACTGTCGACGACGACACTGACCCCTCACCATCTATCCCTGTCGATGCTGTGCCAGAACCAGCCGCCCTTCAGCTGTCCTGGACGGGCGGTCGGGTAATCGCATGGGCAGCGGGCGCATTTACCGAGGGGGAAGCCCCCGAACAGATTCTTGAACGACTGGTAGCTGCCGGAGCACCCGAAACTGCTTGGGAAGACTACCGCCGCATCGAGTTGCCAACCGGCTTCACTGCGCCGGCGTTGTGTGCTCAAGTAGGCGATGTATTGGGCTGGCTTGCAGCGCTGTCGACGCAACCGTGGGAGGACGCTGCCGACAAGACTGGCTTCGACCACGAGCTCGTTACTTCTACCCAAACAGACGACGACGCTCATGACGCCACGACCTCTGAGCTAGTTCCCGGAGAGGTAGGAAACCGGGCGAACATTCAACAAATCGGCGCTAGCGCTCGCTGGTTAAGCCTTGTCGCAGCGACCGCTGTGGGGCTGGTCGCCCAAGGACGGACTGTTCCTAAGTTGCAGCGAATTCGGAAGAGACGAAACAAACGAAATCGAAACAACAAGGGAGAATTCATCGTCCAATGGATGCCAGGCATCATCAACAAAGACCGACTCGAGGCTTTCGCAACCTCATTACCGGGTGCAGTTACAGCCGCTGACCCTGGTCCCGATGCTCGCGCAGTTGTTCAATCAGCACTAACAGGGATGATAAACGCAATAGTAACGAGTGCAGCTAGCCGTCTCGATGTTCCCGCACCCCCGCCAGATCCCAAAACCAAGGCGGAAATAGCGGAAACCTTCCTGGCAAACCTCGGCGGCAAACCATTCAGCGCAGCTGCGGACCACGGGTCCGACCTCGCCAGAAAGCTTGAGCAATGGGCCCGTCCCGTAACCGCAGTCGCCAAGTACGCCCTCATTGTGCAGCTTGACGAGCCCGATGAGTCAGGGGCCTGGCAGCTTAAGGTCCTATCCCCAGGTCCGGAAAATTCGCTTGACCCAGTCGAAGTGGCCATGGTCAGCGGATCCAACACACGCAGAACCGAGGTTAAAGGTCAGTACACCAGGCTCGAAAGAATGGTGCCCGCACTTTTGCGGCCGGGCGGCCGCCGACGCGGCGAAGTGTTGCTGGATCAAGATGAAGCATGGGACTTAATGTCCAACACAGGACCGGCCCTTGAATCAGCCGGATTCGATGTACGCGTCCCCGCTCTATCGCGCCGTCGCCAGGTCGCCCAGTTAAGGCTCACCGCTGAGGACGCCGACAGCATCGTAGGCGCCCAACAACTAACCGCTGTCAGTTGGAGTGCCGTATTTGGAGAAGTTGAGCTGTCCGCATCAGAAATCCAAAGACTCGCCATGCAGGCGAAGCCGCTGGTGCAATCGCGCGGCCGATGGGTCGCTCTTGACCACGCCGACCTGGCCGAAGCAGCGGCAGCGTTAGCTGAACGATCAGAAACCACAGAACTGACCGGGGCAGAAATGCTGCGGCACGCCCTTGGACTCGAAGGTGGCGGCGTCACTGGCGGCGTTAGCTTGGCGGGAAGCAGCTGGGCTAGCGACCTTCTGCGCGCCGCTAACAGCATCGACTCTGATCTCGATCTTCAGCCAGATGGCTTCATGGGCGAGCTTCGGAGCTACCAGGGTGAAGCCCTAGGGTGGCTCACCTTCCTTGATGAGGCGGGCCTTGGTGGGTGCTTGGCCCTCGACATGGGATTAGGAAAGACGCCGACCATCCTGGCGCGTATCGGCGCTCAGCCAGGTAACGCACCTGCCCTAGTGGTAGCGCCCCCAGCGGTGGTTGGAAATTGGGCCGCAGAAGCCCGAAGGTTTACCCCAGACCTCAACGTGCTTGTCCATCACGGACCTACACGCGCTTCCGGGGCAGCTTTGAAGGCCAAGATCCGTGCCGCTGACCTAGTAATTACTACCTACGGAACTTCGGTTCGTGACATTGACGACCTGGCCGACATAGCGTGGGACCGGGTTGTGCTAGATGAGGCTCAAGTCATCAAAAACCACCGCAGCGCCACCGCTAAAGAACTCAGAAAGCTCAATGCTCGGGTGCGATTGGCCTTAACGGGCACCCCAATTGAGAATGGCCTCGGAGACCTTTGGGCGATCATGGACTTCTGCAATCCGGGTCTCGTTGGAGGTCGGACAGGCTTTATAGATCAACTGAGCCAAGTCGGGGACGCGGTAGGTGCCGCGGAGTCTGCGCTGCACGCCCTCAACGGCGTTCTCGTATTCCGCCGCACTAAAGCAGAGCCGGCCATCGCCGCTGAACTTCCCGATCGAATCGACGAGCTCGCTCATTGCACTATGACACCCGAACAAATTGGACTGTATCAAGCGGTTCTCGACAAACTCGTTCGTGATACTGCCGAAAGTGAACAGAACACCAGCCAGCAAAAGGGGCTGGTCTTAGCGGCCATCACTGCACTGAAACAGATCTGCAACCACCCACTGAACTATGACAAACAGGACTCCAACCTTGAGCTGGAAGGCAGAAGCGGCAAGCTAACCCGGCTAAATGAAATCGTTGACGCCGTGTTCGCAGCGGACGAACGAATCCTCATCTTCACGCACTTCGCAACCTGGGGCGAGCGGCTCGCTCAGTACCTAACGCAACGCACCGGAAAACAAATCGAGTGTTACCACGGCGGACTAGCTCGCGGAACGCGCGATCGCCTAGTCGAAAGTTTCCAAGCCGGCACCGGCGCTGGCGCTATGGTTCTAAGCTTGAAAGCTGGTGGCACCGGACTTAACCTCACCGCCGCGAGTCATGTCGTCCTCTATGACCGATGGTGGAACCCGGCCGTGGAAGACCAAGCCCGCGACCGTGTCTGGCGGATTGGGCAGACCAAAACTGTTATCTGCCACAGACTTGTTTGCCCGGGAACAGTAGATGAGAGAGTCGAGGAGGTTGTCCAAGGCAAACGCCGCATTGCCGACATGGTGCTGCCTAAGTCAAGCTCGCTTGGGGATCTCAACGCCGAACAGCTCCGGACCGCTCTGGGCATTGATGAAGGCGCCTTACTTACCGCCGATCCAGACGAATTACTCCACGACGCAGTACTGGAGCCGCAATCATGACGAAGAAACGAAAGAGCTCCAGAACCCGTCGGCTGGGCGACAACGGACGAAATCCGGAAGTCGACAAAGAAACACGTGACTTCTGGCACGGCGCGAATCCTCTACCGGATTCACCACCAAAGATTCACGTCACGGAAGAAGCAGCCGCTGTAATCAGAAGCCTTGGGGACCCGCCCCTAGGGGGAAAGTCTGAAAGCGCCGAGCACTACTTTCAAGCCGTGTACCAGCGAAGTGTCGCCTTAGCTTCGGCCCTCGCTGCTGCCGCAGAGATGGTCGGCGATGATGAGGACGACGCCCGTTAAAAAGACTACGAGTCCGGTTCGAAGCCAACGACTTTGCCGCGATTAATGCTAACCCAGTCCCTTGCCTCTAGATAAGGCTTAAACGTGTTGTAAATAGCCTGCTCGTCGGCCTCTTGTTTCGGTCTTTGCATCTCATACAGATGTGGGAACTCAAGCCAAGCTGTCACCCCGTTCCAAAGCCGCAACGCTGCGTCGCCCATTGGGGGGTCCAACAAAACAGGACCGAAGAAGGCCTGACCGTCCGGAAAGAAGAGGGTCGGGACCCCAAAGCCGCCAGTTTCGACAACGCGATCGTGCTCCGCCTTTATTTCATCGTGTGTAGTCGGGTCCGCAATGGATTCTTCAACGATCTCTGGGTCAGCACCAATCTGCTCAAGCAGATGCTTAGCTACCTCGGGGTTATGTGGCCGATGACCGTCTACATGGAGTGCCTTTCCTGCCACTGCGTACCATTGATCCAGGAGGTCCATGTCTAGGCGCCGAAGGATGACGCCTATCCGCATCATTGACCACCCGTAACTCCAGTCTCGCTCCCAAGGATGTTTCTTCCCTTCACGAAGGTTGATCTCCTCAAGGCTGAAGAATTTCCAATTTACGGTTAGATCTAGCTGGTCACGGACGTCCCGCATCCAAAGGGACGTCTGATATGCCCACGGGCACATGACATCAAAATGAAAATCGACTTCGGTTGGTGCGGCATGGGTGTCCATATCGAAACTTTCTCTTGCTGTCCTGTCGACACAAGGGTACGTCCATAACATGGAGTGATGCCGCGAATTGCCAGGATTCTAAGCCTGATGATAAAGCAGTGATTCTGCGGAGAAGCTAAAACGTTCAAAAGCGAATAGGGGAGAACAGCCATGGCGGCAATTGCGATCATCGGAGACGGACCCGGCGGGCTAAGTGCAGCGTTATTTATCGCGCGCGCTGGTCATGAGGTAACTGTTTATGGGGCCGACGAAACCGTCATGCACTATGCGTTTCTTAACAACTACTTAGGCATACCCGCTATAAGTGGAACCGATTTTCAGGCCTCGGCGCGACAGCAAGTCCTGAACGCTGGTGCCACGTTAAGCAACGAGAGAGTTACTGAGGTAGTCGTTACCGGCGACCAAATTGAAGTGACTACCGAAGCTGGAACCAATTCAGCAGATTTCGTTGTGCTGGGGGAGGGGAAGCAGATGCCCTTAGCCGACGCGTTAGGAATCCAAACAAGCGATGGCGACGACGAAATTGTCGCCGTCGACAGAAATGGTAAAACAGAAATTGAAGGCGTCTACGTAGTTGGTCGCAGTGCCCGGCCAACCCGGAGCCAGGCAATTATCTCAGCTGGCGATGGCGCCGCCGCCGCCCTGGACATCCTGTCCCAGATCGAGGGCAAAGACGTGCAGGACTGGGACTCACCCCCTAAGGATTGATGGGCTTCCCTAACCTCTTCCGTGCCTAAGCAGCTGGCCAGGCGTCGAGCCTGTGCATTCGCCTGAGGTGAAGGTTTCTTCCCCGTTAACAATGATGTGGTCGTAACCAGCCGCTCGTTGGACTCGCCGCCATTCACCGCCCGGAAGGTCATATTCCACGTCGCCGATCCAATTCGGAAGTATTTCTAACTCTTCCATGTCATACACCAACACATCAGCCGCAGCGCCTTCACGCAACGAGCCCCTATCCCGAAAACCTGCCGCGTGTGCCGGTAAATTCGAGAGCCTGTAGTGAGCTTCTTCCAGTGTTACAACGCCCTCATCGCGTACTAGCCAGGTCAAGAAGTCGGTCGTGTAGGCGCCACCTGTGAAGAACTTGGTGTGTGCCCCGCCATCGGATACTCCTGGTATCGCGTACGGGGAGGCAGTCATCATTTCCGCCATGAACTCCGCATTCGAACCCTTGTCAGGACCAAGAAATTCGACATTTAGATCGCCCTGCAGGGAAAGATCAAGCATGACTTCAATGTGATGTTTGCCCTGAGCTTCCGCAATGTCGCCAACTGACTTACCTACGTATTCTTGGAGGTCTGTCTGCCGATTTACGCCCTGCACGACGAGACTCTTAGGATTGCCACCGACCCCTGCCTGAATCACCTGGAGCCTTCGGTCAGCCTCTTCTGCTTCCGCAACCAGGGCCTGCCGCAATTCGGGGTCCTGCATCTTCTCTATCTTCTCTTCTTTGCTACCGGTCGTCACTGCTCGCCAAGCGGGTGAAGCGTCGTAAAGATTCCAATGTTCCAACGTGAATGCGAAGCCCGCTCGCCCAGTTCCACACTGAGCGTAAATCGGGAGCCCGCGTTCGCGGCATGATTCGATCCACCTGAGAGGACGCCTATGAACCTCAGGATCTTGCCGAGCAGGAGCCACCACATTGTGAAGGATGGGCCGTTGCGCGACCCCAGCGAGCTCTTCCAGAAACGCTATGTCCGCCCGAATGTCGCCAGTACCTTGAGTTATCTGGATGAACCCTTCGTCGCGATCAGCCAAAACGCGCGCCAGATTGAAAATATCCTCGT
>Ga0310344_10002802_pt1 | contig 13049 bp, 9 predicted proteins | sample HC15DNA20200_MG_FD_203801 | JGI IMG/M metagenome (GOLD analysis project Ga0310344, IMG submission 203801) | Marine microbial communities from station ALOHA, North Pacific Subtropical Gyre - HC15-DNA-20-200_MG | ecosystem: Environmental > Aquatic > Marine > Oceanic | place: Pacific Ocean: North... | reverse complement strand
GATAGGAAGCAAGCGTCACGTACTAGCTCTGACGATATGCGATGGTCTCGGTGTCGGCCTGTTCTCCATTGGGCGATCACCACTCTCGGATGAAGCTCCCTGAGATGTCCTGCAACGCGGTGGCGAGAGTCGTTGTCGTTCTCTAGTGCTGAGTCGGGTAATCCCGCACAACGACGCTCGACCAGACCCATGATTTGTGCAGCGTGGCTTGCCTCACGAGTACGCACTTCAACCGTACCTGAACTTCCCATCTCTCCTGCAGTGAGGTCTAGTATACCTACGCGCTTTCCGGCGTTTGCAGCTTTGATCAGGGTGCCACCACAGCAAAGTTCTGCATCGTCGGGATGCGCCATTATCGCGAGTAGGTCAAGTGGTTTAGTCACACGTCAATCCTTTTTCCGATCATTCGTAACGTAGAGCGTCGACTGGCTCCAGACGGCTAGCGCGATAGGCGGGCAGCAGACCGAAGAGCATACCAGTCAGCGCCGCCATTCCGAGTGCTGTTCCCACAGCCCAGAGCGGGATCTCAGCCGGAAGCGGTGTCCAATATGCGACTCCTTTTGCCATCCCGTACCCAATGGACATGCCTATGCCTGCTCCCAGACAAGTCAAAACTGAAGCTTCAACCAAGAATTGCCAAAGAATCTCCCTTCGGGTGGCGCCCAAAGCCTTTCTGACTCCGATTTCGCGTGTCCTCTCAGTCACAGATATGAGCATAATGCCGATGACACCTACTCCTCCGACCAGGAGACCCACTGAAGCCAGAAGCAGGATGACAAGAAAAAAGAGAGCGGTGAGTTGGTTGAACATGTCTATCATCTGAGCAGATGTCATGACTGCAAAATTATTCTCGTCACTCGGCCCTAGTCCACGCGTTCCCCGCATTACCGCGACCACGTCGTCTTGCGCTCGACTCGTATCCACGGAGTCCCTCGGCACAACAAGAATTTGAGCTTGCCACGGATTTTGTCGGAGTCGCTTCACGGCTGCTGTCCAAGGGAAAACCGCGAAGTACTGGAACGCCGTAGAAAAAATATTTTCGGCTGGCTCCATAACCCCGATCACTGTAAAGGGCTCCTGAGTGCCACGCCAAGAGTTTAACACTCGGATCCGTCTGCCGATCGGATCTCTCTGGCCAAAAAGCTCTTCGGCTAACGATGCAGTAATGACGACTACAGCGCGAGTTTGCTGAACCTCTGCTGGTGTGAAATCTCGACCCGCGATGAATTCACCTGGCTGATATACCGGCCATCCGGATGAGAAGCCTCTCCCAAATACATTTTCGACTTCCTGATTTTCAAAACCTAAGTCAACTTGGAAGTCGAACGCATAGAGTGCCTCTTGGACAGAGGGTATCTGGGCAATCCGTTGCATTTCTTCAGGTTCGATCGCTGGACGATTCCACCATGGCGGACGGCCCGTTCCATCACCTGCGATCTGGACAGCGGTAAAATCAATACGAGTGACGACGAAATTGTTGGGGCCAGCGGATTCAATGGACCCCATTACTTCGCTTCGAAGACCTGTTATTAGGGCTGCAATTGCAACAACGACAGAGACGCCGACTGCAACGCCTAACATTGTTAAGATCGACCGGATCTTGTTTGCTGTGATTGCGTCCCATGCGATAGCAATGCCTTCGCCGAGGGCTGACAGGCCTGAAGCTCGTGGATGCCCACGCGAGTCACTCATAACGGAGCGCGTCTACAGGATCGAGCTTCGAGGCCCTAGAAGCTGGGTAGACCCCTGCGATTACACCAACTGTGAGTCCCAGGCCGACCCCAATGGCGATCCATAGAGGGGCGACTGCTGCTGGCATCGGTGATACGGCTGCAACGATCTGTGCGATCCCAATTCCAACGCCGACACCGAAGACTGCACCGACTGTTGCCAAGGTAGCCGATTCAATGATCACCTGGGTAAGGATATCGCGGCGACGTGCTCCGATAGCTTTGCGTACGCCGATTTCACGTGTTCTTTCCATCACTGAAACCAGCATGATATTCATGATCACGATGCCCCCGACCACCAAGGCAATCGATACGAACATTGGGAGAATCGTGAAAAGCATGCGGGAGATGTTATCCCAGAAAGCGATGGCTTCATCTGCCGTTTCTAGCGCAAAGTCTGTGTTTTCCGTGGGGCGCAAGCCTCGGCGGGCTCGCATAATCCCTTCGACCTCCATTTGAGCTTCTCGGAGTCGGTCGGAGTCAAGGGTCTGAATAATGATGCTCTCTACAACGCCTCGAGGGGATGTGATCGATTGGATGGGTGAACGAGCAGGCGCGTAGACAAGATTGTCTAGTGATCGACCAAACATTGAGCCACGCTCTTCCAGGACCCCGATGACTCTATAAGGGAAGCCTCGGATGCGAAGCGTTCTCCCTATTGGAGAGACGTTCTGGAAGACCACATCTGCGGTTTCGGATCCGATGACGATGACGGGGGCACCAGCCTCTTCTTCCTGTGGCGTGAATGGTCGACCTTCGACGACTTCCAGGTCACGAAGTACGAAGACTTCCGAAGATGCACCTGTGATATTGACTCCATTCACAGCTGTTCCGTTGTCTCCAACCGCACTGGCTGAGGTGGTATTTTCCACCACGATCCGTGCTGGGACAGATAGACGCTCACGTACTGCATCCGCGTCCGCAAAGTAGAGGCGGGGACGTCGTCTGAGTGCACGACGCTCCTCGCGACTCAGGTTGATCTGAACCTGTTCCTGCCGCGTCAGGGTCACCGTATTCACCCCGAAGATTTGGGAGGTCAGGTCCTCCCGGACGTAAACATCGAGCCCTTCGATGACCGTCACGACAACAATCAAGAACATCACACCAAGGGTGACTCCCAAAAGGGAGAAGAAGCTCTTAAGCTTTTGGGTCCAGATCTGCTGGAACGCGAGCGTAATTCCTTCCCAGACTTGCACTGCGGGTTCCTAGAATCGAATCCGCCAAGAGGCGCCAGATTGACCGTCCCAGTCTTCATCTCCGAAGTCCGTACTGCGGACAGCGTCGCCGTCGATGAGGTCACGAATCTGCTGATACGGTCCGGCCACAACGATGTCTCCTGAAGAAAGCCCTGAGAGAACCTCGAAGTACTCCTGGCCAGCTATCCCGATATTCACTGGCGTGAAGGAAACTCGTCCTTCATTGACCAGAAAGACGCCCTCAATCTCATTGACTCCATCAAGATCTTCAGCGCCTGCTTGGCCCATATCTTCACTCCGCTCACCCTCTTCTTCTCGAACTGTCATGGCGATGATTGGAACTGCGAGCGTCTGATCGCGGTTTTCGACTACGACCTCGGCAGTGGCTGAGAGGTCCGGTCGGAGTGGTGCCTTCGTTGCAACTAGAGTTAGCACAACCTCGAAATCGATTGCTGCCTGCTGTCCCGCTGCCTGCTGTGATGGCGGGTTTATGGCAGAGTTGCCAATCTCGGTCACGTTGCCGATAAATTCCTGCTCAGGAAAGGCATCGATACGAATAGTGGCCCTATCCCCTAATTCAATCGAGGAGACATCTGTCTCATCTACCTGCACCACTACCTCGATTACCGAAAGATCAGAGATGGTCAGAACGAGGCTTCCTGGGTTATTCATAGTACCGATGATGACTGTCTCACCCTCTTCAACGTTCAACCGGGTGATTTTTCCATCTATCGGGGCGGTAAAGATCGTCTTGGAAAGCAGGTCCTCTGCCTCGTCCACAGCTGCTTGTGCAGAGGCTACGCCGTGTTGTGCCGATTCGAAGGTTGCTGCGGCCACTTCGAGGTTGGTACGGGCGTCATCAATTTGTTGGCGACTGACTAGCAGCGAGTCCCTGCTACGTAAAGCAAGTTGCCGGTCGAGGTCGCGTTGAGCTCTAATAAGGTTAGCATCTTGTTGGGCGGCCTGTGCCTCTGCTTGAGCCAGCGAGGCTTCACTACGTGAGAGAGAAGCCTGATACTGATCGGGTTCTAACCTGAGCAGTGTCTGTCCACGGACAACATCATCACCTTCGTCGACGAGAAGCTCGGTGACTCGAGCGGAAACATCTGAGCTGATATCGATGGTTCTGCGTGCTCGAATGTTGCCACTGGCTGTGACAATTTCTACTAGGTTGCGGTAATCAATTGCCTCAAGACGCACCTCAATGCCCTGGTTGCGAGGCCACATCAAAGAAGACCAGCCTGCGAGTCCAAACAAGCTGGCGATAAATATTCCAATGAGAACCTTCGACTGGGTCTTCATTCGGGTACTCGCTTCATTAGTTGCGCAGAGACGTCCCGATGAGGGACTCTAGCGTTGTCACAAGGTCATGGTAGGCGAAAACTGCGGAGATCTGGTCTGCTTCTGCCTGCGCGAGGACAGTCTGCGCATCCACGAGGTCCACAAAAGTGATTTCACCCAGTTGGTAGCGCTCTCGCGCAAGCCGCAGCTGTTGGTCTGCCAGCTCACGATTGCGTTCCTCTAATAGGGCACTTTGATAGGCGGTTCTGACATTGGCGAGTCCGATAGAGATGTCCGCCTCCAAAGCGATCTCTTGCTCTCTAATCTGCTCTAGAAGGTCATCACGCTGGAGCCGTGCGGCTTCAACATTGCGCTGTCTTCTCAATCCCTGAAAGATTGGGATGCTCATCTGAAGCTGGACCGAAGGAGGAGAGCTCTGGAACCCGAATGGGAACTGATTATTACTGTCACTGATCGATTGGCGCTGGACGTCGGTGAATGTGAACTGTGAGCAGTTCAGTGGTGGGAGGGGTGTCGCTAAACGTGAATACAGATCATTGGTTGAAAGGCATTGGGCCATCGACCCAGCAACTCGAGCTTCGGCTTGGGCCACTTGAAAGTCAGTGTTGCTAGCCTGCCTTGCGAACCCACTTAGCCCTGTAGAAATCGAAAGTGATGGGAAGTACGAGGAGCGCGCAGAACTCACGTTGATCTCAGCAGATTCCCTTGAGCGACGACGGGTCTCGAGATTCGGGTTGCCTCCAAGTGCCATCACTCTAAGCTCTTCCTCGTTCCAAGTGGGAAGACTCAATGTGAAACCTGTTGATAGTTCGAACTCACTTCCCATCTGCAGACCAAGCTGCTGTAGGATGCGCATGCGAGCTGTCTCGAGCGCGTTACGGCTCTGCAGCACGGCGACCTCTGAGCGACCTACCTGTACTTCAGCCTGACCCACGTCGATGGCAGTCACTGTGCCAACCTCGAGTTGCCCTTGCGCAAGGCGGAGATTGAATTGGCTATTCTCGAGTTGCAGTTGGGCGATCCGGAGAGCCTCCTCCTGCCTCAGTGCCTCGACATAGGCGTTTGTTACATTTGCTTCGAGATCTGCACCTGCCAACCCGATCTGCGCCTCTGTGACGCGACGGTCTGCTTTAGCCAGGGAAGGGGCTCGTATAGTAGCCCAGTCGAGGGAATAGTTTAGGCCCACAAAATAATTGGAAAAGTAATAGGACGGCTGATTAAGGAAGCCTAGATCTCCGAGTGTGAGGCTCCCAAACTGCTGTTCTCCGGCGCCTTGCCAACTACTCCCGCCGCTCGCAGTTGCCGAGGGCAAAAGAGATCCATAGGCCTGCCGGACCCCCCAGTCGGCTAGCTCTATGTCGTTACGCACTTGTCTATAGCCCGGGTTATTAGCTCGAGCAATTTCTAGGGCCTCTTCCAGCGATAAGACAGGTGGGACTGGGTCCTGCGCCTTCAGTGGCTGGCCAGCAACTAGTGAGGCTGCCGCAAAAACAACAAGTCCAGTCTTCATTCTGTTAGAAGCTTCTTCATTAATGTAATCTCAGGTTGTGGCCGACCACGAAGACTTTAATGGTTAGGGAAAGCAGCAGCCAGGCATAGAACTCAAAGGTACAGAACAGTCTTAGGTTGCTGGTCTCGATGGAGACCGCATCCGTGTCCTAGTAAAAAACATTTTTTCAAATGCTATTAAGTACTCAGATCCGGAAGGCCCACCGGTACAGATTGTTATGGACGCTGGGGAGAAAGGCGCAGTTATCGGATTCCATGATCACGGCGTGGGTATCCCGCACGACGATTTAGCCTACGTGTTTGAGCCGTTCTGCCGTGTAGACCGTTCACGGGCGAAGGAGAGAAGTGGATACGGGATTGGCCTAGGACTCGCAAAACGTTTTGCCGAAGCACATGGCAGTTCGATCGAGCTCAGTAGTCGAGTTGATCAAGGTACTTCTGTCCGAGTCCACTTGCCGAAGTCTAGAGTGAGCTCGTAGAGCCCTGCGCTTCAGTGATGGGTCAAAGCTCGGATCAGAATACACCCGTTCGCTCTGCTAAGTAGCCACGGAGGGGAATGGATACTCTGAGGACACGCCCAAGGCGATCGTACCAGACAACTCGACGGTCTTCACCTGCAAAGAACTCAACCCTTCTCGTTTGGAAGAGTCTTTGGCCTAGCTGAAGTTCTTCATCCTGTGGTGCGCTAACTTGTAACAAGAACCTTGATCGGGTCCGAGGCTCGAGCACCGGTATCGTTGTACCCTCACGGGCATCTCGTAAGAAGTAGTAATGGTGAGCAACATCTTGTTCGAGAACGCGAGTGTCGGGCAGGGCCGGAAACTCGCGATGCTCTTCACCCAACGCGGAGCTTATGATTGCAACGTATCTCAGTTGGCCGGCTAGCCGGAGCTGTAAGGCTAAGGCATCTGAGCCGTCGACTTCTACTTGGTAGCTGGTGGCAATGCCAGCTGGTGGGGAGGCCCTTAGGAGAGGTCGGACCTCTTGTCCTCCTGCAGTCTCAAACCGCACCACTGCGTTTGCGAAGATTGCATCGTCTCGGCCTATCCCTGCTCTTCGGATTGTGAATTCTTCGCTACCTGATGTTCGGTTATTGATGGTGACAGAAAATTCTCCCTGATCAACTACGATTCCCTGGGTTGCCCCTTCGAAGGGCGCAATCATAGCTGTTAGGAGTAACAAGAGTGGCGGAGTGCAATGATTCATAGGCCGTGCTACACCACGGGCAAGAAGCGGTTCGTTCAATACCCGTCAAGTGTGTTGCCATTGGATTAACACCCGCCAAACGTCAAGACGTCCTTAATCCTAAGGAGATGAGGCATCGATGGTTATGGGGGTTGGGCAGGGAGGTAGAGAACAGCTGGCTTCTGCCGATCGAAGAGTCCGTACGATTAGTGTGGGCGCGTGGCTTGGCCCCTGGATTTCTTTGGCAGCCTTGAGCTTCTGGACTTCCTTGCCAGGTAGTACTTGGTTGCTTGCTGTTGCGGCGATTGGTGTGACTGCCCCTGCTGTAGCAACCCTTAGCCGCCCTCGGCTTACATGGGTGTTTGGCTCCTGCCTTCTAGTAGTCGGGATTCTGCTTGGATTTGTGGGTCATCAGCGGGTTGAAGCTGTTTTGACTGACTTTGAAGGGTATTGGGCGCAGCGAGATACGGCTGTCGGAACCCTCCTAGAAGAAGAGCTGGACAGACGTGTCGAGTTGGGTCTTGCGGCTACGCAGGCATTGGCCGACGAGTGGGAGGATTCGGGCAATGAAATCAGTATCGATATCCTAGCAGACATCCGGAATCGATATGAGAGTTCTGCGCTTGCGCTCTACGATGCGGAGGGCCAGCTCATACTCTGGGACGGCGTCCATCGAGGGCGGGTTCCCGAGGATGTGCAGGTCGGGACGCAAGAGTTCGCCTATCATGACTCCCCGCTCTTCGGCTACTTATACGTAACATCAAAAGCAGCAGATGGTGGTGTGGCTGTGGCCGCGCATTTGATTCGTTCCGCGCTTCCAGATGGCCTTGGAGCAGATGTGGGTGACCTCGCGTCTAACTTTTACGAAGAGACTTCGGAGCGTATTAGAATCGTAGAAGCTGATTCTAGACCTTTGGGTGGTATTGGATGGGGGCTCCCAGGTGGGGATTCAAGTTCACTCACTGCGATTGTGGATCGCCCAAGTCTGGCTGCCCGAGCGACGCGGGTGATGGATCTTTGGAGCAGTAGGGTCGCCCTTCTAATACTGATTACTTGGGTGCTTCTAGCTCTAGGTGGACCAAGGCATGTAGCAGGTGCGATTGTCGCTGCAAGTGTTTTGGTGTTCATCGCGGTTTGGTTACCCCTTACGGAGCTACTGCCTTTCGTAAGTTTCATGAACTCGGAGGCTTTTGCTTCGATACAAGGTAGTACTTCTTCACTACCTCGGTATGCAGTCATCAGCATGACTGTCTTTGCGTTCGTGAGCGTGTTGCCCCATCCAAGAATCCGCCCAGGACCTTGGACGGTTGGCATCATTGTCGGTTTGGGTTTCCCGATTCTCCTTGGATTGGTATGGGCAGGTATAGGCCCGTCGCTAATCGCATACAGGAGGTTGGACTGGATTGTCTACGAGATGGGGACTGCCGCACTCCTGTCTCTCGTTGCAGGAAGTGCTCTAGTCCTCTCTAAATCGGGGAGAGGCTCTCCTTTTGCGGGCCTGAGCGCCCTCGGCATTACCCTCTGTTTAAGTGCTGGTGGAGCAGCCTGGGTTTGGTTTACCGCGAGTCATCCACTATGGTGGGCCATTCTATGGGGTATCCCTGCTAGTGTAGCTGTACTTGGTGTACAGGCTTGGAGCGGATGGCAGCGTAATTTTGTCGCGTGGGGACTCGGGATTACGATCGGAAGTGCTGCGGCAATACCGATAACCTGGTCTCATAGCGTAGAAGCTCAAATGCAGGCTGGCGAAGAGCGCCTTGAGGGGTTAGCAGCCTTTGAAGACCCCGAGCTTGAGAATTTCCTACTTCGCTTCGGTGCAGTAGCTGATTCACTTCACAGCACTGGAAGCGATGATGTAACAGTTCTCTATAACGCCTGGCGCCTGAGCGGGTTGGCTGAGTTTGGTCATCCGGTCGGGCTCCAGATATGGAGGCGAGATGGTTCGCCTGAACTCCGGATCGGTGTTGAGGGTGGAGAGCCAGAACCACTTGGTGAGGCCCTAGCAGAGAGCTGGCGGACTGGTGGCGTTAGGCTTCTTCATTTGAACCGTGATGATGCTCGGTACATTCTTACGAGCCGATTAGCCAATGAAAATGTCGTTTCGGTGGTCGCTCCTCCTTTCGTCAGAAGTGCCGAACGATCCGGTCTCGGACCTTTGCTCCTGGGCCCCCGTGCTGAAGAGGGAGATCCTCTTACCGTCATACCACTACTAGTTGGTGATTCTCACCCTGATGAAGGTTTTCAGTGGTCCCGTGTGAGTGATGGTTGGCAGGCTGACATGCTCCTCGGATTTGCGAATGATATGGACTATCACGCGCACTACCTTGTAAGCCTGCCGGGCCTAGCTCTTGCCGTGGCGAGAGCGACTCTACTTTTGGCCCTGAATCTTGTGGTATTTTTCCTATTTTGGTTGATTGGGCAGGGGTTGGTCGGCGGTATCGGTCGCCGGGATTTCCGTCTTTCTGGACGGGTTATTTCATTCCGAGCGCGCGTCACTCTCTCGCTTTTCGGATTCTTTACACTCGCCAATGCTTTATTTGGCACCGTCGCGTACAGCACACTTTCTTCTGCTTCTCGCAGGTCAGCCATGGTTATTGCTGAGCGTGTTGGGGAAGACGCTTCGGGTTGGTACCGTGCGCTTGGTGGCCGAGTGGATGTATGGGAACGCCGACGCACCTTGCCGCTAGCCAGGCAGGTGGGAGCGGAACTCCTCGAATATCGAGGAGGAGAACTCCGGGAGGCTTCGGTAGAGGAACTTGTAGAGCTTGGCCTTTATGAGGGTTGGACGCCTTATGAGGTCTTTAGCCTTCTTGAAAGTCAGGAAGTGGTCTACGGATTCACTGAGACCTCAGTAGGGCGGTGGGAATATGTTACTGCGTACCGTCGTCTTCCGGACGGAGACATTCTTGGTGCTCAGGTGCCCCTTGAGGCAGGCACGAGTGCGCTCCAAGCTACTGAGCTGATTGAACTCTTGGGCTTTTTCGTGCTGATTGGGGCCTTGTTATCGCTGGGACTAGCGATGTTTGCAGGCCGAGCTCTCACTCAACCAATTCGTGCTCTACAAATCGCTTCTGAGAAGGTAGGGGCTGGGGACCTCACTCAGAGATTACCTGAGAATCGTGGTGATGAGTTCGGAGCTGTTTTTGAGGCTTTCAATCGTATGGTCGGACGGGTGCATCAAGTTCGCCGACAGTTGGTCCGCACTTCTAAGAGAACCCAGCTCATAATGGATGAAGCTGCGGTGGGAATGGTCGCTATTGACTCTAACGGTAAGGTGACCCTGGCCAATCCTCGGGCAGAAGAGCTTCTCGATGGCGAGGTATTTGTGGGTTCTCCTTTACCCGAGACAGGTCCGTTGGCGGAGGTGCTTACGCCCTGGCTAACCAGCTTGCTCAAGGGTGCGCTGGAAGAAGGTGGTACCGAGTTCCAGGCCGGTGACCGACGGGTTCGGGTTCGGGTTCGTCGGCTTGGAAGTATGGGAACGCAACCTGGCGTCGTGGTTGCTATGGATGATGTGACGGACGAGCTGCGTTCAGAACGGGTGCTCGCCTGGGGTGAGATGGCTCGGCAGGTTGCTCACGAGGTAAAGAATCCGCTTACACCGATTAAGCTCAGTATCCAACACGTCCGTCGAGCCTGGAAGGATAGCCATCCTGATTTTGAGGATATCCTGCTCAATAATGCCGATGCGATGCTCATGGAGATCGAACGCCTTGCCGGTATCGCTCAGAGCTTTTCAAGCTTTGGTGCGCCGGGTGGGCCTGTTGTTGAGCTCTCTAGGGTCTTGATCATTGATGTTGTCAATGATGTTATGGCCCTCTACCGGAGTTCAGTCGGACATATCCAGTTTGATGCAAATATTGACCCTACTCTGCCACCCGTAGTCGCACGAAGCTCTGAGCTTAAGGAGGTTTTGGTAAATCTTTTAGAAAATGCTCGTATGGCTGGCAAGGTTGAGGGCACGTTAGTGTCGATCGTGGCTAGTAGGGATGACCAAGAGAAAGTTTTGCTTCAAGTCATAGATGACGGAGTTGGAATAGCGGCAGACACTCTTCCTCGGATATTTGAGCCTCAGTTCAGTACGCGGTCTGCGGGTGCTGGTCTAGGGCTTGCCATCGTGCAGAAGTTGGTGCGTTCCTGGGGCGGTAAGGTGAGTGTGAGTAGCACACTTGGTGAAGGCACGACAGTCTCTCTGATCTTGAGGTCTTGGGAGAGCAGAGACGTCCACTGAGCTGGATCCGGAGTGGGGCTGATTAAGCATTAGAGGTCCGCAAACAGCACCGTCGAACATTCGAGTTTTACATGGGCCCACGGGATAGACTGGTCTTCCTATGCTAACTCTCTTATCTCTCTGACCAGGTCTGACATGGACGCCTTAGCGTCGCCAAAGAACATGAGAGTGTTCTCCAGATAGAACAGGTCATTGTCAATCCCTGCGAAGCCAGGTGACAGACTCCTTTTCATGACAATGACTCGACGGGCTCGATCGACGTCTAGGATTGGCATCCCGGTGATGACGGAATCTGGGTCACGAGCAGCTGGATTAACTACATCGTTCGCGCCGACGATTAAGACCGCATCCGTGTTCACGAAGTCATCGTTGATCTCATCAAGGTCATAGAGCTTGTCATAACTCACGTCGGCCTCAGCCAGAAGTACATTCATGTGGCCTGGCATGCGGCCGGCTACAGGGTGGATCGCATATCGCACGTCCACCCCACGGTCCTCAAGTAGGTCACCCACCTTTCTGAGTTCGTGTTGTGCTTGTGCTACTGCGAGCCCATAGCCAGGTACGACCACAACTGAATTTACGTAACCAAGCTCAGCTGCAGCGCCTTCCGCGTCCGCGCTCCTTACGGGACGTTGACCGATATCCGCCCGGTCTACACTTGCGCTACCCCCGAAACCACCGAATGCGACGTTAGCCAGCGAGCGATTCATCCCCTTACACATCAACTGCGTGAGAATGAGACCTGCTGCACCGACCAAGGCGCCAGAGATGATTAGTACCATGTTGCCGATAACAAATCCCGCTGCGCTTGCTGCAAGACCAGAGTAGGAGTTTAGGAGTGAGATGACGACAGGCATGTCTGCACCGCCGATTGGAATCACCAGTAAGATTCCCAAAAGCAGCGACAGGCCACAGAAAGCGTAGAACAGGATGAGTGGGTCCCCCTCCCCGAAGACCCCGAGGGTCGCAGCACCAAGCGTCAGCACGACCAGCAGTAGCAGGGCGCTCAGAAGGTTTTGCCCCGGCAGGATGATTGGATTGCCGGTCATCAGCTCTTGGAGTTTGGCAAAAGCTATGAAGGAGCCCGAGAAAGTGACTCCACCGATTAGTGTCCCGATCATGATGGTAATTCCGGGAGTACTTAGACCTACTGCGGGAGATGCCACGAACTCCGCGACAGCTACTAGGGCCGATGCGCCACCACCGAATGCGTTAAAGATACCGACCAACTGCGGCATACTTGTCATTTCTACAAAACGGGCGGCTATCCCGCCGATCGACCCACCCAACACAATTCCGATAAGGATTCCTGTCCAGGGGAGGATCTCCTGGTCAGCGAAAGTAGCCACGATCGCCAAGAGCATGGCTAGGGCTGCTAAGCCGTTCCCCGCGCGAGCCGTTGCTGGAGACTGAAGACGCTTGAGGCCGACGACGAAAAGAATCGCAGACAGTAGATAGATAGGTTCGACGAGCGCAGCAAAGTTCATTCCGCCTCCTAACGCTTGCGGAACATGCTGAGCATGCGATCCGTCACTAAGAACCCTCCGATTACATTGATAGTCGCCATAGCAATTGCAGCGACACCAAGGACGGTCTGCATGGTACCGTCAGCCCTTGCCGTTACTACGATTGCACCCACGATGGCAATTCCCGAGATGGCGTTTGCACCTGACATGAGTGGCGTGTGCAGGGTGGGTGGTACTTTGGTTATGAGTTCACGACCGGCCAGGGTCGCGAGGACGAACACGTAGAGTCCGATCATCAGCTCGCCCATTAGGCTCCCCGTGGCTTGTCTAGCAGTGTGTGTACATTACATGCGTGGTTTGCTGTCACGAGGCATTGCCCTCCAGTGCATGTCTGACGTACTCATTCTTGACCTGTCCTTCGTGCGTCACC
>Ga0310344_10002801_pt1 | contig 13050 bp, 11 predicted proteins | sample HC15DNA20200_MG_FD_203801 | JGI IMG/M metagenome (GOLD analysis project Ga0310344, IMG submission 203801) | Marine microbial communities from station ALOHA, North Pacific Subtropical Gyre - HC15-DNA-20-200_MG | ecosystem: Environmental > Aquatic > Marine > Oceanic | place: Pacific Ocean: North... | reverse complement strand
AAGCTCGATTACGCTCGTCCTGGTGAAGTTATAATAACATTGCCAGCCACCCGATAGTTATCTCAGCTTCTCTCCATCCTTAAGACCTCCTTCTGCCCTTGCTTCTCATCTACTCTGGCAAGCAATACCCCCCCTAGAACGAACAGAATAGTGATTGACAGAATAGAGATCCTGGGATTACCCGTCAGTAGTCCCAGCACTCCTATCAAGATAGGCCCAATCACTGCTGCAAACTTACCTAGCATATTGTAGAACCCGAAAAATTCTGCAACCCTGTCGGCAGGAATCAATCGCACATAATAAGATCGGCTCAAGGATTGTATTCCTCCCTGTACAAGACCAATCAAAACTGCCAGTAGGAAAAAATGGTTAACAGTGCTGATAAAAGATGCACCTAGGGTTGCCAGAATGTAGCCTCCAAGACAGATAAAGATCCCAGTTTTAGGACCAATCCATTCCCCTAATTTCCCAAAAAATAATGCAGAAGGAACTCCAACAAATTGAGTTAGGAGTAACGCTAAAACCACTCCTGTTTGATCCAGTCCAATAGAAATCCCATAATCCACCGCCATGCGAACTATCGTGTCAACCCCATCAATGTAAAGCCAGTATGCGAGAAGAAATACGCTCACTGTTCGTAGACGAGAAACCTCTCTAAGAGTGGACCGTAATTGGCTAACCCCCCCCATCGTTGCTTCCCAGAACCCGGGCCTCACTAAATTTTCTCCCGGCTCTCTCACCCACAGGAAAAGTGGCACGGAGAATACAATCCACCACAATCCAACTAGCACAAAGGAAATACGGATAGCCTGATCGCTGGAAGAAATTCCAAAGAAATCCGGACGGGACACCATAGCAATATTCACCGCAAACAGAACTCCTCCCCCAAGATATCCGAGAGAAAATCCAAGTGCTGAAACCCACTCGCGCTTTTCAGTACTCGAAACACTTACCAGAAGGGAATCATAGAAGGAGTTGGCCATAGAAAAACCGATAGCTCCAAGTATGTAAACAATACTGGCCAGCATCCACTGACCCTGAGCTACCAGGCTTAGTGCCATAGTACTGAGCACGCCGAGAAATGCGAAAATTACCAGAAAGCGCTTCCTTCTAGACCCTTTATCTGCAATGGCGCCCAGAACCGGGGCCAAAAGCACTACGGTAAGACTAGACACTGAGTGGGCTATACCAATCTGCAATGTTCCGGTCGCTGAAGATAGACCAGTTCCCCAGTAATTTTTAAAAAAGATGGGGAAAAATCCAGCCATTACCGTCAGAGCAAAAGCCGAGTTTGCACAATCATATAGAGCCCAAGAAAGAGACTGTTTCCGATCATAGGCAAGAACATCATCCATGCACTACACCATTAATTAGATAACAAGCATTGATTCCCGAGCTCTAAGTCGAATCATCAAGTCTTAGCACTAAACAGAAGAAATAAACTGCTGGAACCGACTACTAGGTTAGGCCCCCATGCAGCCAATACGGGTGCCAGTAGCCCATTATTGCCCAGTACTCCAAATACTCCGAATGCCCCCCAATAAAGAATACCTAAGAAGATTCCGAGTGCAACACCATAAAGTGTCCCCTTACGACCAATCGACAACGCGAACGGAACTCCCAAAACAAGCATGATCATGCTCACAAATGGGAATGCCAGCTTGGTATGTAGATCTGTCCTCAGATGGTCCACCTCGAATCCTGCTGCTTGAAGTTCGTCAAGATAATCTCTTAGCTCCACAAAGGTCATTTTGCTCGACTCCTTCACTTCCTGGACAAAGTAATCAGGCTGCTCGGGAAAATGTAGCTGAGCTAGATCGAACTCGGAAAAAGATGGGTTTTGTTGGGTCAGGTCTCGAATCCACCCTTTCTCAAAATCCCAATTTCGATTCTCACGATTCCAAGTGACTCGAGTAGCATAAATGTGCCGGTTAAGACGATTCCTCGAAAAACTTATTTCATAGATAGATAGATCAGCAAACAGGTTTCGATCTGGGTCAAAATAATTATAATTGTAGAGGCGGTTCCCTTCTCCGAAGATCCAGTTCCTCCCCGTCTGATAAAAAGTCTGCGCTGGTCTCCCCTTGATAACATTCCGAAGATTATCTTGGCGCTGATTGGCATAGGGTAATACGTACTCTTGCAGAATGAATGTGCCAATACTCACGACACTGGCGACCAACAGTACAGGCAGTACCACTCGGTAAAGACTGATTCCATTAGCTTTAAGCGCCACTAGTTGGGAAGTCTTCTCCATGACACCGAATGTGATTAGCGTCGCTATCAGCATGGATATTGGGATCAACAGCATCAGAGCATGTGGTAAGAGATACACAAAATAAGAGAACATCAAACCGTAGGGTTTACTATTCGCCACCAAATCATCAATAAGTTCGAAAAATGTAAACAGATAGAAAATCGATAGACACATCAAGAGTGTAGGGAAAAAATACATTAGGAATGTACGCATAAGATATAAATCGACCACTCGGGTAAGGCCTATACGAAAAAAGGTCAACTTTCGTATGCGGCGTCCTAGCCTCCTCATTATCGGCCAGAGGGCAGCCGACAAACGACTCTGGGCCTGCCTCAGAAAACCCATAACAGAAACGATTGTCGAAGATTGCCAGTACAGCGTTCCATCCCCGGAGGCTTTTGACGCATAACGGACACTTAGAAGAGCAGCTCCCAACAACAGTAGATTGGGGGCCCAAATCCCCATAGAAATAGGGATTGCTTCTTGCATAGCCAGGCGCGCACCAGTCGCAAACAAGAGATAGAATGCAAAAGCTAAGACCAGGCTGACAACCGACCCATAACTTCTGCCCCCCCGATGAGTTCTAATCCCGAGAGTGACTCCCAATATCGCAAATATTAGAGGTGTTACCGCCAGTGCAACACGACGGTGTAGTTCGACTATTCCGATACGCCGATCAGCATCAGAGGCTCCTTGCTCGTAGTCGAGCAAGAGGTCAGAGAGGTTCTTCTCAGTTACTTTCCTAGACTCCATTACCACTGGCTCAATGACAGGGAGATCGACCGAAACAGATAGCGAGCCAAATTCGCTCGCCCTGTATTTGGAAGGATCTTCTTGACTGAACTCGTAATTTGCTCCATCCACAAGGTAAAGTTGTAGCTTATCCCCCCCCGGCAGTATCTCTATCTGACCCGATTTAGATAGAATGATCCGGTGCTGGCTTTTCTCCTTATCCAGGCGAGCAAGAATAACTCCCTCCCAATCTATACCACCGGCCTTTTGATCATGAATGTAGAGGAGAAGACTGGGAATATCCTCATTGAAAACCCGGGGTTTGACTGCAGATAAACCCGGACGCACTCCAATCTCTTCCCGAGCCAGCTTTAATCTCCAGTTGCCAGCTGGTAAAAGAAACATAGTTAACACCAGCGTTATAGCCGATATCATTATTCCCATCCTGAATACAGGAGTCATTATTTGCGTCAGGCTAATGCCCCCAGCCCGCATGGCCACAATCTCGCTTTCTGAGGACATTCGACTGAATCCAATGAGCGTGCCCACAAGAAAAGCTATTGGGACTGTGAATACCAAAACACTAGGAAGGAGGAAGACAACAAATTGCAAGACAGTAAGAAAATCAGCATTCTTCCGAATTAATAACTCGGTAAAACGTCCAAATTCCTTGCTAAAAACAACGAATGTCAGGACGAGAAACGAGATCCCCGCCGGAGGCAGGATCTCTCTATAAATAACCCACTGTATCTTTTGAAGCTTCAACACTGCCTATCTTATGCGATTCACCTGGCACCACAAAGGATGAGACTAGAAGGATTTACCCTTAAATAAATAATTTTTTCCGCAACCACCAAAACGACATACACAATTCGGTAGAATGCTTGATATGGACTTTATCAATCTGGGTCGAACTAATTACCAGGATGCTCTGGAAATTCAGGAGTACCGCCACCACCAAGTTTCTACTGGAGTCCTCCCGGAAGCCATATATTTGCTTGAACATCCCCATATTTTAACGATGGGGAGACGTACCAATCCGGGGAATTGCCTGAATACAAATGGGCCAGATGGAACCTCAATCGAACTTGTGCGTACCAATAGAGGAGGAGACATCACTTACCACGGACCTGGGCAACTCATCGGCTATCCAATTCTCGACCTGAGACAGAGAGGAAATGATTTACATCTCTATCTGCGAAACCTGGAAAATTGTTTAATGGAAGCACTCTCCGATGTTAACGTCGAATCCTTCAAACGGAGAGGCTTTACCGGGGTTTGGACTTCTAAGGGGAAGATTGCATCTATCGGTATTGGTGTTCGAAGATGGACTACAATGCACGGATTTGCCCTTAATATCTGTACAGATCTCCGATATTTCGATCTAATTCGTCCATGTGGAATCTCCGATTGCAAAATGGTCTCTTTGACGGAAATTCTGGGACATCCCCTCACAGTTGCCCAGTTTATACCTATTGTGCAAAAACATTTGAGAGCTACTCTCCAATGTAAACATGTTATCCAACATCAAAATCAAGTCTCTTCCGGTTTTCTCACACCCCTCCTCAAACAACCGGCCTAAGGCAAACTCTGGATGTCATTCAAAATAAGGAACCTAAAAATCGATGGGGACTTGATCCTATCTCCTATGGCAGGATTCAGTGATCTGCCCTACCGTTCTTTATGTAGACGTCACGGATCAGCTATGAGCTATAGCGAATTCGTATCTGTAATCGCCATTCTCCAGGGAGAAAATGCTCGGACTAAACGCATGCTGAGCTACCTTGAGGAAGAACGTCCCGTCGTTTTCCAGATCTTCGATAGCCAGGAAAACCGGATCTTAGAGGCAGCCAAACGTATAGAACAACTGGGGCCAGATGTCATTGATCTTAATATGGGGTGCTCAGTACGCCATGTCAGTGGACGAGGTGCTGGAGCAGGCTTGCTAAAACATCCCGTCAAAATTGGAAAAATCTTTGAGAAACTCGTTGGATCTGTCAATGTCCCGGTGACTGGGAAAATCAGATTGGGTTGGGATGAGAATTCCCTGAATTACCTAGAGGTGGCTAGAGTTTTAGAACTTTCGGGAGCAGCCTTGATAGCTGTTCATGGACGGACTAGGAACCAATCTTATAGTACTCGGGCAGACTGGAACGCTATTCGTGAGATCGTGGAAACGGTGCGAATTCCCGTTATTGGAAATGGAGATGTGCGCACGACAAAAGATATAGCGGACATAAAATGCCAGACTGGCTGCGCAGCTGTGATGATTGGACGAGGAGCCATAGGTCACCCTTGGATTTTTGAGAACCGCGACCGTTGGGAAGTAAACTTCGAAGAGAAAGCATGTTTCGTCCGGAAGCACTTCAATCTTATGCTTAACTTCTACGGCGAAAGACTAGCACTACTCCTGATACGAAAACACATCACTCGCTACTTAAAAGGCACTCCTGGAATTCGTGACCTCCAGCAAAAATTAGTCAGAGTCGGATCCGTTCTCGACTTTCATCGACTGCTCGACGAAGTAGTTACTAGATCCCAGCCAGGCACAGGTCAGATTCCCCAAACCTCGACCATTCCTCAGGCTTTCTACTAAGAGATAGATTCCTGGTTGGGTACCTGAAAAATCTTTTTGGTCTCTAGATCAACGCCTGTCAGGCTCCCCCCCCACACACATCCGGAATCGAGAGACGTGTAATTGCCCCACTGTCTAAATCCATGTGCGGACCAGTGCCCAAAAAAAAAGGATGCACTCTCTTGAACACGATAACTATACCAAGGTCGACATCCTTCCGGAGCTTGTTCTGGTGGACCAGAGAATTCACACAGAGTACCATCCTCCTCACAAGTCCTTATACGTGTAAAGACCTCAGCAGCTTGTACTACCTCCACAATATCGTGATCCTGACCATAAGATTCCCCAAATAAATTCGAAAGGAATGTCTTAGGTCTCTTACTGAGAAATTCCTCGGCACGGTGAGCTAACTGCCTTGCTTGTTTCAGGTTCCACGATGGCAATAATCCTGCGTGAACTGCCAGGCACCCAAAATGATTAATCAGAAATGGTTGATTTAGCAACCATTTTGTCCATGTGTCGAGTTCGGACGAATCTAAAATGTCTTGGAGTGTATCGCGACTCTTGCGCTCCACAACTCCAAAAACACGGCCCAGAAGATATAAATCATGATTGCCCAATACAACTCGAGCTCTATCCTCCATATCCACTAACCAACGAAGCACTTCTAGGGATGCCGGACCGCCATTGACGGTATCTCCAATTAGCCACACATTGTCGGTTTTGGGATTAAACCCAGCACTGTCAAGGAGACACATGAGACTCTGGTAACAACCGTGAACATCACCGATGATTAGAGTACGACTCAAAGTTTAAATGATCGCTCCTGTTTTAAAGGGCCTCGCTAAACTGTGATGCTGCGACCAAATTCCGGCCTGATCAATTCCCAGATTTTTACAAGTCAGATAGAGGTCCTCTATACCTGTGTGGAGGAGAACATAAGGGAGATACCCTGATCAAGCTACTGGGCTTTAAAACCAAACGGCTGCAGCATTCGATTCTGGACTTTTCCCTTCCTCGTTATAAGCTCTAACTTTATAGACAAATGAGCCACTAACGTACCTGCCGATTTTGTCTTGATACCTCACAGTATTGGCGCCGACAAATCCGACCACCTTATATTCTTCGCCATCGCCCGCCCGCAGAACCTCGAAACCCAGTTCGTTTTCAGACTGATCCTGCCATTTCAATCCGGCCACTGCAACCGCTCCCTTGAATTCCCCCTTGACGGAAAGGTTAATAGGCTGTTCAGGTATTCCGACAGTCCCCCTTAGAACAACATCACCTTGCAGAAATAGGCAACCCACCAAAAGTCCTGAAACCAGAATCCTCATCCCACACTCCAGACAAGAGCAATATACATGAGCAACTCCTCTGCTAACTAAGGAAGCTCTGCTCAATTTATGTGTCACAAACAACGCTTAACCCAAAAAAATAGCTAAAAAAACTGAGAAGCTCTCTGCAGAATAGTTGCAAATTCAGCCTGTTAATTTATCAAACTCTTGGGACGACTATAGGGCTGTTCGGTAAGTCTTTTAGCTTCCTCATCAGCACCTTGATAGGTCACCTTGCTGTTCAGTACTTTCCGGTACTCCGCTAAGGCGCGGTTGCGTTCTCCTAGAATGTCGTAGATCTTGCCTAAATGCAATTGCGCCATCGCCTCTACCCAGTGGGGCTTCAAATCACCATTGAGGGCGTCCCTGAGACTATTAGCTGCATTCGTGTAACTGTTCTGCTCAAAATAGGTCTGGCCAAGTCGGTAATGAGCCAGACTACTCCGAGGATCCAATGTTTTCGCTTTCTCATATTCACGGATTGCCGAAACAAATTCCTCGGTATCACGGTAGTCATCGCCTAATGAAATCTTGACAGCTACTTCTAACGCTGCCGATCGACGCAAGATTTTACCTTTAGGATCAACTACTAAGTGCTGAGGCATAGTCTCGACAAGAAAGTTGAAAGGGGTACTCCTACCTCTCAAATAAAGCTCTTTCTCCTCAGACTCCCCTTTGGTATCGATAAGGATCTCGGCAGGCATTCTGAATAATTCCATATCCTGTTCAATACTACCCTGAATTCGAAACCCACCTGAACTGATCTTAAAAACTGTATAGTTGACTCGAAACTCCGGAACACCTGTCGACTCGAGCCACTGTAGAAAAAACCAGTTATAATTCTCTCCCGTTTTCCCGTTGATGAAATCCACGAAATCTTGAGTACTGACCTCTTGAACACTTGTGTGACTTCTGTACCATTCGCGGAAATACTCGTTGAACACTTCCGATCCAATCAATTGTCGCAACATGTAGAGGACCATCGCGCCCTTGGCTGCAACGATAGCATTGTATTCAGTAGAACCTGAGTCCAAAAGATATCCCTTAGTCACTGGGGCCTGTTCCTCGTACTTGAGCGCCTTTATTAAGAGCTTTCCCAGCTCCTCCTCGAAAAATTCAGGCTTTTTTTCTTCTAAATAACGCAGTGCTGCATAATTTGCAAAAGCATCCCGGAGCCATGCATCATGATCTCCACGAATCAAGATCGGATGGACCCACCATTGGTCAGCTAGTCTTTTGGCTAAGGTCATTAGGTTCGATGTTTTTGACTGGAGAAGTTTCTCTTCAAGCAGGATCAGGCCCTCTGAACCAGTAGTTGCGAAACGAACATTTCCGACGTCAACCATATTGAGCCTTTCAGCTCGGAAGGGTCCAAATTCCTCAGAGAAAAACCCCAATCCATCAGAAATCTGAGCTAAGATCTCCTCTAGACTTCCACTAAAATCTTCGGAGGCATAGAGGGTAGCCGCCACCGGTTGAATATCATACTGGGCTCGATAGTAACGTCCAACTAGGACTGGACAATGTCCGATAGCCTGATCACTTTGCCAATGGAACTGCTCCCCCATGCCGATAAGCTCAATCCCCTGTAGGTCACCTGCGGAAACGACTGAAAAACCAAGAGGGACAACCACTTTAATGGAAAAAATCGCCTCATCCACTGGAAGCATATGCTGTGGAAACCACTTACCCTCTGTCAGAAGGTAGGCCCCACTAGAATCGATGAAATCTGTCTGAGAAATAGGTGCATCCTCTAAAAACCCATACTGCTCCTTCTCTAGAATACCGTCGAAGTCAAACTTAAGAGTATAAGCCTCACCAGCTTTGAAGGGGTCAATCCCTCGGATCAACACCCTCGTACTATCATAGTTGTCGTAAGACTGGTCAAGTACTACTCCCCCCTCATCAACCACTTGAGTGATTGTGATGTTGTCATTGACCTGGAAAGGCACTGAGAGTGAATCTTTCTCTGCCATAAATCTGATAACAGTGGTGCCCTCTATGTAGCTCCGCTCCGGAGTGATTCGAATATCAATCTCGTAGTGACTGACATCGATATTTTGCTGGAGTGTGTTAGATGTAGCGTCTTGGGCAGAAACCGTTCCGTAAAGTGATCCTAAAAGCAGTACAACTAAGATTCTCATGTGCGTGTGTTTTCAACCAGTTTCACTATCTCGTCTGCCGCCTCTGTAGATACGTCTTTTGTCCCTAATCTCTTAGATGCAGTTTTGAGTTTTTGTTTCATTGCAGAGAGTCTCTCAGGACTCCGAAGTAGTTCTACTATATACCTAGATACCACGTCCGGATTGGCAGCTCCTTGGATATATTCACGAACAATATTTTCTCCAGAAACAAGGTTCGCCAGGCAATAGGTCTTCGTATGTACGAATGGCCGCAACAGGCAATAACTCAACTGTGACATCCTATACAGCATCACAAATGGGATACCTAAGACCATCGCTTGGAGAGTGGTCGTTCCACTTTTAATCATAGCGCAATCGGCCTTTGGAAGAAGCTTCTCGATGGGTCCCTGTTTGATATTCAACTCTAGATTCGCCCCTCTCGAACGTTGCCATTTCTCATACACACGTCGTATTAAAGCAACATCAATATCGGGAGCAGCAACTGCAAAAAATCGGGATGGGTGACTCCTTCGGATTCGTCTGGCAATATCCAACTGCAAAGGCAAAATCAATTCTATCTCCCTCCTCCTACTGCCGGGAAGAAGTGCTATTGTTGAGGTCGCCTGAGTTTTCCTAGATGCGGTTACAAAACTTCTAAGGTTAGCTACAGGATTTCCTACATAACAAGCATTCACACCATGGCGACGGTAGAACTCAACCTCAAAAGGAAGAATCACCAACATCCTCTCAACATTTTTCTGGATCGTGCGTATTCGGGAAGGTCTCCATGCCCAAAGCTGCGGACTAATGAAATAGCACACGGGTACGCCCAAACGTTTAAGGCGCTTCGCGAGTCGTAGATTAAAATCTGGGAAGTCTACTAAGACTGCAAGATCAGGAGGGTTTTTCTTTGCCCGAATTAGTATCTTGGAGAAAAGCGAGAGGTAGCGGCCGAGATTAACACAAGCAGCGATAGGACCTATGGCAGATAAATCCTCCACCCTGGCTAGCATCTCCACCCCAGCAGCAGCCATTTCCCGGCCACCAGTTCCCTCCCATAGGTAACACCCGGGCCGAGCCTCATTAACATGGCGGATGACCTCCGCCATGCACTGCTCACCGGATGACTCGCCGGTTACCACCAGTACTGAATTCCGCTCGTCTACCACGTGCACCTCACCTAAGAGACAGTAAAATAATACGTATCTAGGAAATCCGAGTGCGGATCCAGCCTCCTCCTAGAACACGATCCTTTGCGTAGAATACAGCAGCCTGTCCGGGCGTAACTGACATCTGTGGTGTATCGAAAATGACATGTGCACTGCCTTCATCAGAATCTGAGGAGGGCTGTCTCATCTGAATCGTGGCCGGTTCCTGTCGATGCCGGGAACGAATTTTGACCTCTACCCTCGTCTCCTCCCCGGGTACTACCCCCGAAATCCAGGAGACATGGTCTGCAACGAGTCCTTGAGAATACAAATCACTTTTATACCCCACCCAAACAGTATTCCTCGACGCATCTACTCTCGTGACATAAAGAGGGGTCCCATGCGCGATACCTAGACCACGTCGCTGTCCAATCGTGAACTGAAACGTTCCTGAATGGGTCCCCATCTGCGTCCCGTCTTTAAACAAGATAGGTCCCTCCTTCTGCGATTGAATCAGAGGCAAAAAATCCGAGTTTATTTCTCCCGCATGACGCCTTATAAAACCAGCATAGTTGCGATCCGGTATGAAACAGATCTCTTGACTGTCCTGCTTTTCGGCGGTCAGTAATCCCCGCTCAATGGCCATTTTTCGAACCCGTGTCTTGGGGTAGTGTCCAACCGGGAAAAGAACAGACGCCAGCTGCTGTTGTGAAAGCTCAAAAAGAAAATATGATTGGTCCTTATCTTCGTCAGAACCTTTGTGAAGAGTATAGCCCTCTTCCGACGAGTGATGGATTTGAGCATAGTGACCAGTAGCGACCTTATCAACCCCAACTCGTTTTGCGAATTCAAGCAATTTATCAAACTTCAAAAACGTATTGCAACGAGTGCAAGGAAGGGGTGTCCGCCCTTTCAGATAGTCTTCGATAAAAGGCTCTATTACCTTTCGTTCAAACTCCTTTTCGAGATTCAGCACATAGAATCGGAATCCTAATGTATCTGCTATTCTCCTCGCGTCATATACATCGTCCAAAGAACAGCAACGTCCCAGTTGTGGTTGACCGTCACGGGTTGGATTTCGACGATAATCCCACAATTGCATGGTGCATCCGACCACCTCATATCCATCCTCTTTGAGTACGGCAGCAGCTGTAGAACTGTCAACTCCCCCACTCATGGCTATCAGCACTCTACAGTGTTCTGATCCTAGAGTTTCACTCAGACCCACACAAACCCCCTGGAGTAAATCTCCACCTGCTGTCCGGCAAAGGATACCTCATAGGAATCGATTTCAGCCGCCAAAGACTCAAATTCTCCAAAGATATTCTTGTGTCCCCGTTCCAAATCACACCACAGACTGTTGAGTTGCTCTTCCAATTCTCTATCACTTGGAATACTCCATCCCGTTTTGACAAGACTAGAGGACTGCAAACTGTCTACAACAAACACCAGACTCGCATTCTCTTTGGCTTCTGCGAATAGTTTCCGAACATCTGCCAGAACAAGGAGTTTATGTCCTTCCTCAACCCATTGACGATCACTGAGCAAATCAATACTTCGTCTTTCAAGGGAACCGAGACGATGGAAAAAAATTTTCTTGAAATCGTCCATTCTCTTGTTCCTATCATCTGATAACTCTTCTCGACACCTCTCCTTAAAATCAGTCTTGGTTTCGGAAGCTTTGCCGTATAGTTTCAACTGTCTGTGATGCCAGATCGTAGGTGCCCGACGTCGAGACAGATATTCCATAATCAATTCATCTGCATACTCTGGCCATTTGACTGGAAAGTCTTCGATCGGCTCTAGATCATCCAAGGCAACAGAACGAACCATGTCGGCCGTCCATCTGAGATCGGGATCATCCAGGTAGTCCCCCAAAAACACGCTTCTTTCCGTCGAACTGAAACCTGACCGGACATCCAAAATGTCGATCTTGACATCGAAAAGGAGTTTAGGCGCAGTGCCTCGAGGGGCACCAACGAAGCGATAGTGGTCAAATGGCATTGCATGGACCGGTTTTGCTGTCGGAGAACGGATTATAGCATGGCCGAACAGCCACAAAACCTTTTCTAGAGATGAACTCAAGAATACGGTGAGCCTATTTGCTAATTTAATCCCGATGCAAAGTGCTGTTTCAGTAATTCTCGCCCATAGAACAATCGCGACTTGACTGTTCCTTCAGCGACATTTAACTGAATAGCAATTTCTCGGATCGTATAGCCCTCTAGATCATGTCTATAAATGACCTCTCTGTGTTTCTCTCCGAGCTTCTCTAAACCTGCAGCAACCTTTTTCCCAACCTCCCTTTTTTTCAAGTAATCGTAGGGCGATAATTGTTTTGGATCGGTCAACGTCCGCTCACTAGAAATATCCAAGTCATTCCTCTGTTGATGTTTTCTATTCCTCCTAAGAATTTCCAGACTGGCGTTCACAGCGATTCGATTCATCCAGGTTCCGAGCGTTGAATCTCCTCTAAATGTAGGAGCCGCCCTATAGACATTCAAAAATGTTTCCTGAAGAGCGTCCTCAGCAAACTGTTTCTCCTTCAGGATCCGAAGTGCCGTCCTGTAAATCCTCTGCTGAAACTGTGTGAAAAGTTCCTGAAACGCACCTTCCTCTTGGTTTTGTATACGTGCCATCAAACTGGCTTCAAGTGGCGATGCTTCTGCGATATAGCTTGACATACTTACCTCCTGAAGTATCCCTAGCAAACGCCATGCCAAAACCATAAACTGTTTAAAAACAGTAGTTTAAGAGAATATCGAAGATTTCAATCTGTCATAACCCTAGACACCAACCCTGCCACTCCAGCTAAACCCTTATAAAATATAGATTTACCTAATGTTAAATGTATATACGGATATCGTTAAATATTTTAACG
>Ga0310344_10002798_pt1 | contig 13052 bp, 7 predicted proteins | sample HC15DNA20200_MG_FD_203801 | JGI IMG/M metagenome (GOLD analysis project Ga0310344, IMG submission 203801) | Marine microbial communities from station ALOHA, North Pacific Subtropical Gyre - HC15-DNA-20-200_MG | ecosystem: Environmental > Aquatic > Marine > Oceanic | place: Pacific Ocean: North... | reverse complement strand
TAACAGTATCGACTCATCTTCCAGCAAAGTTAACTTGCCATAACCATATACAGTCGGGTCAATGGACATGGGTTTCGACCAGGTGAGCCCTTCATCCGTACTCAGGAAAACCGCCTGTCCACCGCTGCCTCCCGCCGTCACAACAATCGTGTCATCCGGCAGTACAATCAGATGCGGAGCATAAACATACCGAGGGCCCAGACGACTAATCTGCCGCCAGGTGAGTCCCTGATCATCCGAAACCAGCGTCCCACCGTCAGGACGAACAACCAGAACCAGCCGGCCTGTTGAGAGTAGTCCCATATCACCCTCGTCTGTGTCGATCCATTTCTCAGTATCCGGCTTTCCTAATTTCAGAAAGGCATCCGAATCACCGGAGACTACCAGATCGGACTCCGAAACAGATTCTCCCTGCGGCCTCAAACGTCGAATAACAGAAATAACTCGCCACGTCTTTCCATCATCATCTGATCGATGGATGGTTCCATCGAGAAGACTGCTGCCCTGGTTCATATCATAGGACATCCACAGCAGCCCTCCATCAGGTAAGGGAAGAATACGTGATCGACCACGCGTGTAATACGTACCCGAACTCTCAAGCGCATAAGGATCACTCCAGGTGTGACCCAGATCCGTCGAACGCAGGACGACCTGACGTGTGTTGAGTTTCTGGAGCCCTTCAGGAGCTTCAGGAAATCCATACCAGGAAGCCTGAACATTGACAATCTGGATCACCGTTCCCCGGTTGGTCACAAACGTCGCACTGGGCGAACTGTCCCGAGGTCCGTCATAAACCGTAACCGGTTTTGACCAGGTTGCGCCATTATCCCTGGAGCGGCATGCCATGACGCGCCCTCCGGTAGGCGCCTTATGTTCCAATTCCAGCCCTGACTTTTGATAAGGTGCAATCAGATCTGGATTAAGTGTCCGGGGAGTTGCAAAAGAAACATGCCAGTAACCTGCCGAATGGACAAACATTAGTTCTCCATTGGCAAGACGCACGACGTCACCCACCCACCCTATGAAATCTCCTATTCCCTCAAAAGGATCAGGACGATTATGGTCAAACCCGGTAATACAGATTTTCCCCTTATTAACCGGCAGCCCCTTCACTCTTTTTTCCTCTACTGCCTGCGCTGCCGGCATTGCCAGAACACATCCCATCAATATCGCTGCAAAACAGCCTATAAAACGAAAGGACAAACGCAGCATTACGTTTGCCCAACTCCCTTTCGACTCCCGGTGATATGGATGTAACATCACGGACATTCCTTTCCTCTTGTCCCGAGACATGCTGTACGGTGAAAATCGCTCTTTCCAGCTATTGACGTAAAACTATAACTGGACTATCACTCGATTTATGGACTGCTCGCTTGAAAACAGACTCGACCGATGAGAACCGGTCGTTGTCCCAAAAGGGTAATTTCCAACCAACCGGTTCCGAAGAAAACCTGAAAACCGGAGACTCTCAGACCATCCCCAGATACGTTAGCCGCAACCCACCGAATACGGTATCTCTTGTTAAGACATAGGAAGATGGTATGTTTAGCGTTCCGGAAATTGGATTTTACTTCAACCGCCCATAGTTTACCACGACGGGCTCCCAGCATCGAACCTGCAAACGTCTCGACATTGGGTTGGCGGGAAGAAGTCCGGGATATGTCGCCCATAAAGAGGAAACCGATATGAACTCAACGGTCGAGATTGGCAACCTGCAAGTCAACCCGCTCTTACATGGATTTATTACCCATGAAGCCCTTCCCGGAACTGACCTGGACCCCTCTCACTTCTGGATGGAGCTGGATCGACTGATTCAGGATTTCACTCCTAAAAATCAGCAACTGCTGATAACCCGTAAAAAACTTCAGGAACAAATCAGCACCTGGAACTGCAAGCACCAAGCAAAGGCGCATGACCAGCAAGCATACAAGGCCTTCCTCTCAGACATAGGCTACCTCCTCCCTGAAGGAGATTCTTTCTCCGTTGCCACCGACAATGTCGATCCGGAAATCGCTTCGATTGCCGGTCCGCAACTTGTAGTACCAGTTACCAACGCGCGCTATGCACTCAATGCTGCCAACGCGCGCTGGGGAAGTTTGTATGACGCACTCTATGGAACTAACGCCATTGCCGAAGATGCCAATACCGCAAGAAGTACCTCTTACAATGCGCAACGTGGGGCAAAGGTAATTGAATTTGGGCGGAAATTTCTGGATGATCATGCTCCCCTGTCAGAAGGTTCTCATCATGATGCAACCTCCTACCGTGTCCAGGATGGTTCCCTGGCTATCACACTGAAAAATGGTATTGCAGCAAGACTTGCACGTCCTGAATGTTTCGCTGGATTCCTGGGCAAAACAGACCAACCCTCTTCCATTTTATTGGTCAATCACGGGCTTCACTTTGAAATTCAAATCAATCGTGAGCATCCCATAGGATCGAGTGACACGGCGGGAGTCGCCGATATCCTTCTTGAATCCGCCATCACAACCATTATGGACTGTGAAGATTCGATCTCCGCGGTAGATGCAGAGGACAAAGTCAGCGCCTACCGAAACTGGTTAGGTCTCATGAAAGGAACTCTGGAAACTTCATTTGAAAAAAACAATCAGACCATTCATCGGAAACTTAATCCTGACCGCGATTATCAGACAGGCGAGGGAACAACACACACCCTTTCCGGTCGGAGCCTTATGCTTATCCGTAATGTCGGTCACTTAATGACCAGTAATGCAATACTCGACCAGGACCGAAACGAAGTTCCGGAAGGAATACTCGATGCACTGTTTACATCACTGATCGCTACTCACGACCTCAAACAGGCGGGACCATACCGGAACTCACAGACGGGCTCCGTTTACATTGTTAAACCCAAAATGCACGGTCCCGAAGAAGTGGCATTTGCCAACGAACTGTTCAATCGTGTTGAAGATATCCTCCATCTTCCTCGTTACACACTCAAAATGGGAATCATGGATGAGGAACGCCGCACCACAATCAATCTGAAATCCTGCATACGCGAAGCGAAAAACCGAGTGGCGTTTATTAACACCGGTTTCCTCGACCGGACCGGAGATGAAATTCACACCTCTATGGAAGCAGGTCCTATGATCCGAAAAGGAGATATGAAATCTTCCTCTTGGATCAAGGCCTATGAAGACTGGAACGTTGATATCGGACTGGAATGCGGTCTTCAAGGCCGTGCACAGATTGGAAAAGGTATGTGGGCTATGCCGGACCGGATGGCGGAAATGCTCCAAGACAAAATTGGACATCCCCAATCGGGTGCCAATACAGCCTGGGTTCCTTCCCCTACTGCCGCCACACTGCATGCCATCCACTACCACCAAGTCGACGTCGCTTCCGTTCAACAAAAATTGCAGTCCCGAGCCAGGGCCAGGCTGGATGACATTCTAACGATTCCAGTTGTATTGGATCCGGATTGGTCATCCCGGGAAATTCAGGAAGAACTCGATAACAACGCCCAGGGGATTCTCGGGTACGTGGTACGCTGGATAGATCAGGGGATTGGATGCTCCAAAGTACCTGACATTAACGATGTCGGATTAATGGAAGACCGGGCAACACTGAGAATATCCAGCCAGCACATCTCTAACTGGCTGAAACACGGGATCTGTTCGAAACAACAGGTCGATGAGACACTGCGCCGTATGGCTTCGGTCGTAGACCAGCAGAACATAGATGATCCGAAATACGTTCCGATGGCACCGGACTTCGAAGGCAACGTTGCGTTCCAAGCTGCATGCGGACTCATATTCCAGGGTGAGGAACAGCCCAGCGGTTATACCGAACCGATTTTACATCGTCGACGACTGCAGGTAAAAGACCCTCAGACAACCACTTCCGGATAAATACAGAAAAATGCGGTACCGTGAGACTCCATTGTCATATTTCAGTGATATCCTCACGATCACGGTGCGTCCATGGAATTCACAAAGTGGTTTCTGATCTCTAAAACCCTTGCTCGCCCAGATATCACCGAAACAATACAAAGACACCCTGCTTCACGTCAAGGAGCCAGGCCCTTTTCGCTTATATAGATTCGAGGGTCCTTGTTCTGAGACCTTGGGAAATTACTTTTCCAATCTCTCACAGCCTGATCAATCGTCTTGGGGGGTTCGCGCATGAGAATCAGGATAATCGCATAATAATAATACAGTTCTTCGCGATCCTCTCTTTTGGACACCTTAAGTGCCAGTTCGAAGAAATGCCTCGATCTTTGAAGATATTCGGCTGCTTGTGCCCCACGGGTTTCCTGATAAAGTTCAAACGCTTCAATACCTCTTAAAAAATTACCTTCGTGACTCGTTTCATCTAACTGAAGCAACAGTCTTGAAAATTCAGGTGAGAGAGGCGTCTGAATTCCAATGGGTCGACCAGAAGTTTGGTTCTGACTTCGAATTTCATAGGACGCAACTACCAACAACACCCCATAAATGACCATCAATGGGGAAAAGCGTTTCAGGACATCCAGAAAGCGAATCTTGTTCATAGCCCTTTTTGAATATTGACGTCACGTACTTTCCAGATAAAGGAATCAAAGTAATAATGAATCAGCCCCATTGACTGAATCAAGGCAGCAGAATAAAGGTCGAATCCTGCCACATAAGTCATGCTGCGCAAACCCAACTCCGCGATGTTGTCATAGGGCACAGTGAAATTAACAACGCCAAATCCAAACTCTTCCAGTCCCCTACCGACCACCATATTAAAAACGGCGGCATAACAAAGCGAAAGTAGAATAAATCCTTTCACATTACCCGGACGTGTTACGCTGGCCAGAAGACCGGTGCGCACCTGCGTACGTTCTACCTTGCGGCGGATATACCAGAAAACAATCACAATATACTGGATCCCGTGCATTAACTTACTACCTATCGCGTACACCAGGAAAGAGTTCGTCTGCCAGGCGAGGGAATACCAGAGAAAATAACTGGCAAAAAGGAAGATATACTTCTGCGGATTGACGGGATACCCGTTCCACAAGCTCTTGACGACATGGTAGACATAAATCGCGCCATACACCGTTACCATCATCCAGCTCACGAAATGGACAGTCTCCACTCCGGATTTTCCAATTTCTATTCCCCAGTTATAGGCTTCCCGTACCCATAACTCGGTAAACAACGGTGCGGTTACGATCAGATGAATAAACAGTACCCAATTCAATAACAAATCAAATCGTCCCGTTGAGGGTGCTCCCGAACGGCCTTTGAAATCATAAATACGTGAAAAACCATACTGCTGCATCAGAGAATGCTGGTGATCCCACAATGTCACCAGTAAAAAAGTGGTAAGTGGTGCATACTTTAATCCCAGCAGTGACATTCCGAAGATCACGATCGGACCAACCAGCAGTCGATCTTTCCACTGAGAAAATTCATCCCGGAAACCATAAGCTCGGATCCAGGTAGCAAACTGATGCGGAACGGTTATCCATAAAGTAACGGAAGCAACCGCAACCGCTGGAAGCCATATTTTACATCCATGCGCAGCAGCAAACGCGAGGAACGGTAAGGCTACAAACCAAACCATATCTTCACGCCACGAGAGAATGTAACCATTGCGAAACATAGAGGCTAGGGAATGAAAAAATCGCATGAAATGGGTAACTGCGCAGCAATTTGGATCCTAAAACGGTTGACTCAAAAGATCAACGAAATTCATTTATCCGGATTATCTTAACCCAGCTTTAATTCAGCTTTCGATCCAGAACTCAGTACCTACGAATGACATCCATTATCTGATGATGAAGGCATCCATTGATGGATACTGCACTTTCTCCATAAATGGTAGTGTTTCCCTCGAGATCTGTAAAAACACCTCCCGCTTCTTCAATGATCGGTTTGATGGCCGCGTGATCCCATACATGCATAGCAGGATCGACTGCAAAATCGGCACGGCCTGTGGCCACTAGAAGATGGGCATAACAATCACTCCACCCTCTCTCCAGTGCAACGCTACTGCGCAGTTTTTCGAACAGCTCAAGACGTCCTATCTGATCAAAATAACTGGAAGATGTAGTACAAAACATCGCCTGCTCCAGTGTGTCTACATTCGAAACGCGAGCAGGGATCGCATCTAACGACTCTATCCAGGGTAAACGATCCATGGGGGGATTCTGACAGGCCAACGCACCGGGGCTTCTCTCCTGTTGAACCGAACCCGGAATCCACCAGGCCCCCAGTCCTTTAGCGGCAAAAACCATCTCATGGAGTGCTGGCATATAAATAACACCGGCAACCATCTCTTGCTCTGTTTCGAGTCCAATCAGCGTTCCGAATAAAGGCACACCCCTCACAAACGATTTCGTGCCATCAATGGGATCCAGAATCCAGCGACTAGTGGACTGACCAGGCGTGTCTCCATATTCTTCTCCCAGAAACCCATCATCCGGGAACTCTTCGCTCACTCGTTTGCGAATGAGCTGCTCAGCCAGTCGGTCCGCTTCGGTAACGGGAGATTGATCTGACTTCGTGTCTATCCTTAAGTCTGGAATCCCGAAATAATCAAGTGTCAGATCACCCGCTTCGCGCGCTACACGAACCGCTATTTCGAGACGACGTGACAGTTGATTGATTTCCATCTTCACTGTGTTCTCAACAAATCAAACATAAGCACCGGGAGTTGTGGTAAATTGTAAGAAGTAACGGTATCCGCCTCCCTTGGAGGTCGGAATGCCATCACGAACCGTGTCCCCTTATTCATTCACTTTTACCTCATGTCACCATATGAGAAATTGGTTCGCAGGACAGCGCTGATTGGCATCCTGTGTGGAATAATTCTTTTGATCGCCGCGATGCTCCCTCTTTCCTTTGCGCGATCCGTCGCTGGAAATTTTGACCACGCATCCGATGTTACCAGTGACCGTATGGTTCGCTTTCGTGTGGCATGTACGATGATTTCCTGTCTGTCACTTGTTTTGGGAGTGACTTTTCTAAAGGAAAGGTCGGCGTCCATTGGGGCATTTGTCGAATCCCTTCTAGCCGAATGTCGAAACTGGAAACCAGGTCAACAGATACGCCGCACACATGCATTGCTCCAGTCACCAGGAACTCTTTACTTTGTCGCATTCCTCACAATGCGTCTAAGTGGCGTTGTCATGCGATTTCGATATCTTTTCGGCGCGCCCCAATACGATGAGGCCTACAGCTTTGTCAACTTTGCCAGAAGGCCTTTTTATCAGGCCATTCTGGACTACAGCAGCACCAATAATCATTTGTTAAATACCGCCTTTATGCATCTTTGCTATCTCGTTTTCGGACAACAGGACTGGGCTATGAGACTACCAGTATTGATAGCGGGAATATTATTGTTACCTGCGTCCTATTTTTTTGCTCGTAAAACATTGGGCCATCATTCGGCCCTGATTGGTACTGCTCTGGTTGCAACCTCTCCGATGCTCATACATTATTCAACCGAAGCTCGAGGCTACATCATGGTAACCCTCGCCTCATTCTGGACAGCTGATCGACTGATGGCCGCTATTATGGAAAACCGCCGCATCGACTGGATAATGGCACTCACAGCAGCCGTTGTCGGTTTTATGGCAATCCCAATTATGATTTATCCCTTTACGGCGATCGTGTTATGGGCCTTATTCACAAAACATGTCCCCCAGACCCGACAAACAGCAAACCGGGATGACGTTCCTCTCACAAATCATCGGATCCCCACATTTTCCTATCAGCCTCAAGGAGATACTCCCGGTACATGGCCACACCTGACTTCAATACTGGTTTGGACTGCAAGCGTAATGATTCTAAGTTTGCTGTTCTATATTCCAGCATGGGTTATCAGTGGCACCACTGCCTATGATCAGCGTTTTACACAGTCCCTCCCTCTGACATCATGGCTACCACAGTATGTGCCTGCCCTGATCGCAGCCGTTCAACATACTTCTCCTTTTTTCCCGATTTTCTCCTTTTTTCCCGATTCTTCGTACTTCAGACTGGAATTCTTTGTGCCATTGGTTGCCATCATTTTCGGTATCCTTGGAGGATTTTCCCTGATCTTGAAGCGTCCAAAAACCAACCCTCCTACCTCACTCACAAGTAGTCGTTGGCTGTTTATCCTGATACCAGTCATTACGCTCGCAGCATTTGCTGTTCAACGGATTGCCCCACCACCGCGTATCTTTGTCTTCCTAGCTCCTTGGTGGCTTCTCCTGATTGGACATGGAATCCATCAGGGAATCGACCTCGTAACACACAGGCAGGTACGACTCTCTGAAAAAATCACTCCATACCTTAGCCTAGCGATTATTTTATGCGGCCTGTTGCTGGTCTTCACGCACACTGTACCCTATTATCCGATCCGAAATGGGCTCGTCCAAGATGTTCCTGATGTAGCTCGATTTCTCAAAAAACATATTCAACCAAACCATCGAATCTACATCCTGAATCCCTGGGATAAGCCTCTGGAATATGAACTTATCAAGCTGGCACTACCGGTACACCAGGATCTTCAATTGAATGGAACAGCACACCCCGGAGAAAACCTTTGGCTGGTTAAGCCACGCCTTAAGGTTCATCTGTCAGGGTACGATTCAGAAGTTCTAACTATTCCTGAGGCCCTAAAGCAAATCCCTGGAACAGGCTGGGGACAATTTGTAGACGCCTCCGCACTTCCTTTTAAGGGACACTGGGAAATGCAGCAGCAATGGTCTCAACTCGAACTCTGGAAATATCAACGTGATAATAACTCTTCGGTTCACTAAATTCCGGGGCCCTTCCTTCCAACCCACCTTTTCGAAACTCTAAAAGAAACGTCACTCTTTTGGGTTACAGGAATCTTCATTCCTCTGAACTGGAAGGAATTATTTCCAACAGTTCATCGGTCTGTTCATCGTAGAGATAGGCACGCCTTAAGGGATAAGAATCGATCAACTTTTGATTCTTTATTCCCAGGTCCAGTACCACCAGAACATTGGCATTCAGGTCTGGTGTATTATTGATCCAGTCGCATTGATCAAAGGGGTGGTCCTGACGATAGCGGACAAACACAAGGGCATCCTGCTCGGGATCGTTCCGTTGCTTTAGTTTTTCCTGGAATTCCAAGTAACACCGAGCCTGCTGGCGACGCTGATGAACAAAACGAGGGCCTTCTACGAATAAATGATTACCAACGGCTGCAATCATGAATGGAAGGGGAATACAGGCAAGTAATGGATGCTTTAGTGTCTTGCTTAGCGAGCCAATCCCATAAGCCCCTGCACTCAAGAAATAAACCACTACAGGTACCACCTCAAGTGCATAATATCCCACATCGCGAGCTGCATGAAAAAAGGAATAAAAGACATAATGGCTGACAATCGACATCACCAGAACCGTGTCCATTGCTGACCATCGACGACCGTAACCCACAAAAAACAGAAGAACTGTCAATCCTAAGAAACAGGTTGATGGGAAAAGACAATCGACCAGCCGCTTGGGGTCCGCTTGCACTTTTTTCCCATCGGTCCGAATCAGCCATAAACGACGTAAGGCTTCGGCAACGGTAAAGCGCTGTTTGTCCTGACGCATGGCCTCTGCCTTCTTAAGTTTCCGCCAGTGAACGCTCTGTGGATCGGGTCGAGGCTCGTCCGAACCGAGTGAAAAACCAAGTGTGTTGGCAGGTTCGTAAAAATCACGGTATTGCTGCCAAGGAGCATACAACCATCGGCCCGTAATCTCATAATTATAACTCACATAAAAACCCAGAAACGTAACAAACGGCAATGTCATGCAGAAGAAAACCGCGGGAAACTGAAAACTGAAAAAAGCACGCTCTGCCCCCGGTCTTACAAAAGTTCGCAAAAGCACCCAACCGGCAGCTGGCCACCCCATAGCCACCGCAGGAAAGGGACGCGTTACGATTAAAAGCCCCGCCATTACACCGGTTAACAACGCCCAGCCACAGTGGTTTTTTTGCACCGACCGAAATAAGGAAAAGTAAAAAAACATCAGAAAAAACCAGAAACTGCTGTGTGACATGAAACCACTGCTGACAAACAACAGTGCCGGAGCCTGAAGGATCAGCAGTGCAGCCAGAATCGCAACGGGTATCCCGATACACGCACGTACCAGCAGATAGGTCAATGTAACAGTACCGGCACACAAGACGATCGGTGCCAGTGACGGTATTCCAAAAAACACTCCCGGCAGAAGCATCAGGCAATGCCCGGGTGGATAACGAGTAACCCATTTGTCCAGATGAAGCACATGGAGAGCATCATAAAATTCAGCAAACGCTGGAGGCTTATTCCAAACACGACCAAGAGCCAGGGTCTCTGCTCCAAACAAATAGCTGAATTCATCATGGACAACCGGCTGCCATCTGGAAGAAAGAAGACCAACAACCGTATAGATCACTCCGGCAAACAGAAACAGAGTGACCGCGAACCCCTTACGCTCCGTCAAAACAAAACGCTTCCCTTGCTGAAATAAAGAAACTACCGTTTCCAATCGTTGACATTTCAGTAACAACCAAGGAATCAGGATTCCACAAATCAGGATTGCAGTGCTCTGCCGAATACCAATCTGAAAATCCTCAGGCACAAAGAAAGCAAGTATCAGTGCGATCAGCAGGCTTAAAATCGCAATGGGCAGGACCAGATGGAGCAGTGCATCGGATTGATCCATCACTGGAACAGCCCGTTTCCCGCTGGCTTGGCTGCCGGACATCTGAAAACTCCTCATCCCGAAAAAGACCACGCCATATGGCTCTGGAAGAAACCATGAAACTCATTCGACGATCTCAACCATCTATCATAACCGGCCCGTGCCGGTATCCTGAGAGGGATTTTGAAGCCCCAGAAAAATCCATCGGTTACCCAGCTGGTTTGGGATCCTTTGAATGACGTTCACCGCTCCTCTAGAACCCGCCACATACATCATTCGAAAACCGGTAAACAGCCTGAAAAACTATTGTTCCTTGTCTGGTTCAGTCAAGTCCGGAGAGCAGGTTTAAAATAATTAAACTCAGTCAATCGAGTTAAGGCTTGTCCTTACTGGGTGTTGAGGAACATAATCTTGGATTACCCATATTTCACCATCTTGCCATAACCCAGGCATAACAGGCTCGGTAGCACCCAAATGAACATAGTCATCCTCGGAATGGGAACGGTTGGCCAATCCATTGCAGAAATGCTGACTGGAAAAAATCACAGCGTCACGGTAGTCGATCGGGCCCCAGACATCTGCCATGACGTCGCGGAAAGACTGGACGTCCATGCCAAAGAAGGTGAGGCCACAAACAGTAGTCTGATGTTTCAAATCGGAATAGCCTCCGCGGACCTCTGTATCGCAGTGACCGATGAGGACACAACCAATCTCATCGCATGCAGCATGGCTAAAGCCATGGGTGCAAAACGTACTATCTGCCGGGTTTTGTCAGAAGACTATCAGGAAGTGAGTACCTTTGACTGTCAACGCCATTTTAAAATCGACCGGTTACTCAGTATTGAAAACCTGACAGCACTCGAACTCGCTACGGTCATCCGTAACCCGGAATCGGTCGCGGTGGAAAATTTTGCTCGTGGCATGATCGAAATGCAGGAAATTGAAGTCGAAGCCGATACGAAAGCGGTTGGGGTTGCCCTGCGGGATATGCATTTTCCTCCTGGTGTCCGCGTTGGGTCTATCACACACAAAAAATCGAGTGTGGTAGCTGGACCTGATGATGAAGTCGAAGTTGGCGATCGTGTAACGCTCATCGGAACACACGAGGACGTCGATCAGGTAAAACGACTGTTTGAACACATTAACACAGCAAGGCAATCCATAGTTATTGGGGGAGGCGGCCGAATCGGGTACCACCTTGCGCGCATCTTGGAAGGACCTCGTAACCACATCACTATTTTCGAACGAGACTCTGCACGGTGTGCCATCCTGGCGGAACAACTGGAACATACCACGGTTCTGCATGGAGATGCTACCCAACTGCGTCTCCTGGAAGAAGAACGCATCGGACAGGCAGATGTTTATGTAGCGGCAATGGGTGACGACGAAGACAATATCATTTCCGCTGTCGAAGCAAGTGAACTGGGCACCCAAAAAACCATGTCCGTCATCCAACGTACGGATTACGCACGCGTGGTTAAGAAACTGGGAATAGACCGTACCGTAAGCCCTCGAGAAGTGGCGGCTAAGCAGGTTCTCAGTTTCCTGACTTATGGCCCGGTTCTCTCACGAACCTCCTTTTCCGGCATTGAAGTGATCGAAGTTGAAGTACAAAAGGACTCTCCTGCAACCAAATATCCCTTGCAAGAACTTCCGCTACCTGAACAATGCCTGATTGCCGGAATCATGCGAGACGAATTTGTTCGTGTTGCCAATGCGGATGATGCATTCGAAGCCGGCGATGTCGTTGTGGCGCTGGTTCAGGCTGACAATCTGGATGAAGCAACCGTTTTGTTTTCTACATAAATGAATGCAACTCAATGGCCACAGGTAGCCAACCGATCAAAGTCTTTTTGAATTTACGATAATTTCCTCTCCATGAAGCGTATGTCCGATGAACTGGAAGCTGCTGAGAAAACAGTTGGGAATCATCGCACTTCTCGTTGCGGCAGCAATGCTTGTCAGTGTTCCCTGGGCGTTTCCCCAATTTGGTCAAACGTCTGAAATCGAAGCCGAGGGACTTCGTGGGCTACTGTCTGGAATTTTCATTAGTGCGATCATTGGCATCATTCTGACTTTTAGCGGGAAGAACGCCCAGGGACCCATTTACCGACGTGAAGCCCTGGCCGTTGTCGGACTCGGGTGGATCCTGGCTGGGCTTCTCGGAGCGATTCCTTTCTATATTTCTCAGACACATCGAGCTCCCGAAATTCCCATGAGTGTAGCTGATGCGATTTTCGAATCGATGTCCGGACTTACCACTACCGGCTCCAGTGTCCTCAGTGATGTTGAAATGCCACAAACGGGAAAACCTGCCATTCCCAGGTGTATCCTGTTTTGGCGAAGCTTTACCCATTTCCTGGGCGGGATGGGAATTGTCGTATTATTCGTGGCGTTGCTGGGCCATCTGGGTGGTGCCAAGCTCCTGTT
>Ga0310344_10002797_pt1 | contig 13057 bp, 10 predicted proteins | sample HC15DNA20200_MG_FD_203801 | JGI IMG/M metagenome (GOLD analysis project Ga0310344, IMG submission 203801) | Marine microbial communities from station ALOHA, North Pacific Subtropical Gyre - HC15-DNA-20-200_MG | ecosystem: Environmental > Aquatic > Marine > Oceanic | place: Pacific Ocean: North... | reverse complement strand
CAGCTGATTGCAAATAATTTATCTCATCAAATCCAGATTGGATTATAAAAGGATCGAGAAAATCTAGCTTGCTCATTGTTTCTTTTTATCACTAAAATCAAATGTGAACGAGTCTTCTGTGATGCGAAGTGTTCCAAGCTTTTCGGGATGTTTTTTTATATCCTCATCCCATTTTTTATATTGCGCTTCTTTCCAAAAATTATTGATACCCATTTTCTTCTTCATTTCCTCTAGGTTTTGCAGAAAACCGTTGGGAGAATTAATAATATTGAGATGTCTCATTTCAATTTTAAGATCACCATTTTTCAACTCTTCAAGTCTAGCTACTGCTATTTCTTTCTTATTAAGATTTTCTCTTAAATCTTTAACGATCCATTCTCTATCGTGCATTTCTAGCTTTGGATTGCCTTCAAGATTCCAAAGGCAACTATTTATGGAAGAGTTAGCCCAACCTATAGTGTCTTTTTCCTTCTCGATATCTAAAATAATCTTTGTGAGTTTTTTTAGTTTTCCATCTTTATCATTAAATATTTTCATTTCATTTGCGCCCATAGTGCGCCCAACGCAATTCTAACGCCACACTTAAGATTAGAAAAGGTTAAATTAATGGCGGAGAGAGTGGGATTCGAACCCACGGTACCTTTGACAGTACACAAGCTTTCCAAGCCTGCGCCTTAAACCGCTCGGCCATCTCTCCATTTAAGTCTCTTTATTTATTTTTAAAACACCAATAAATGCCTCTTGGGGTATCTCGACTCTCCCAAATTGTTTGGCTTTCGATTTTCCTTTTTTTTGTTTTTCAAGAAGTTTTCTTTTTCTGTCTCTGGCGCCTCCTCCATGAATTTTGGTAAGAACATCTTTTCTAAATCCTTTAATTGTTTCCCTCGCTATTATTTTTCCGCCAATTGCAGCTTGAATAGGAATATGAAAATTGTGTCTTGGAATAAGTTCTTTTAGTTTTTCACAAACTAAACGTCCTTGCGATTGAACAAAATCTTTATGGATTATCATTGATAGGGCGTCTACGGGTTCGGTATTTACCAAAATTCCCATTTTCACTAAATCTCCCTCTTTGTAACCTGTAATCTCATAATCAAAACTAGCATAACCGCTTGAAATAGATTTAAGCCGATCATAAAAATCAAAAACAACTTCATTTAAGGGTAATTCATAAACCAACACAGCCCTGTTTCCAGAATATGTTAAATTGATTTGATTGCCTCTCTTGTCTTGGCAAATTTTTATTATTGGTCCTAAGTATTGATCTGGTGAAATTATTGTAGCTTTTATCCAAGGTTCTTCTATAGAAGTAAATTGTGTTGGATCAGGCATATCAGTTGGATTTTGTAATTCTTGAACAGAACCATCTCTTTTATTCAATTTATATATTACTCCTGGTGTAGTAGTAATTAAATTAATATCAAATTCTCTTTCAAGTCTCTGTGTAATGATTTCTAAATGTAACAAACCTAAAAATCCACATCTAAAACCAAGACCAAGTGCACTTGAAGACTCGGGTTCGTATGAAAAACTTGCATCATTCAATTTTAGTTTTGCAATACCATCTTTTAGTTTTTGATACTCGGAATTATCTACGGGAAATAATCCACAAAAGACTACAGGTTTACTAGGTTTAAATCCTGGCAAAGGTTTATCAATTAGATTCGCAATATCACATATTGTATCTCCTACTTTCGTGTCTGATAAATTTTTTATTCCAGTAATAATAAAACCAATTTCGCCTGAAGAAATTTTATCTACATCTTTTGGTTTGGGTGTAAATACCCCAACTTTTTCGATTGTATGCTCTGTATTACTTGACATCATTTTAATTTCCATGCCTTTTTTTAAAATCCCGTCTATAACTCTTACTAAAATAACTACCCCCAAATAACTATCGTACCAACTATCAACTAATAAAGATTTAAGTGGATTGTTAATGTTGCCTTTTGGATTAGGCAAATTGTTTACTATTGATTCAAGAATATCATCAACTCCTTCTCCTGTTTTTCCAGAACAATTTATTGAAAGACTAGTATCAATCCCGATTACATCTTCGATTTGTTTTTTAACTTTTTCAGTATCTGCCGCAGGTAAATCAATTTTATTTAGAACTGGAATAATTTCATGGTTATTATCAAGAGCTTGATAAACATTGGCTAAAGTTTGTGCTTCAACTCCCTGGGAGCTGTCTACTATTAGGATTGAACCTTCGCAAGCAGATAAAGAACGACTTACCTCATAACTAAAATCAACATGCCCTGGTGTATCAATAATATTTAAAATATAATTTTTTCCATTTTTAGCTTTATAATGCAAACGAACTGTTTGAGCTTTTATAGTAATCCCTCTTTCTCTTTCAATATCCATAGAGTCTAAAACTTGTTCTTTCATTTCTCTTTCGGTTAAACCTCCACATTTATGGATTAATCTATCTGCTAAAGTAGATTTTCCGTGATCTATGTGCGCAATTATTGAAAAATTGCGAATATTTTCATTACTGGACATTAGGATCTTAGAGTAGCGCCTGTTATTTCTTGAACTATTGATATTATTTTTTTACTTACTTCCTCAATATCTTTCTCACTTAAAGTTTTATCTTTAGGTTCCAACGTTACGCTAAAAGCTATAGATTTCTTTCCTGCTGTAATATTTTCCCCCTGATAAACATCAAAAATTTTAACATTTTTTATCAAATCTTTATTAATTTTTTTAACGAAATTTATAATTTCTCCAGAACTATATTTTTCATCAATTACAAAAGCAAAATCTCTGACCACTTTTTGATAATCAGAAACAACAAACTGAGGTTTTGCTTCTCTAATTTTCTTTCTAGACTCAGGTACATTATCTAAAAAAATTTCAAAACCTAAAATATTATCTGTTTTTAAATCTAATTTTTTAATAATTGATGGATGGATTTCTCCAAAGTATGCTAATTCTGGACCGCTTGTCGATCCCAATGACAATAAACCAGATCTTCCTGGATGGTACCATTTTTTTGATTTATTGCTCACTACTATTTTTGAACTATCAATGCCAATTTCGTTTAGAGTTCTTAATGCATCATTTTTAATATCAAAAACGTCAAAATTTCTCTCTTTTTCAATCCAATTTTTTCTTGAGTATTTTCCTGTTTTAATCGCACCAATCATAGTTGATTGTTCTCCGGGTTTATTACCTTTAAAAATAGGCCCTATCTCGAACAGCATTAGATCTTCAAAATTTCTGTGGATATTTTTTTTAGCTCCAATAATTAAATTTGAATAAAGGGATGACCTTAATACATCCAAATCAGACGAAATAGGATTAGATAATTTTATCTCACTTTTTAATTCTGAAAATAGAATATTTGTTTTTGAATCTGTGAATGACCAAGTAACTGCCTCTGTATAACCTTTTGACGCAACAGATCTTTGTGCAAAATGAAAAAGTTTTTGTCTATAATTTAATGTATCTTTAACATTTTCTTTTTCTGGTATAATTAAAGGTACTTTATCATAACCTTTAATTCTCGTTAATTCTTCGATAAGATCAATATCTTCTTTAATATCTGGTCTCCAAGTAGGTGGGACAACTTTCATTTTCTTTCCGTTCATTTTTAAAGAACAACCTAAAGATGTTAAAATTTTTTTTATTTCCGAACTGGTAATTGTAAATCCGATAACTTTTGAAAATTTCTCTGGTTCTAGATCAATTATTTTTCTTTCATCTTTTAACTTTCCTACTATTAAAAATTTACTTGCTTCACCACCACACATATCCAATATCATACACATTCCAAGTTCTAGACCTATTTTTATAGAATCAGGATCTATACCTCTTTCAAACCTATATTTTGCATCAGTATCAATATTTAGCATTTTGGAAGTTTTTCTGGTTGAAGTTGGAAAAAAATATGCGGATTCTAATAAAATATTTTTTGTAGACATTTCTGTGCCAGATCTAGTTCCGCCGATAATTCCTCCGAGGCCCAAAACACCTGATTTATCAGTTATTGAACACATATTGTTTTCAAGTGTATATTTTTTATTATCCAGGGCTTCAAATGACTCACCTTTTTTTGAATTTCTAACAATAATTTCTTGATCAATCTTATCCGCATCATAAGCATGTAAAGGTCGATTTAAATCAAACATTACATAATTAGTAGCGTCTACAATTGCTGAAACTGGTTTCAAACCTAAAGAAATAATTCTTTTTTTAAGCCAATCAGGGCTTTCTTTGTTTTGAACATTTTTAATATAAACACTTCCAAAAATAGCACATCCCTGCCCTTTTTCTTTTTTTATTGAAACTTTAATTGGATTTTTAAATTTTTGATTTATTTTAATAGGAGGTTGTTTTTTTAGACGTCCAAGACCAGAAGATGCTAAATCTCTAGCAATACCTCTAACACCTAAGCAGTCAGGTCTGTTTGGAGTAATAGCAATATCCATGGTTTTTTCTCCTGTATTTTTAAAATATTTTTCTCCAATATTTTTTTCTTTTTTATTTAATTCAATAATTCCTTCTTTGTCTGAAGATTCATCGAGTTCGTAACCCGAACAAAGCATACCGTGAGATTCTATTCCTCTTATTTTTGCTATTTTTAATTTCATATTAGTTTTAGGAATAACTGCTCCAGGGGGTGCGTAGACCGCAAACAACCCATCTCTAGCATTTTGGGCTCCACAAACAACTTTAACCAAGGCTCCTGATCCTATATCTACATCACAAAGCTTTAATTTATCTGCGTTAGGATGTTTTTGAGATTTCACAACTTTGCAAACAATAAAGTTATCTAAGTTTTCATTTGATGATTTTATACTTTCTACTTCCAGTCCAATCTCTGTCAAACGCTCTGCTACTTGATTTAAGTTTGCTTTAGTTTCTAAATGATTTTTTAACCAAGACAAAGAAGTTATCATCTGCTTAAACCTCTGTAATTTGTAGGCACGTCAAGTGGATCAAATCCATAGAATTCTAACCATCTAATATCACTTTCAAAAAAAGCTCTGAGATCATTGATTCCATATTTCAACATAGCTAATCGATCTATTCCTACCCCGAAAGCATACCCTTGATATTGTTTTGTATTAACTTTTACATTTTTTAAAACTTGTGGGTGTACCATTCCACAACCAAGTATTTCTAACCACTTATCACCTTCACCAATCTTAATTTTTCCATCTTGAACTTTGTATCCAATATCAACCTCCGCAGAAGGTTCGGTAAAAGGAAAATGGCTTGGTCTAAACCTTATTTTCACTTTTTCAACTTCAAAAAATTTTTTGACAAAGTAATATAAACAACCTTTAAGGTGGCCCATATTAATATTTTTATCAATGTGCAAACCTTCTAATTGATGAAACATCGGTGAATGAGTTTGATCACTATCGTGTCTATAAGTTCTTCCAGGAGCAATTATTTTAAAAGGTGGTTTGCTTTTTAGCATTGTTCTAATTTGTACTGGCGAAGTATGTGTTCTTAAAAGCAAATCTTTAGAATTGCTTAAATAAAAAGTATCATGCATATCTCTTGCTGGATGATTTTCAGGCGTGTTAAGCGCAGAAAAATTATAATACTCATTTTCAACATCCGGACCTTCCTCTACTGAAAACCCAATTTCAGAAAATATAGAAGTAACTTCATCTATAACTTGTGAAACTGGATGAATTTTACCTGTAAAATAAGTTCTGCCAGGTAAAGTTATATCTATTTTTTCGTTTTTAAGCTTTTTATTTATTTCGGACTGGTCAAAATTTTCAACCTTTTTTTCAAGTAATTCTGTTACTTTAGTCTTTAAAGAATTCAACTTTGAAGCAAAATCTTTTCTTTGTGACTGATCTAAATTTCCTATTTTTTTAAAAAGTTCAGTAATAATTCCTTTTTTTCCAAAAATTTCTGTTTTGATTGATTCGTAAGATTTACGATCATTTATATTTTTTATTTTACTTAAAATGTCTGACTCAATTTGACTAAAATTTTCCATGTTAAAATTTTCCTTATTGATTCTCTCTTTTGATGACGATAATAGAAATAAGTCCCTTAGTTAAGGGAGGATTGCACTTTTTTTACAATAGATTTGAATACTTCTGGGTTATTATATGCAATATCTGCGAGAACTTTTCTATCTAGCTTAATTCCTGACTTATTTAAACCATTAATAAATTTAGAATATGTTATTCCTTCTGCTCTAACTCCTGCATTAATTCTTTGTATCCAAAGGGATCTAAACTCTCTCTTTTTAGCTCTTCGATCTCTATAAGCATATTGCATAGCTTTTTCTAAAGCTTGTTTTGCTACACGAATAGTATTTTTTCTTCTTCCGAATTGACCTTTTACTTGTTTTAAAACTTTTTTATGTTTAGCGTGACTTGTGACTCCTCTTTTAACTCTAGCCATTTTAACCTCTCAAACTATAAGGCATATACGACTTAACAATTTTTGCATCTTGTTTTGACATAATTGTAGTGCCTCTCTGTTTTCTTATTTGTGAATTAGTTCTTTTAATCATTCCATGTCTTTTTCCTGCTTGTGGCATTTTTACTTTACCTCTAGCAGTTAACTTAAATCTTTTTTTTGCAGAACTTTTAGTTTTTAGCTTTGGCATAAAATTAGTGCAAGTTATACGATATTATATTTAATTTACAATAACATTATGAGGGTTGAATTATCATACTTATCTGCTTTCCCTCAAATTTAGGTGCTGACTCCACCTTGCCTAGACTAGATGTATCATTAATTATTCTATCCATTAAATCCATGCCCAAATGTTTATGTTGCATCTCTCTTCCCTTAAATCTTACTGTAAATTTAACCTTATCTCCTTTTTCTAAAAATCTTTGAGCATTTTTAATTTTAAAATTATAATCATGAATTTCTGTAACAGGTCTAAGTTTAATTTCTTTCAAATTAATTATTTTTTGTTTCTTTTTTGCTTTATTCGCTTTTTTTTGTAAATCATACTTATATTTTCCTATATCAATTATTTTACAAACAGGAGGATTTGCGTTAGGGGATATTTCGATTAAATCTAATCCTTCTTGTTTTGCTAAATCAATAGCATCCCTTAAAGAATGACTGCCAAGATTTTTTCCATCACTACTTATAACTTGAACTTCTAATGCACGAATCCTATCATTTATTCTTGGACCCTTAGGTCTAGTTCTTTTTTGAAAATAATTTTGTTTTTGGAATGCCACTTAGTTTATTGGAAATTTATTTTTTGAGGATATATCTTTAATTGCTTTATCAAGCGGGAGAACTTCTTGTTTTTCTGATCCAAGTTTTCTAATTGTAACACTTTTATTTTTTACTTCCTTTTCTCCGCAAATTAATAACAGTGGAACCTTGGATAAAGAATGCTCTCTTATCTTGTAATTTATCTTTTGTTTTTTTAAATCCACTTCGGTGTTTATACCTGCTTTCATGCATTGTTCAAATATTTTTTTTGCATAATCATCAAATTCTGCAGCTATTGGAAGAACAACAATCTGCAAAGGAGCTAACCATAATGGTAGTTTTCCTGCATAATGCTCTATTAAAATTCCAATAAATCTTTCTAGGGAACCAAACAGTGCGCGATGTAGCATTACAGGAATTTTTTTCGACCCATCATTAGCAACATAAGATGCTCCTAGCCTTGAAGGAAGATTTAAATCTACTTGTAAAGTTCCACATTGCCAATCACGCCCTATTGTATCTCTAAGTACAAAATCTATTTTTGGTCCATAAAAAGCTCCTTCTCCTTTATTAATTTCGTATTTTAATTTTGTTTGTTTTATTGCATTAAGTAAAGCAGATTCTGCTTTGTCCCAAATTTTATCATCTCCAACTCTTTTTTTGGGCCTATCAGAAAATTGCAGCAAGACATCTTCAAATCCCAAATCTTTATAAATCTCTAATATTAAATTAGTCACGCTTAAACATTCTTGGGTAATTTGATCCTCGGTACAAAAAATATGTGCATCATCCTGCGTAAAAGCCCTAACTCTTAATAATCCATGCAACGCACCAGAAGGTTCATATCTATGGACTTTACCAAATTCTGAAAGTTTAAGCGGAAGATCTCTATAACTTTTAAGACCTTGATTAAAAACTTGTATACATCCTGGGCAATTCATTGGTTTTATTGCAAATACTTTTTCATCTGGCGTTTCAGAAGTAAACATATTCTCACCAAATTTTTCCCAATGCCCCGACTGCTCCCACAAGGTTTTGTCTAATATTTCAGGTGTGTTAATTTCTCTGTAACCAGCGTTCTTCTGTTTTTTTCTCATATAATCAACCAATTTTTGAAATAAATTCCAACCTTTGTGGTGCCAAAATACTGCTCCAGGACTTTCTTCTCTAAAATGAAACAAGTCCATTTCTTTTCCAAGTTTTCTATGGTCTCTTTTTTCCGCTTCTTCAAGACGTGTTAAATATTCATCAAGTTCTTTTTGAGACGGCCAAGATGTTCCGTAAATTCTTTGTAGCATTTCGTTTTTTGAGTCACCTCTCCAATAAGCTCCGGACACTTTTGTAAGTTTAAAATATTTTCCAATTTTTCCAGTTGAAGTAAGGTGTGGGCCTCGACATAGATCATACCATTTTCCATGATAATATATAGAGACCTCTTGGTCCTCTGGTATACTATCAACAAGTTCGACTTTATAATTTTCTCCAATTTTTTTATAATGATCTTTGGTTTTTTTTCTTTCCCATACCTCTCTTTTCGTAGGCTCATCCTTTTCAACAATTTCTTTCATTGTTTTTTCAATTTTTTCTAGATCTTGCGGGGTAAACGGTTCTTTTCTAGAAAAATCATAATAGAATCCATCTTTAATTGCTGGACCAATCGCTATCTTGGTTCCAGGAAATAATTTTTGAACTGCCATTGCCATAATATGCGTAGTATCATGTCTCATGGCATCTAACCCTTCCTTGTCTTTAGAAGTAATTATTTTTACATTAGAATCTTTTTGAATTTGGTAACTTAAATCTTTTAACTCTCCATTAACTTCCATTATCAGCGCAGCTTTTTCTAAACTTTTGCTAATTTTTTTTGATATTTCAAAACCATCAATTTTTTTTGAAAATGGAATCTTTTTACCATCAGGTAATATTATATCTGGCATGCGTTAAGATAACTCTATCAATTTTTTATATTCAGTAAAGGTACTGTTGCACATTTTATCAACATCAAATTTTTTTAATATGTTTTTCCTACCTTCAAAACCAATAGATTTCAATGAATTATAATCTTTTTTCATAACAATTTTTATAGTATCTGCTAAATCTTTTGGGTCGCCACTTTTAAATAAAAAACCTGTTTTATCTTTTACTATCGTTTCTGTCGAGCCTCCTATATTGCTTGCAACTACTGGCAATTCCATAGCCTGTGCTTCTACTGACACTCTACCAAAAGCTTCGGGCTCGATAGAGCATGAACAAACTAAATTGGCAATTCTATACGCTACAGGCATTTCTTCACATCGATCAATAAATTTTATTATTCTATTTAAGCTATGTTGCTGCACTAGTCCTACAAGTTGTTTTTTGTAAACATTTCTGCCTTGATCACTTCCTAGTATAACTGCTTGAAAAGACGGAATATCATTTTCTTGGTTTAATAATTTAATAGCTTCTATAAATATTTTTTGTCCCTTCCAGGAAGTTAGCCTTCCAGGAAATAATATAATAAATTTATTTCTATCTATATTGTGCTCTTTTGAAAATTTATCCATCTTTAATGGCATAACTTTCTGAGGATTATAATAATTGGTATTTATTCCTCTAAAAATTACTAAAAGTTTTTTCTTTTTTTTGTTTTTGAAATAATTTTCATAATTTTCATTTATATGAGAAAAAATAAAGTTAGAACCCGCAATTACTAAGTCAGATCTTACCATTACAGAATTATAAAATTTTTTTAATTTATTGTTAAAATTATAGGTACCATGAAAAGTAGTAACAAAACTTCTAGCTGTAATCTTTGTTGCAATTAAACAAGACCATGCAGGAGCTCTGCTTCTGGCGTGAACAATATTAATATTGTAAAATAATATTATTAAAGAAATTATAAATGAGTTAATTAAAATAAGTATGGGATTTTTTGATTGTACTGGCAGTCTAAATACTTTGACTTTTTCTTTTTTTACAAATTTTAATAATTCGCCTCCGCTTGTAATTATATAAGATTTACAATCATACTCTGGTAAGAAATGCGCTAAATCGTAACAGCCAGTCTCTGCCCCACCAAAACCTAATTTGGGTATAACTTGTAATACTTTAATTTTCTTTTTCATTTATTTAAATTATTATTATATGCCATATGAGTTATAAAAGATCCAAATATTTTACAACTTCAAATAAAAGAAAAATCAAATATTATTTTATAAATAATAAAAACAAAGTTAGTATTGTTTTTTTTCATGGATTTATGTCTGATATGAATGGAGCAAAACCAAAAGCTATACAAAATTATTGCAAAAAACAAAAACTTAATTATTTAAGATTTGAGTATTCCGGGCATGGAAAATCATCAGGAAAATTTACGGATGGTAATATTTCAAAATGGACAAATGAATCAAAACAAATAATAAAAGCAAAGTTGAAGGGAAGTAAAAATTTTATATTTGTAGGTTCAAGCATGGGTAGCTGGATTGCGCTTAATCTATTTAAGATTTTCAAAAATAAAATTATAGGTTTTTTAGGAATTTCTTCAGCTCCAGAATTTCTTCAAGAATTAATGTGGAAGAAGTTTAATAAAAAAATTAAAAAACAAATCTTAAAAAATAAAATTTACAATTTAAATCATGGTAATTTTATTTATCCTTTAACTAAACAACTAATTTGGGACGGAAAAAAAAATAAGGTTTTGAATAAAAAAATTAATATAAAAATACCAATGATTCTTTTTCATAGTCTTAAAGATGAAGTTGTTCCCATAAAATTTTCTAAAAAAATTTTAAAAATATGTTCTAATTCAAAAAATAAATTAATTAAAATTAAAAATGGAAATCATAGCTTGTCAAGAAAAGCTGATTTAAAAAAAATTTGTAGAGAATTAGATAATTTAGTTTTTGGCCGCATTTAACAATTTAACTTACTTTTGAAATTTTTTCTTTTAAGGAAATCGGATTAGATAATTTATCTAACATTTCTTTCGGACAAACTTGAACAAAATTTTTTATTTCAAGTTCAAAATTTTTTAATATATTTTCGGCTACTTTAGATTGGGTTTCTAAAAAAAATTCGTTAACTAAATTTTTTAAATATTTTTTCCAATAATCTGTTTCTAAAGCTTGCCAAATAACTGAATTAGGATTTACGTAATTTTGAAATTCTTTTTGGGGATCGTAGATAAAAGCCATTCCGCCCGTCATTCCGGCTGCGAAATTATCTCCAACTTTACCAAGTATTACAACACTGCCGCCGGTCATATATTCACACCCATTCGAATCGCAACCTTCAATAACAGCTTCTGCACCAGAGTTTCTTACTGCAAATCTTTCACCTGATTGACCAGCTGCAAAAAGTTTACCAGAAGTAGCGCCATAAAGAACAGTGTTTCCTATAATGGTGTTTTCACTGCTAATTAAATTACTTTCTGGATTAGGCTTTACTACAATTGTTGCTCCTGAGAGACCTTTGCCTACATAATCATTAGAGTCTCCTATAACAAGTAATTTTAAACCTTGAATTCCAAACGCACCTAAAGATTGTCCTGCAGATCCTTTCAAATTAATTTCTATAGAATTATCCATAATTTTATTTTTGCCAAATTTTTTATAAATATAATGAGAAAGTCTAGTACCGACAGCTCTATGCGTATTTTTTATTTCATAATTTTTAGAAATTTTATTTTTTTGTCCTAAAATTGCTTTAATATCTTCATAAATTTTTTCATCAAGTGTGGGCGGAACTTCATTAATTAAATAAGGAGAACAGTATCGTTTGTTTTCCCCAGGATTGGCTTGAACTAATAGAGGGCTAAGATCCAAATCGTCCAAATTTGATGTACCTCTACTAACCTGTTTTAAAAGATCCGTTCTACCAATAATTTCATTTAAATTTTTAAATCCTAAAAACGCTAAAATTTCTCTAACTTCTTCAGCAATAAAAGTAAATAAATTTACAACTTTTTCAGGTGTCCCAGTAAATTTTTTTCTTAAATTTTCATCTTGCGTGCAAACTCCAACAGGACAGGTATTAGAATGACATTGTCTTACCATAATACAACCCATTGCAACTAACGATGTTGTTCCAATTCCAAATTCTTCGGCTCCCATCATTGCTGCCATTACAACGTCTCTTCCGGTCTTTAAACCTCCGTCGGTTCTTAATGTCACTTTATGTCTAAGACCATTTAAAGTTAAAATTTGATTTGCTTCAGTAAGTCCCATCTCCCATGGAATTCCTACATACTTAACGCTGGTTTGGGGACTGGCTCCAGTGCCTCCAGAATGACCGGAGATCAGAATTACATCTGCTTTCGCTTTTGCAACTCCTGCTGCAATAGTTCCTACTCCAGTCGAAGCAACTAATTTTACACCCACTCTTGCAAAAGGATTTGATTGTTTAAGATCGTAAATAAGCTGAGCTAAATCTTCAATTGAATAAATGTCATGATGAGGTGGTGGTGATATTAAGGTTACCCCTGTAGTAGAATATCTTAATTTTGCGATTTCTTTTGATACTTTAAAACCTGGAAGTTGCCCACCCTCCCCAGGCTTAGCCCCTTGTGAGATTTTAATTTCTATTTCGCTACAATTATTTAAATACTCAACCGTTACTCCAAACCTTGCAGAAGCAATTTGTTTTACTTTTGAGTTAGCGCTGTCACCATTTGGCATTTTATCAAATCTTTTAGAGTCCTCTCCTCCTTCGCCGCTACAAGAAGCTGCTCCTATTCGGTTCATGCCAATAGCTAAAGTTTCGTGAGCTTCTGTTGACAAAGCCCCGTGTGACATACTCCCACTTCCAAATCTTTTTCTTAGATTAGATACTGGCTCAACTTCTTTAATATTTATGGATTTATTAATTTTTTTAAAATCTAAAAGATCCCTTAAATTAATTATAGGCAAAT
>Ga0310344_10002796_pt1 | contig 13063 bp, 15 predicted proteins | sample HC15DNA20200_MG_FD_203801 | JGI IMG/M metagenome (GOLD analysis project Ga0310344, IMG submission 203801) | Marine microbial communities from station ALOHA, North Pacific Subtropical Gyre - HC15-DNA-20-200_MG | ecosystem: Environmental > Aquatic > Marine > Oceanic | place: Pacific Ocean: North... | reverse complement strand
TGTGATCTGATATGCTTCACCATATACAATTGGTAATAATGCATTATCATACAACATCTTTTCAAAATGTGGAACTAACCATCTTGCATCTGTTGAATATCTATGAAATCCTCCGCCAATCTGATCAAATATTCCACCTTTAGCCATTTTTTTTAATGTGAGTAAGGCAAAATCTTTGAATTTTGAGATTCCAGATAGTTTTGAATATCTAAACATAAATGAAAGATTTGAGGCATTAGGAAATTTTGGCGCTTGCCCAAATCCACCAAAGTTTGTATCAGCTATTTGTAATAGATTTACTGCTGCCTCATCAAGTATTGACTTGGTAATTTGTGATGGTTCTGCAACTTGTTCTAATCTAGATAGATTTGTCATAAAGTTATCAGCAGCGGCTTCAATCTCTTTTGGTTTTTCTTTCCATGATTGTGCAAGTTGTCTGCACAAACTTCCAAAACCTGGTCTACCGTAGGAGTCAAGTACAGGGAAGTATGTTCCCACATAAAATGGTCTTTGTTCAGGAGTTAGAAATACGCTGAGTGGCCATCCACCCTGTCCGGTTGACATCTGACATACTTTTTGGTATATATCATCCAAGTCTGGTCGTTCCTCTCTGTCAACTTTAATGTTAATGAAATTTTCATTCATGATTTTGGCAACGTCATCATTTTCAAATGACTCGTGTGCCATTACATGACACCAGTGACATGAACTGTATCCAATGGATAGAAAAATTGGTTTATTTTCAGATTTTGCTTTTTGTAGTGATTCATCATTCCAAGAATACCAATTAACCGGATTATCTTTATGCTGTAAAAGATATGGACTTGATTCATCAGCTAAATTATTTGCCATGTTTGTATTTGATCTAATGATTATTTGTATATAATCTGCTCATTTCCATAATGCGGCGTCATCACGCTTGTAGATCTCTATATTGATTTGTTTGAGTAAGTTACGTTTAGATTTCTGAGCCTTTTTCTCATTGCCATAATCTTTCTTTTCAATTAATTCCTGAAGTCTAATTAATTGCTCAAGACTGAAATTTCTAAATTTATTTTTTGCAACCTCATCTAGAAGTTTTATTCTCTCTTTATCTTCAGCAGTAAGTCTATAATCCATAGTTAAGACATAATTGAATGGATTTTATTTCTTATTATCAGTAACAATCTTAAGAATAAAGAAAATGAAATGATGTATGCCTGAAAAGATGCGTGCCATGGTTCTTGAGAACTTGGGTCCTGTTGAATCAAATCCACTAAAACTTCGAGAAATTGATAAACATCAAATACAGAAACAGAATGAAATTTTAATAAAAATTGAAGCGTGTGGTGTTTGTCATTCACAATTACATTCGATTGAAGGTGACTGGAAAGAAATTGGTCTTCCACCTACTCTTCCAACTGTACCGGGACATGAGGTTGTAGGACAAATTGAAAAAATTGGTAGTGATGTTGTAAAGTTTAAGATTGGTGATAGAGTTGGAATTACTCCTTTGATGGGTTCATGCCTTGATTGTCAATATTGTAATGAGGGTAAAGAATACTTGTGTGAAAATATGGAAGTTACTGGTGAGTCGCTCAAGGGTGGCTATTCTGAATACATTACAGTTTCAGAAGATTTTGCAACAAGAGTTCCTGAAACTATGACATCTGATTATGCAGCACCACTTTTCTGCGCGGGAATTACTGCGTACAAAGCTGTAAAGGCTGCTGAGCCAGAAAAAAATAAGAAAATTGCAATATTTGGAATTGGTGGAGTTGGTCATATGGCTATACAGTTTTCGAAAGTAGCGGGATGTGAAGTTACTGGTGTTTCAAGAAACGAAAAACATCTTGATGTAGCAAAAAAGCTTGGTGCCGACAATATCTTTGTGTATTCCTCAAACCAAGAAAAATTTCTTAATAATCTAAACGAAAATTATGGTTTATTTGACGCAGCAATTGTCTTTGCCCCAATAGATGAAGTAACAGACACTGCAATAAAATCTATCAAGAAGGGTGGTACCGTGGTAATTGCAACAGTAGGCAAGATTCCAAATTTCTTGGCATTTGAAGAAAAAACAATACGTGGTACGTTAATTGGCTCTAGAAAAGACATGGAAGATGTTATCGAAATTACTGAAAAAAATAATTTTGAAGTTGTAACAGAGACATTTCCATTAGAGCAAGCAAATGAGGCATTACAAAAACTAAAAACTTCTGATATAGAAGCAAGAGCAGTTCTAATTCCTTAAATATAGAACAAAATTGGGGCAATTATGAATTGTAGGCGTTGCCATCATACTGATGAGGCGCACACAACAAGTGATTCTAATGAGTCAATGTTAAGACGAGGAAAATGTGAGATTCCAGATTGTACTTGCAACCAGTTTTTGGATGCATTTGAAGAAATTGATGATGAACAACTCTGATTCATATATGAGATAGGAAAAAATTGTTCATGGAGAAGCATGCATCAAAAGATGATATGGTGAAAAACTATGAAAATCTTCTAGCTAAGATTAATGCTTTGGAAGTTACTGCAAAAGATGACTATCAAAGAAATATTGTAAAAGTACTTAGAACATTAACAGAGGGACAAATTCATTCAATTAACGAGTTTGATCATCTGAAAAAAGCAATTGATCTGCTAACACTTCAACTGTTCGATGTAAAAAATAAATCATAGCCCAAGTGATTTTTTCTAGTCAGTGTTACATGGTGGTTTGTATTTACTAATTATTTTCTGAGTAATCCTTTCTCTATCTGTTTCTTGGGAATCTGGCATTGGATAAATTGCCAAATATAGCATTTTTTCGGAACCAGCATGTTGGATCCAACATTTGAATTTATCATTCTGTGTGAAAAAATCAGTTTTTTCAGTTTTTTCTACGTGAGAAGCATATAACATGTTAAAACCGTTTTTTGATTTACTAAAAAGTAGATATATCAACTGTCCCATTGGGGGACCCCATTCTGAGATCTCTATAGGTCCGAGAAATTCATAATGCAAAATTTGTACTGCCAATTACAATATTGTCTGGTTCATAAGTATTAAATTTGCCCAAGAATTCTTCAAACTAAATGTCAGAAATGGAGAATCCTCACCATTATAGAAAAGTAGGATATTCTATGATTTTAGTTGCTGCATCACTTACAGCAATAGGCTTGATACATCTATCAATTGGAGAAAATGTACTTTTTGGAGATCAGATGCAGAGAGATAAAACTGCATTTTTTGAAGAATGTAAAGCGATATTTTATGCAACCGAAGAATGTCAAAAATTTGCTAAAGCAGGTAATACACTGTATGAGATTCCTAGATTAGATCCAGACCAAATGTCTGAAGAAGTGTCAGTTGTAGAATCAGATATTACAACACCAGAATCTACACCTCAGCCAATCTCTGAAACTGTGATTATTCCTGCAGGTGTTGGCGTACCAGGATGTGAAGAAACAGATGAATGTTATCTTCCTGCATCACTAACCATTGGAACTGGTACTACAGTAATTTGGCAGAATGATGATAATGCTGCACATCTAGCAACAAGTGGAACACCTAATGGTGGACCAGACGGTGTATTTGATTCGGGTATGATTATGGCTGGTGGCACATTTGAAAATAAATTTAATGATGGTGGACAGTTCCAATACTACTGTATTGTTCATCCATGGATGGTTGGAACGGTAACTGTAACATAGTTAATGCTCATTCATGTAATCTTCCCACTTGTTTAGATTAGATGTAAATCGATTCATTTGATACATTGCACCACCTATAATTCCAGCATGATAAAATGTATACAAATACACTTGCGAATGTGTGGGATCACTTTGAGTTATGCTCATACTAATCATAGAAAAGAAGATGAACGTTCCCGCAAATGTAATAATTCTACTTAAAAGTCCTGCATTTAATCCAACTATACGTCTTGTAGCAGCTGCCATCAATGTAAAACTTGATGCAATTAGAAATGTTGTACCACCATTTGATGTTATCATATCTGTTGCCCATATGAGTAAACCATCATCAACTGGAGATGTTTCTGGCATTAATGCACCACCATGTAGTGCAAAATTTACTGAACTAAATAATCCACCAATAACTAGGAAAAAAAGAAATGTTTTGATGATTTTTCGTTTTAATGCACTTCTTGTTTGAGATGGTTGTAATGCCTTTTCAGAAATCTTCAAGCCATACAAGAAACCAATTCCAAATGCAGGGCCAAATAAAATATAATTAACAACTGGATTTTCTACCATAAAATCATTGAAGTACGTATGTAATAATACAGCCATTATTAATGCAGATGCAGCAGCACTTGCAAAAATTATGAAAGTTGAAAATTTCAATAATTTTGGCTCTGCTGAATCAGAATTATTCCATGTATACATATCAAATTATGTTGAGATTTAGATTAAAGCCCCAAGTCAAAATTGATTTATGTGGTTTGTTAATTCTCGTAAAGCTGTCACTTGTGAGAGTATATACTAACTCAATTTAGAAAGGGTAATAATCATTTGAGAATGGTTCAAATTATGAAAGCGCTTGTCTACGACCAATATGCCAAAGATGATGATTTTGAATCAATTTTGAATATTAGGGATATTCCAGAACCTGTACCAAAATCACATGAAGTCATTATCAAAGTAGAATCTGCGGCACTGAACTACGATGATATATGGGCTATGAGAGGAAAGCCAATTGATGTTCCATTACCACATATTTCAGGAACAGATGCTGCAGGGATTGTGACCGAGATAGGTGATGGTATAAAAAATCTCAAAGTAGGTGATCGTGTTGTTTCTCATGGGAATTTATCCTGTAGAGTTTGTAGTATGTGTACATCTGGACGCGAGTATAATTGTAGACAAAGAAAAGTCTGGGGGTTTCAGACAGGACCACTATGGGGAGGATACTGTGAGTTCACTCATTTACCTGAATTCAATGCTGTAAAAATACCTGATAGTATTACTTTTGATAATGCAGCTGCGGCATCAATGACAATGATGACATCATGGCACATGTTAGTTGCCAGAGCAAAGATTCAACCTGGTCAAACTGTGGTTGTAATGGGAGGAAGTTCTGGTATGGGAATATTTGGAATACAAATTGCAAAACTCTATGGGTGTGATGTAATTGCCACAGCCAGTCAAGGTAAATTAGAAAAATGTCTTGAGCTTGGTGCTGACTATGCAGTAGATCATAGAAAAGAAGACTGGCACAAGGAGGTTAAAAAAATTGCAAAAGAAATTTCAAAACAAAAATCTAAGGAATCAGAGATTGATATAATCTATGAACATATCGGAGGATCACACTGGAATAAAGAACTCTCATTACTCAAATATGGAAAAACACTTGTAACTACAGGTGCAACAACAGGATATGATGTTAAAACAGATTTAAGACATATTTTCTTCAAAGGTTTGAACGTTGTTGGTTCAACACAAGGTACACGCTCAGAACTTGAATCTGGATTACGCTGGATGGCTAAAGGTAAAATAAGATCCGTAGTTGACTCTATATTTTCACTTGAAGAAGCACCTATCGCACATCAAAAAATGCTTTCAGGAAAAAATCTATTTGGAAAAATATTGATGAAACCATAATAATGCCTAGAAAGATGCTGTTTTAAACCTGAGATGTGAGACTAAATCTATGAAATCATTGCCGATTATAATATTAGGAATAATAGTTATGATCTTTGGAATTATATTCCAATTTCAAGGTCAGGGTGTAATTGGTCCGGAATCGTCATTCATGTATCAAAACCCCAGCTGGATTGACAATGGCATATACATTGGAATGATGGGTGTGATAATAATTCTCATAGGTTATTTTGTAGAAAAGAAGAAATTAATGTAATCCGTTTTTTTCAAAGTATTTTTGATGATATTCTTCTGCTCGATAAAATGGAACCGCCGATTTTATCTCAGTCACAATCTCATTGCCAAATCGTTCTTTGGCAAGAGGATTGAGTTTTTCCTTTACTTCTTTGGCTAATTCCTCCTGATCTGAATCATGACAAAATATTGCAGAGCGATATTGTATGCCCATATCTGGACCTTGCCTATTAACTGTAGTTGGGTTATGATTCTCGAAGAAAACTTTGAGAAGTTCTTTATATGATATTTCTTCTGGTTCGTATTCAACCTCAATTGCTTCAGCATGACCAGTTCTATCTGTACACACTTGTTCGTATGTTGGATTTTCTAAATTACCACCTGTATATCCGACTTGAGTTGATTTTACACCTGGTGTCTTACTAAATATTTCTTCAACATGCCAAAAGCATCCAGCCGCAAATGTTGCTTTTTTCATAAAATCACTAAACTCTTTGTTTTTAAAAACCACACGATAATGGATCTCCAGGTTTTAAAATTTCACGAATAACAATTGTGGCATATGAACCACGGGATAATTGGAATTCAATTATATCATTGGATGTCTGAAAATTGTCGCATTGTATTGACGAGTTTCTAAATCCACCCTCTACTGATATCTCTTGAAAATCTTTTATTAAAAATTCTGATGGTGAAACTTCTTCGGTTTCTAGAATTTTTTGTATATAGTAATCAAATCTTGTTTTCTTGAAATATGAATGACCTACTAATGGAACTGTTAATCTTTGATCAGGTTCATTCTGAAATTTACCTAACTGACTAGTCCTATCATAGCAAACATCGCTCTCTTTTGGATGAAACAATTCTTCCTCATATTCAAAAGCCATACTAAGTGTCTTGTTGAAAATATAGGATTGATATGCTTGAACATAAAACCGTCGCATTTGTAATGGTATTTCACGTATTGCAGTCTTCTGATCATTTGATTTAGCAAGACTTCTGAGAACTGCTGTTTCTATGTCCATGGATCTAGGTAATTGATCAATTATCTCCAACTCTGATTTACGCTCTGCAATTAATTTTCTATACTGATTGTTCTCCTCAGAATCATATTTTGATGAATAATTTAATAGGAAATCAATTGCTTTCTGATAATCTTTCTGTATTATTGCCTTTCCAACTAGATGTGTTATTGGACGCTTTGAACCAAATCGCTGATATCCAAAGAAATTTAAAATTTTATCATGCTCATTGAATTGCGAAATATCTTTTGTTGAGTCGGAAATCTTTATTTTGAATTTGTTTCCTAGCATGTCTTGTTTGGCAATTGGTTTTTTAGAAAACCCAATTCGTTTTAGAGAGTATTTTTTACCATCAATTTTTTCTAATGATCTTGATATAGTTTTGGCCTGAACAAACTGCTCAGTTATTGCATGAGAGTCCTTTAGACCAAGTGCACGAAGTACTAATCCAAATCTTTTTTCGACATCACGTAATGCATGATTAGTATCAATACCATTTTTTCGGAGATTGTATATTGCGAATCCAGTTTCTTCCGAAATTGTATCAAGCGCCTTTTCAGATATCACTTCGCTTACTTCAAAATCTTTATTGTTTTGTTTGATTTTACCATTGGTGCCTGAGAATTTAGTTGAATATACATTCAGCCCTAATTCTGAATCAATTTCTGGTATCACGATTCTATAATAACATCCACGTATTGTGAGACAGTTACCTCATTGTTTCCGATACCAAGTAAAACCTTGTAATTGCCTGTTAATGATGTCTGACTTGCATGAATAGTTAGTGAAACACTCTCAGAATTTCCTTGAGGAGAACTTCGTGATGAAGAAATCAATAGATCAGTAAAGTTTGTTGTGGATGATGCAGTGTGTGATGTCTTTATCTCACTATTTATGGAATCTGAAATATTCCTATATGTAATTGTAAGATTAATTTTGCCTGATTCACCTTTTTTGAGTACTAAAATTTGCTTATCTGTGTTTATGCTAAATGGCAGTGGTTTTGTTGTATCTATAACTCCAATATTGTTTTCAGCCCATTCTGTGAACCAAATTGCACCATCTGTGATATCAAAACCAAATATCTGCGCAACACCGCAATTTGCACTTGATTCTAAATCACAGTCAGCCCAATTAGGATTCTTTGATGGAATCATATATTCAACAAGTGATTCATTCTTTACATCAAGAACTCCAATCTGATTTGAGGTTTGTTCGTTAAATACGAGATTGCCAAGATTATCAGTGTCAATCCAATATGGCCTAGAAACTGGGGATTTTATCACGCCAGTACTGTTTCCGTATGTGGAAAGTGGTGGTGTTGTTGTTATGTATTTTGTAAACTCTTCAGTTGTAGGATCAAATTTAAAGAAGAAACTGCTGGAAGTGTCAACAATCCAAACATCTCCATTTTGATCAATTGATAAACCGTTTGCAGTATTAAGATCATTTGGAAAATCAAAAACTTCGATATATTTCTCTAAAGTGCCCTCACTATCATCAATTGAAACTTCACTCTGATAATCTTCAAGGTTCAATTTAACAAGAAATCCAGTTGTGTCTACAACCCAATTAGTATACCATAAGTTATTGTTAGAATCAATTGCTATATCGCCTGTAAATGCTTCTGGTATTGGATTCAATACGCTCATGTATGTCACACCATCCATGTTTTGTGCCAAATCAAAGATTGTGATTTTTCCGCCAGTAAAGTCATTCACAAAAACATTAGAGCCGTCAATTTCTAATTTCTGTGGTAATGAACCTGACGCTTCTGCTGGATATGCTATTCCATCATAAGTCTCTGTAATTGTACTAAACTTCCAAATTGAGTCATATGTTCCATCGGTATACCATAACGTGCCGTCAGGTGAATAATCCATTCCCCAAGACATTGTTCTTCCCTGCTCTGGCCAAAATTCATTTTCAAATTCTGTAAATTGTTCAGTTGAAGGAATAAATCTTGCAATGTTACCCGTATTACTTTCTATGAACCAGACATTCCCATCAGGTGTGACCTTGATTGCAAGTGGCTGTGTACATAATGTAGGAATTTTGTATTCGGTGACATATGTATTTGATTTTGCGTCTTCAACTCCACAAAATGTTGCTCGTTGCTCATCAGGGAAATTATCCATGGGTGTCCCAGTCTTTGTAAACCCATCCATCATATTGCCAATTTCAAACTCTTCTTGAGACATAGTAGGATCTGGTGGCGGTAATGCAAACAGGATTGTAGATGTGAGAAGGATTCCACCGAAAAATACCACTACAAATATTGCTTTTTTATTAACAGCCAATGATAATTTCAAATTCTAGGCTTGTTATATTTTATTCCAACGTTTTACAATAGTTTTAATTCGCCCGTAATCTTATCGATTTTTTCCTCAGGTGCAGGACCTAATGAGATACATGTTGTTGTACCTGGTGCAATCTGTGTATGTCCAGCATCTGTTACTTCAGACCAAGGAATATCTAACTCAATTGCACCCTTCTTTACTTCCTCTAATTCTTTTAAACTAGAAACTTTGACAACTACTTTTTCTTGACCATTCCACCATTCTTCAAACCATGCAGAGTTTGATTTTCTAACATGCTCTGCCCCTAATACAGATGCATGCCCTACCTGCGCTGCAATTTTTCCTTTTCCCATATCTAGATCAGTTCGAACCACTATAACCTGCTTAATGTCAGACATGCTTATACATGAAAACTGGTTATGATAAACTTTACAACCTAACACTAGTAGTTTGATTAAATAGTAATAATATTCTGATAGCATTGATGTACGATGTAGTGATTGCTGGGGGCAGTATAGCCGGGTTGCTGACTGCGCGTGAAATTGCCAGTAGTGGATTTTCTGTTTTGGTGGTGGAAGAGGGGTTTGAAGTTGGAACTCCAGAGCATTGTGGTGGACTAGTTAGTCAGAAGGCATTAAGTGAATTAGGCGTTGAACTTTCAGCAAAATCATTCGATAGTAAAATAAACAATGCAAAAATTTTTTCGCCAGACGGAAAGTACTTTGAGATTGATTCAACAAAACAACAGATTGTTGTTGTTAATAGACGTGAATTAGATAAGCAGATTGCACGTCAAGCTAGAGACGCAGGTGCAAAGATTATGGTAAAAACTAGCTTTCAAGAGAAAATTCCTAATGGTGTAAGCACGTCAAACGGTGATATCAATTGTAAATACTTCATTGATTGCCGTGGTGTCTCGGCGCTAGCAAACAAAGATAGAGATGGAATTTATCTCACTGCACAATATGAAGTATATGCTGATTGGATAAATGATGGTACAGTTGAAGTTTATTGTAATCAAGAAAAATACCCTGGGTTTTTTGCATGGGTGATCCCTTCTGGTAATGGAGTGGGAAAGGTGGGTGTTTCTGGTAAGGGCATAAATTCGTCAGCTATTATCGAGGAATTTTTGCAAAATAAAGGAAATTTCTCGGTTATTAGAAAAATTTATGCTCCGATTTGGATTAAAGGTCCAATTAAGAAATTTGTGGATGATGATACTATAATTGTGGGTGATGCCGCAGGACAAGCAAAACCAACTACCGCGGGTGGAATTTTTTCGTGTGGAATGGCTGGTATTATGGCAGGGAAAGCAGTTGCTATGGCACTAAAAACAAACGATTCTTCAAAAATAATAAACTATGAGAAAATGTGGAGAGGTAAATTTGGAAGTGAGTTTGATAAACAAAATCTTGTCAGGAAAATTCTTTCAAGAATTGACAACCAAACCATTAATAAATTGTTTAAATCATTGACACCGGAAATTATAGATGACATATCAAAAAAAGATGATTTTGATTTTCATACAAACTCAATTGTGAAACTGTTAGGAATTAAAGGATCATTCAATGCTGCACAGTTATTGGTTACTGGAGAATTAAAAAAATTAATACCACATCAAGGCTAAGAATTCAAGGAAGGTATAAATCACTAATCCCAGCCAAAATTATTATGTCATCTAGTATAGAATTACCAGTATGTAGTTGTTGTAGTAGACATATTATGCCTAACGATAAATCTGTGAAGTTAAATTGCCCAGAATGTGGTTCAGTATTGCTGTGGAGATGCCAAAGCTGCAGAGAATCTGCAACATCATACACTTGTGATGAATGTAAATTTTCGGGACCTTAGAAAAATGACCAGATTACTTTTAGTTACCAAAATACTTCCAACAGGAACCGAGGTCGATCTTGACGATCTTGTTAATCTAATAAAACAAAATCTAAAGGATGGTGTGGAGTTAAAGCAGTTTGAAAAAGAGCCACTAGCATTTGGTCTTGAGTTCATCAAAGCACAATTCACATTAAATGATGCTGAAGGACAAATGGAATCATTAGAAAATGCAGTCAAGTCAACTGAGGGTGTAAGTGAGTTGGAAGTTTTGAATATGAGTAGAATGTCTGTTGACATGAAATAGGTTGTGCAATTGGCTCGAAATAACGATCCCCTTCAGATGCGTATTGAAGAAGCAAAACAAAGAGATGTAGGTAAAAAACGTGCTAGAATTGGTCCTGATGCAATGGATTATCTCCAAGTCTCTCCAGGTGATGTTATACAGATAACTGGAAAAAAATCAACATGTGCAATTGTATGGCCATCTGATGAAGATGAAAAATATCCGGATACAATAAGAATTGACGGTCAAACAAGAAAAAACATTGATGTTGGATTAAATGATGTTGTAGAAATTAAAAAAATAGTAACAAAACCAGCTAAATCAATTACTTTAACGCCAATCAGTGATGCAGTTACAGTTGATAAGGAATTTTCCGATTTTGTAAAAAATAGACTTAAAGGTCTTCCCTTAAGTCATGGCGATGAAATTTCTGTGATGATTTTAGGAAATGCAATGGACTTTAAGATTAGTAAAATATCTCCAAAAGGAGTAGTAAGGATTGAGCGTACAACATCACTGACAATACTTTCAGAAAAATCTGATGACAAAAAATTTAGAATAACATATGAAGAAGTTGGCGGATTACGTTCAGAGATTAAAGTCATGCGTGAAATTGTAGAGTTACCATTACGTCATCCAGAACTATTTACTAGACTGGGAATTGAACCACACAGTGGTGTGTTACTTTATGGTCCACCTGGATGTGGAAAGACACTTCTTGCTAAAGTTTTAGCAAGTGAATCTGACGCAAACATGTTTTCCATTAATGGTCCAGAAATAATGAACAAGTATTATGGTGAAACAGAAGCAAAATTAAGAGATATCTTCAAGGAGGCAAAAGAAAATTCACCAAGTATAATATTCATTGATGAAATTGATGCAATAGCACCAAAAAGAGAGGAGGCATATGGTGATGTTGAGAAAAGAGTTGTTGCACAGCTTCTAGCATTAATGGATGGATTAACAGATAGAGGCAATGTAATCGTGTTAGGTGCAACAAATCGTCCTGATAGTGTTGATCCTGCATTACGAAGACCTGGAAGATTTGACAGAGAGATGGAAATTTCAGTGCCAAACGCTGATGGTAGGTTAGAAGTAATGGAAATACATACTAGAGGAATGCCAATTGCCAAGGATGTTAATCTGAAAGAACTTTCATCGGATCTAAATGGCTATACTGGTGCTGATATGAAATCACTCTGTCGGGAAGCAGCAATGAGATCAATTAGAAGATATCTACCAGAGATTGATCTAGAGACTGAAAAAATACCAACAAAGATTCTACAATCAATGGAAGTTAAACTAATTGACTTTTATGATGCAATGCGCGAAGTTGTCCCCACTGCAATGCGTGAGTTTTATGTTGAACGTTCAAAAGTTTACTGGGATGATGTAGGCGGTCTAGATGAAGCCAAAAAAATACTAGAAGAGAATCTTATTACTGCAATGATTAATCCTGAAAAATTTACTAAAATGGGAATCAAACCGCCAAAAGGTGCATTACTCTATGGTCCACCTGGATGTGGAAAGACACTCTTAGCAAGAGCACTGGCGACTGAAAGTAGTGGTAATATGATTCTTGTAAGAGGTTCTGAAATTTTGTCAAAATGGGTAGGTGAGTCTGAAAAAGCAATAAGGGAGATTTTCCGAAAGGCTAAATCATCATCTCCATGTGTAATCATATTCGACGAACTTGATTCCTTAGCTAAGTTCAAGTCTAATGACGATAGTGGTGTTGGAGAAACTATTCTAAGTCAATTATTAACAGAGATGGAAGATGGTTCAGCGTCTAGAGTAGTAGTC
>Ga0310344_10002795_pt1 | contig 13063 bp, 10 predicted proteins | sample HC15DNA20200_MG_FD_203801 | JGI IMG/M metagenome (GOLD analysis project Ga0310344, IMG submission 203801) | Marine microbial communities from station ALOHA, North Pacific Subtropical Gyre - HC15-DNA-20-200_MG | ecosystem: Environmental > Aquatic > Marine > Oceanic | place: Pacific Ocean: North... | reverse complement strand
GCCATCTCAGCAACAATACCTCGATGGAGGGTAATCGCTCCGATCAACTGGACGTCGTAGGGAATCATGTCCCATGTCATTTTCTGACCTGTGACGGTGATCTCTCTTCTTAACAGTCGGCGACAGGCATCTTTCACGACTGCGAACGCCTCAGGAAGTATCTCCTCTAGGACATCCTCAATCGTATCTAGCAGATCTTGATCTAACTCACCGAGTTGTAGGGAAAGCTGCTCTCGTTCGATGGCGTCTTCAGATTGTGCCTTTTCCTCACGCAGGCCTGCAATCTCATCCTTAAGCTGGGATGTTGCCGTATCGATGCGCTCCTTGAACTCCGTTGTCTTAGCAGACAGCATTTCGTCAGATAGGCTCGACAACCCATCGTAGATCTCATTGATCTCATCGATCAACGGCTGAAGTTTCTTGGCTTCACGTTTATGGCGAGAACCGAGAAAAGTCTTTACTGCAGCCTTTAGCATGAGCGCGGTCTTTCAGTCAGGTTAACTAGGTCGATGTGATGATCAGTAAACGAGGGCAGACTAGGACCCGCAGTTACCCCTCGGCTTCAGTGATGGATCCCGATGAAGCAAGGTTGAAACCTAACCCGTCCAGCAAGGCTGGTCGGCCCCCTCCCTCCGAAAAAAATTCAGTGGCTAGGAAATCAAGCAACCCGACACCATCCCCATTCTCCAAGGAAACCCTAAGCGGGTAGGGTATGTCAGAGAAGCCCCGCGAAGTCTTAACAAGGAATACGCGGTCCTCTTCAGTCGCGTGCACAGTCTCTTCCGGCGCTGAGAGTTCTTCATGCATCTTTTCACCGGGCCTGAGACCCGTGACAATGACATTCTCACCCAGCCGAAATGGCCGGCCTGAAAGGCGAAGCATGTTACGAGCGAGATCTAAGATCCGCACCGGTTCACCCATGTCTAACATCGCAACGTGACCTGGAAACGAATCCAAGAGAGACGCCTTGAGAATAAGCTGTACCGCTTCCGGAATTGTCATGAAATACCGCGTGATATTTTCGTCTGTAAGCGTCAATGGCTCCTCTCTCTCTAATTGACGCTCAAAGAGTGGAATCACACTTCCACTGCTTCCCAAAACATTTCCAAAACGCACCGCACCGAATGCCGTTTCGGAGTATTCTTCTTGAAGATGAAGGACAACTCGCTCTGCGGCCTGCTTGGTCGCGCCCATAACGTTGGTCGGCTGCACCGCCTTGTCCGTGCTAACTAGGACGAAAGCCTCTGCACCCGCGTGAGCGGCAGCCAATCCGACTAAGTAGGTCCCGAGAATATTCGTAAGAGCAGCAGACCTTGGGTTGTGTTCCATGAGAGGCACGTGCTTATAAGCCGCGGCATGGTACACTTTTTGTGGGCGATGGGCTTCGAATACGTGCTTAACCGCATCCTGATCGGTAACGCTAGCCACGACCGGAACAATCTGTAAATCGGGGGCCAGATCAAGTAGTTCTAACTCAAGATAGTATAGAGGTGTTTCCGCCTGGTCATAGAGAATGAGAGTGCGAGGGCTATTGATAGCAATTTGACGTGCCAACTCGGATCCTATAGAACCTGCTGCCCCTGTAACTAGCACTTTTTGATCCTTAATACTTTCAGCCAACTCAGGAAGAGCGAGTTGGACCGGATCGCGACCAAGTAAGTCTTCTAGTTCTAGGCCGCGAATCCGGCTCAGGGACGGATCACCATCGAGCACGTCATCTATACCCGGAAGAATTTTTATCGGAAGCTCCACCGACTCGGAATACTTCATGATCGCCCGAAGCTCATCAGAGGTTGCGCTCGGAATTCCGATTATGATTTCCTCTACATCCAACTTCGAGCACACCTCATCCAAATCTCTTGTAGGACCAAGAACCTTAACCCCATGGATTCGGGTTCCTTTCTTAGCTTCATCATCATCAAGTATCCCAACCGGAAGGTATCCGGCACCTGACCGAAGCATTTGAGCAATGAGCAACTGTGCAGCTTCACCTGCGCCTAAAACCAACACTCGACGCTGTTTGGCTCCCTGCCGAACACGTTTGAACTCGTAGACCACTCTATATACCACCCACAAGGCACCAGTCATGTAGCCCGTGAAGACCCATTCGAGAAGTGCGATGGAGGCTGGTACTGAACCGAGAGCAACAAGGACCCAATTGATCAAGACGAAGAAGATTACTGAGCCAATGGTAGTTGCAACGAGAAGTCGGCCGAAGTCACGGATTCCGACATAGCGCCAACGACTCAAGCCTAACTTGAATAGATAGTTGATACCTAGTCGGACCAGCAGCAAAACCAGAAGTGGTTCAGCAAACTGCAAACCAAAAACCAATTCGAGATTGAAATCGGAATGAACTAAGTAGGCAAGTCCCAGTGATACCGTTGAGATTCCGGTGTATGCCAGTGCAGCCACAACTCGGCGATGCTTTTGAGCATAAGAAATCACTCGGATCATCAAGCGCTCCGAAATCTCTTCTCTATCTGTTCCCATATGTCCATCCACCACCGACAAAACTCTTGAGGCTACCTTCCAGAGCATGCAAGCGAGGCCCAAGGCATAGCCTGATCTACGCTAAGATCGTCTCATTTCATGCTTTACGACAAGTTCTTTCTTTCTTAGATGTTCTATGCTGCTCTCCACCATTTAGTGCTCTAAGTGGTACATTTCCTGCATAGAGAGTGGCTATATTCTCCTTTTAACGCATGAGAACTAGGTCTTAGCAAGAGTTATGGCTTTTCTAGATCATTATAAAAATAGGCGCTTAGTGTCGGCTCCCTTAGTGGTACTAGCATGTTTCTGTGTGCTCACCCCAGCTGACTTGGCTGCACAAAATGTGGGCAATCAGCAGATCCAGTCGATGGTGCAGGGTGCTTCACCCCAGGAAATTATGGAGCGTCTCCGCCAATCCGGGCTCTCTCGAGCAGAAGTCCAAGATCAGCTACGTCGGGCTGGATACAGTCCAAATATGGCAGATGCTTACTTCGATATGATGGAGGGCACTGGAGAAGCTCCCACTGGAGGCGCTGGTGAGGTATTAACAGCGCTAGAGAACGTCGGAGTACTATTACGTACTGTTGAATCTCCTTTTGAAGCTGGATTGGGCTTGGCGTTATCCGATGCGGATTCACTGGAGTTCTTAACCGACCTGCTGGATGCTAACGAAGTGGAAAGCCTACCCGTCTTCGGGAAAAGTTTCTTCGAGAGAACATCATCATTTCAGTTTCAGCAACTCGAAAACGGAGCGGTTGGAGCTGACTACAGGCTTGGTCCGGGTGACGAGATCATCTTATGGATCACTGGTGATGTTGAGATAAGCTATAGCTTTAATGTTAACCGAAGCGGGATGATCCTGATCCCCGATGTTGGTCAAGTGTCAGTGTCCGGGCTCACCATCTCTGATCTGGAGAACCGTCTCTACGATCGATTAGGAAGCGTATATTCTGGAATCAGCCGCGGTGGAGATGCGACTACTCGCTTTGATATATCTCTGGGAGCTCTGCGCACAATCGCAGTATATGTTTCCGGAGAGGTGGAACGTCCAAATAGATACCCACTCAGCGCGGTAGCTACACTATTAGAAGCCCTCTACGCTGCCGGTGGTCCTACTGAAATCGGAAGCCTTAGGCGCGTAAGAATCGAACGGGGCCGGACGAGCCTCGGCGAGTTTGATTTGTACTCTTATTTTATTGAGGGGTCAGCCGCCGGGGACATCCGCCTCGAGAACGGAGACCTCGTATTCGTACCCCCGGCTGAAAGTCAAGTTGCTCTCACCGGAGCCGTTCGCCGGGAAGCTCTTTTTGAAATGCTGGAGGGTGAGAGCGGAAGTGATCTCCTCAAGTTCGCTGGAGGCCTTGACCCGGACGCAACCCAGATTGGAACAGTGCACAGGACCCTCCCGCCCGAAGCACGCACAGTCGGTTTTCGAAGTGTAATCCTTGACTTTCCCACAGGTACAAACGGAGGAGAAGAAGGGGCTAACTCATTTGAAATGTTCCCAGGTGACAGTGTGACAATCAAACGAGTAGGAGAACCTTACATATTGGAATGTGAAGAAGAAGAAGGGGAGTTAACAGATGAAGATCTAGAAAACACTCCCGAGACATGTTATAGCCGTCAGCTACCGCCAAGTTTCGCAAGAAATTGGGCGGAAATAGTGGGTGCAGTTTGGTCACCAGGTATCTACCAAGTGACACCGGAGCAGTCTCTAGCTGATCTCTTGGAAAGTGCAGGCGGAATTCGTTCTGATGGCTTTCAATCCATCGTTCACATCTCAAGAATAGATCAAGAAACTGGTGACCGCTCATTAATTCGGACAGACCTGAGTTCCTCCGAGACAGTCACTATAGAAGAATTTGACCAAGTAACCCTATTCGGGCAGGATAGTCTTCTGGCCCCAGATTCAGTCAGTATTTTCGGTCTTGTTGCAGAACCCGGCCGGTATCCCTTCTTCGGTCAAATGACTGCTGAAGACCTGGTTCTCCAGGCAGGAGGATTCTCGCGTGGAGCAATCCCTTGGGAAGCGGAGGTCGTTCGTCCGCTTATTGATAATCCTGGCACCCTAAGCGAATCCTATAACGTTTCACTCTCAAGGGATTTACCCTACTCCGACGCCTCAGTGACTTGGCCAGAGGAGTTGCCCCCAACTGAAGCAAGAAATCTACCGCTAGGGGCTGGTTATGAGGTCTACATTCGACGATTGCCAAACTACGAAGAACCCCGGCATGTAACGATCTTAGGGGAGATTACGCGTCCAGGTGATTATGTCCTGCAATCTCCTGACGAGAGACTAACATCAGTCATCGATCGTGCTGGAGGACTGACGGAAGACGCGTACCCGGAGGGAGGACGCTTAACACGCCTAGGGATCCCTGTAGGAACGGACTTCCAGAGCGCAATAACTGGGAACATTGATGATGACCTAGTACTCTCTGATGGAGACGAGATAATTATCCCGATTTATGATCCTACCATCCTCGTTGAAGGAGCCGTTGCATTTGAATCACGCATACGCTTCAGAAATGGTATGGATCTAGCCGAGGCCATTCAGAATGCTGGTGGGTACATACCTGAAGCAGATGAAGGGCGAGTGAGTGTCGAGTACCTGAACGGCCAAAGGGCAGTAGTGAGAAAGACCCTATGGCTGTTTAAGAATACCCCACCCATCGAGCCTGGAAGTAGAATCACGGTCCCACTCAAGAGTGAAGATCCTGGTAGTGGATTTGACTGGAACTCGGCCCTGAGCGGGACGCTAGCCGCTCTTTCCGCATTTGCGACGGTATATATCGCGGTAGTACGCTAGGGGCTGTGAAAGGGAAGTAGAGAACCAGCTAGAAACCCAAAATGTTCCTCAGAATCGTAGTCTAACTTTCATTAGAGATAGATCAATCTTGGGGCTGGAAGGTTGCTAGTCACTAGAATTAGAATTCTCCCACCATTGCTGATTGGTTGCGTACCAATCCACCGTCTCTAGCAGACCCTCTGAAAACTTAGTGGATGGTTCCCAACCAAGCTCGGATTTAGCACGCGAGGAATCGACCGCATAGCGCCTGTCGTGCCCCAAGCGGTCTTGGACATGTCGGATTAGCTCCTTTGGCCTATCTAAAATCTCTAGAATGTCTTCTACGACACTGAGATTCGTTCGCTCTGTACCTCCCCCGAAGTTGTATACCCTGCCCGGTGCTCCCTGCTCCGCAGCTGCAAGTAGTCCTCGGCAATGGTCAGTTACATGGATCCAATCCCTTATGTGAAGCCCATCCCCGTATAGCGGAAGATGTCGGTCCTGAAGCGCGTGGGTGATCATGAGGGGAATAAGCTTCTCTGGGTGCTGATTAGGGCCATAATTATTGGAACAACGGGTCACAATTGCATCAAGCCCATGTGTGGTGTGATAGGCTAGGGTCAGGTGATCTGAAGCCGCCTTGGTAGCTGAATAGGGTGAGCGAGGACCAAGTGGAGTTTCCTCTGTGAACCTCGGTGAATTAGAAGCATCACAATCCTCTGGGTTAAGCCAGGGCAGTTCTCCATATACTTCATCAGTAGAAACTTGGATAAACCGCTGAACTCGCGAGTCTAGTGCTCCACTCAGAAGGGTCGCTACACCGACAACATTAGTTTGTACAAAATCCACGTCAGAATTGATTGAGCGGTCGACATGGGTTTCGGCCGCTAGATTCACTACTACATCGATCCCCTCAATCACTCTCCCGACCGTATCTGGGTCACATATATCTCCGTGGATAAAAACATGCCTTGGGTCATCTAGAATATCCGCGATGTTTCCTTGATTCCCCGCATATGAAAGTGCGTCTAGGTTGACGACCTCAGCGTTTGGCCTTTCTCGGAGGAGGAACCGGACGAAGTTAGAGCCAATGAACCCAGCCCCACCGGTAACGAGATATCTCACTCCTCAGGGTACTGGCTAGAGTTATCTGACTCCATATTTATTCCTTTCAGCACCGGATTCTCACAATCCTCCCTTACGAGTCTACTTGCGCGCGCAAGTGACTCAACGGTTCCAGCATCAGCCCACCATCCGTCCAGCACTTGATGTTTCATCTCACCCCATTCGATGTACTTATTGTTTACGTCTGTGATCTCAAGCTCACCGCGAGATGAGGGCCGGAGACCTTCAATAATCTCGAAGACTCTAGAATCAAAAAAGTAGCATCCAGTAACAGCAAGATTGCTTTGAGCGGTATTTGGTTTTTCGATGACCCTTACCACTCTGTCATCTTCGAGTATTGCAACACCGAATCTTTCCGGATCGTCAACTTCTTTGAGAAAAATCATAGCTCCCTCTCCCTGGGAGTAATGTCCAATAGCCTCTTCTAGTGAATTTTGAAAGAGATTGTCCCCAAGAAGCACCATGAGTGGTTCTCCAGCAGAGAAGTCTTTGGCTAGGCCGAGTGCCTGGGCGATCCCCCCTTCACCATCTTGGTAAGCATAATTCAGGTGCTTAAGCCCAAACTCCTCACCATCTCCTAGTAGCTCCAAAAAATCACCAGCACTGCCCCCTCCAGTGACAACAAGTATGTCATCTATGCCACATGTAACAAGCTGTTGAATTGGATAACAGATCATCGGTCTATCATAGACCGGTAATAGATGCTTGTTAGTAACTCGAGTCATCGGTCTCAAACGAGTCCCAAGGCCACCCGCCAAGATTACACCCTTCATCTAGGCACATCCTTGAGGAATTTTTTCAAAGCTTCTCTCCATGGGGTCATTTTCCGGCCGAGCAGTGCCTCAACCTTACTCAAATCGAGTACAGAGTAGCGGGGACGGGGGGCTGGTGCCGCCCAAGCTTGAGTCGAAATAGGCTCAATTTCGCCCTGAAGCCCAGAGATGGATAAGGCCTCTCGACCTAGATCATACCAAGTCGCCTCTCCGCTATCGGTAATATGATAGGTACCTGACGCGCGACGGCTCACCAAATCGAGCGTGACCTCGCAAACGTCCTCTACCCAGGTAGGGCTTCCTGTTTGGTCATCTACTAATCGTAGCACCCTACCTTCCTGAGAACGTTGTATAACCTTCCGAACAAAGTTTTTTTCGGTAGCTCCATATAACCAACTCGTGCGAACCAATAACAAGTCAACTCCGGAAGTTGCTGCTAAATGTTCACCTGCAAGCTTACTCTCCCCGTATGCCGAAAGTGGGTTAGCCTGATCATATGTTGAGTATGGGGATCTCTTGGTGCCATCGAAAATATAGTCTGTACTGAAGTACACCATCCGCGCTCCCACTGCCCTGCAGGCCTTAGCTACGTTTCTAGCTCCATAAGCATTTACTGCGAATGATGTAGCCCTTTCAGATTCTGCCGCATCTACGTTCGTAAAGGCTGCACAATGGAAGACAACATGCGGATTTTCTATATGGATACAACGCTTTGTAGCTTGCTGGTCAGTCACATCGAGGTCAGATTTCGCTAACGCCCTGTGCTCCATACCCCGATCATCCATGAGGGCCGAGAGCGCAGATCCCAGTAGACCCCGTGCTCCGGTGATCAAACACCGCACGTTAATCCTCCCTTACAGGTAGCCTCTCGGGTGATGTTGCTCACCTTCGAACACAGCCGCACTTTCGGGCTAGTTCCACTGGAACATTTCAACCATACGGTACTCATGGCTACAGATTTCACACCTCTCGAAATTCCGGATGTTCTCTTGATCCAAACGACCCGCCATATCGATGAACGCGGATACTTTAGTGAGACGTACCGAAAGAGTGCATTTACCGCAATTAACACAGAATTCGTCCAAGACAACTTTGTCCATTCAGACCATAAGGTGCTGAGGGGTCTCCATTTCCAGCTCCCACCCAAAGCCCAAGGTAAACTCGTGAGCGTCTTAAGAGGTGAAATCTTTGACGTAGCTGTGGATCTTCGTGTCGGATCAGACACTTTTCGCCAATGGGTTGGTATCCAAATGACTCCCGATGAGGCAGTTCAGCTCTGGGTCCCGCCTGGGTTTGCTCACGGATACATAGTCATGAGTGAATCAGGAGCTGATGTATCTTACAAAGTGACTCAAGAATACGACCCAGAGTTAGACAGTGGAATCAAGTGGGATGACCCCGAACTTGCGATCCGTTGGCCTATCTCAGATCCCATACTCTCCCATAAGGACCAGGGATTGCCAACACTCGCACAAAGTGATCTTAGTGCATACTCCAACTATAGAGAACCCGGAACCGGCTAGCTTTTCGCGATCCAACTATCCCCGTCAGCTATAGCAACACCCGCACCAAACGCCGCATGCCGTGCGTCCACGACTGCCTTGGCCCGGTCAATAATTTCCTCGTAATTAAAACAACTGTGGTCGGTAAGAATCACAACACAATCTGCCCAGCTAAATACAGTGTCAGTTAACTCCTCCGAAGAGAGTTCAGCCCCTTTCCATGGGAGCTTTGGCACATAGGGGTCATGGTATCTGACATCTGCACCGTCCTCCTGCAGTAACTGCATTACATCCAAAGCTGGAGATTCTCTGATGTCATCGACATCACTTTTGTAAGCAATACCGAGAAGAAGAATACCTGATCCATTCATAGATACTCTGTGCTGACTGAGAACCTCACGCACCTTGTCAACAACAAACATCGGCATCTCCGAGTTGACCTCAGACGCAAGATCAATAAAGCGTGTCTTATAGTTAAGCGTGCGCATTTTCCAGGACAGGTAGTGCGGATCCACTGGTATGCAGTGCCCGCCAAGGCCCGGACCAGGTAAGAATTTCATGAAACCAAATGGTTTCGTGGCTGCTGCATCTATCGTTTCCCAAACATCCACCCCAAGCCGGTCCGCGATAAGAGCAATCTCGTTGACAAGACCAATGTTCACAGCTCGGAAGGTGTTCTCCAGAATCTTTGTCAACTCCGCAGCCTCGACCGAAGACACCCTAACAAGCTTATCGATGAATTGTTCGTAGAAGCTCTGTCCAATATCCCCGCATGCCTTAGTAAGGCCTCCGATGACTTTGGGCGTGTTTTTTGTTGTCCAAGTCTTATTGCCAGGATCTACTCGCTCAGGAGAAAAACACAAATAAAAGTCCTCACCAACAACCAAACCGGTACTTTCTAGCTTAGGTTTTAGCACTTCACGCGTAGTACCAGGATACGTTGTGGATTCCAGCACAATGAGTTGACTCGGACGCAGAGTAGCTGCAACTGCGTCGGAAGCTGCACTGATATAGGACACATCAGGATCACGAGTCTTAGAGAGAGGTGTAGGAACACAGATCGAGATCGCATCACATTCAGCCAGGCGACTCATGTCACACGTTGCCTCAATCAGTCCACGGTTACGTAGTGACCGCACTTGATAATCAGTCAGGTCTTGGATGTGCGAGCAACCCGAGTTGACGCTCTCCACAACCTGTTCATTTACATCGAACCCTATGACCTTCAATGCACCGTTCTCAGCGGCTTCTACGCACAGTGGTAAGCCAACATAGCCGAGTCCGATAATACCGAAGGTCATAACGTCATTGTCACTTGGCAGTGGATGTGAATTCATCATAGCAAGAGCACTGTTGTCATAATTGAGATGACCGCCACCTCCGTAGTCATATTCTCAGAGAATATACCTGACAGCCAATGTCCTTCCACCTAGAAGCGTAATCTCAGGCCGGGGACAACTCTCTTGTTATTATTGAACTACTTGAAGTAACTCACACTCGGTTGAGGAGAAGACCGTCACCCCCACGATTAGGCATGTCAGCAAAACCAGCGTCCGTTGGAGCTTATTCGCTAGCAACCATAGCTGGAGCTTTTGTAACCTTACCGGACGAAATGCAGCGTGTGCATACGCGGACACGACGACGATTGCCACTCTCATCGACAATCTTCACTGTTTGAAGGTTTGGCAGCCAGCGGCGGCGCGTCTTATTGTTCGCGTGACTAACGTTGTTCCCGGTAGCTGGACCTTTCCCACACACATAGCAAATTCTGGCCATATTACCTTAGTTACCGATCTAATTGTGAGTTCGCTGGCACGGACCACCTAATTACCACTGGTATTACCTTCTGCACTCGTCGTGTCCGCTACAACGACTTCGGTTGATTCCAGGTAGTGCATCGCAAACTCAGCTGCCAGACGGGAACCATCATCGATTGTTCCTGCCGAACTCCAAGCGTTCAAGGCAGAATCATTTACGGCATGGACGATACCGGTCACAGTCGCCCGCTCACCCATAGTAACAGCCACACCCTCTGCCTTAACCTCTTCAGACATTGAAATGAGGAATGGTTGCCCATTCGGAAGCTCGAGCCAGAAGCCCTGTGTACCAAGCATACTGGCTACGTTTAGCCCGGACACTCGTATCAGGCGCCCCTCATATGGAGCTGCATCAACCTCTAGGTCAGTAGCAGCAACAGTGGTTGCAACTTCCATTTCGTCTGCTGTATCAGTCTCCTCAACGATGTCGAGCGCCTTCTCTTCAGCGGCCCGAACGTTGAGGTAGTACATAAATGCACCAATAACGACAAATGCGAGCACCATTAGCAACATGCCCAAGTCAGCAGCACCCCGTCGGGAAGTGTTGTCAGCCATATCCTTCGTCCTGTGCGATTGAGGTGTCCTCATTATTTCAAAAGCCAAACTAATTAACCAATTCGATGAGCGATATCTCAGCTGCATCACCTTTCCGGTTACCCAGCTTGAGAATCCGAGTATAACCACCCGGTCGCTCAGCGTATCGTGAAGAGATTTCATCAAACAATTTCCCTAAAACTTCTCGATCTTGGATCTTCCGAGCTACTAAACGTCTCGCATGTAAGTCACCGCGACGGGCGAGTGTAATCAGGCGCTCAGCATAAGGCCTTAGCTCCTTAGCCTTAGCAGTGGTGGTCTCAATACGCTCATGGCGAAAAAGCGAAGTGGCCAAGTTCCGCAACATCGCACGTCGATGACTCGCTGTTCGCTGGAGCTTCCGTCCCTTTTTCCTATGTCGCATAACTAACCGTTCTCGGTCCCTGCGGTCTCATCCTCTGCATCCATGAAAAAGAGGCGGCCGTCTTCCCCTTGCTCAAGCTTCATGCCAAAACCTAGCTCCCTCTCTTCTAAGAAATCTGAAATCTCTTTTAGAGATTTCTTACCAAAATTCTCAATTTGCAGCATATCATCTTCTGATGACTGTACTAGATCCGCCAATGTAAGGATACTCTCCTTATGCAAAGAATTACGAGAACGTACAGAGAGTTCAGCAAGTTCTTCGATCGAACTCTCAAGGAGAGCCTGCTGATGTTCTGGAACCGCAATCGATCCAGGAGGAGTAACTTCAGGAATCCCGCCCTCGCTGAAGTAAAGCATGTACTCTAGATGTTTCCTGACAAGTTCAGCCGCATAAGCAACTGCACTTGAAGGATCCAATGATCCATCGGTCTCTATGTTCAGTGTGAGTCGATCGAAATCTGTTCGTTGGCCAACCCTTGTTTCCTCCACGGAGAAGTTGGCCCTTCTCACAGGATTATAAATCGAATCGATGCGGACCAGGTCTACCGGGGCTTCCTGGGGAACAGAATGCTGATCCGCGAGCACAAAACCACGGCCTTTGTTGATGTAGAGCTGGACGTGGACCGTGCGGTCTTCCTGAAGAGTGAAAAGATGATGTTCCGGATCTATGACAGCGGTTCCAGAGGTTGGCTGAATATCTCCCGCAGTCACCATACCAGCCTTGTCGACTTCTATCTCCAAAACTGCTTCATCCACATCGTCATCCAAGGTAACAATCAGTGACTTCAGGTTCTGGATTACCTGGTGGACATCCTCCACCACACCAGTAATCGTTTGATGTTCATGCAAAACACCATCAATGCGAAAACCCCATACTGCTGCCCCTTTCAATGAAGAGAGCAGTACACGGCGTACTGAATTGCCTAGGGTATGTCCAAAGCCTCGCTCGAGAGGCTCAACCATGAATTGAGCCGAACGGTCAGCATCTTCAACACCCTCGATCTGCTCAACACGCTCAGGAAGTACTAAGCCGGTGAGATCTAGGTCCACGATATCCTCCTAAACAGCCTTACTTGAGTCGGAATTTATGATCCGACGTAGGATCACTTCGAATAGAGCTCTACAATCAATTGCTCTTGGGCCGCGAGCGGAATGTCAGCACGTGTCGGTTGGCGGATCATCCGTCCTACTCGCGCATTATCATCCAGAGCGAGCCATTCAAGAAGCGTGGGTCGTGTTCTTGCCTCAAGACTCTCCTGGATTGGTACGATTTCTTTGGACTTGGGCTTGATCGCTATCTCGTCACCAGCTGATACGCGGAAACTTGGAACATCAACAAGCCTACCATTTACCTCCACATGACGATGACGCACTAGCTGTCTTGCCTGGCTCCTACTAGTAGCAAAGCCCATACGGAATACGACATTATCTAACCTTGTTTCCAACGCAATGATCAGGTTGTCCCCTGTGATACCTGAGACATTAGCAGCGCGTTCAAAAAGATTTCGAAATTGCTTCTCATGCAGTCCATATATCCGTTTGACTTTTTGTTTCTCCCGCAGTTGAACAGCGTAGTCTGATTGCTTGCGTCTCCTTGCATGCGCAGGT
>Ga0310344_10002794_pt1 | contig 13065 bp, 14 predicted proteins | sample HC15DNA20200_MG_FD_203801 | JGI IMG/M metagenome (GOLD analysis project Ga0310344, IMG submission 203801) | Marine microbial communities from station ALOHA, North Pacific Subtropical Gyre - HC15-DNA-20-200_MG | ecosystem: Environmental > Aquatic > Marine > Oceanic | place: Pacific Ocean: North... | reverse complement strand
ATAAGGTGGTATTCCTTAGCATATATTTTCGGTCTTATATTTGGGTGGATCTACTGCAAGAAATTAATCATTAAAGATCAAAATATAAAAAAGCTATTTGATGATTATATCACTTATTTAATTATCGGGATAATTCTTGGAGGAAGATTAGGTTACGTATTTATATACAATCCAAAATATTTTTTAAATAATCTGCATGAAATTCCTATGATTTGGAATGGAGGAATGTCTTTTCATGGCGCCTTAATTGGAATAGTTTTAACATCATTTATTTTTTGCAAAAAATATAAGCAAGATCTTTTTTATTTTACCGACTTAGTTGCGATATCTGCTCCAATTGGAATATTTTTTGGAAGAGTTGCTAATTTTATAAATTCTGAACTATACGGAAGAGAAACAGATATTATATGGTCAGTAAAATTTATTCAAATTGATAACTTAAACAGACACCCTTCTCAAATATATGAAGCTTTGTTTGAAGGAATTATTCTATTTATTATTTTGCGTTTTTTTTATAATAAATATTCAAAAAATACTGGATTGATTTCTTCATTATTTGTTATTTTTTATTCTGTATTTAGATTTTTAATTGAATTTACTAGATCTCCAGATTTACAATTAGGTTTAATTATTTTTAATCTCACGATGGGTCAAATTATAAGTGTAATATTCTTATTATCTGGATTATATCTATTTTATATCCGGAATGATTTTAAAAAATAACAGTAAAATTAGCTTAGATAAATTTATTGATAGAGCCCTATATGATAAATCTAAAGGTTATTACATAAAAAATAACCCAATTGGTAAAGAGGGCGATTTTATTACCTCTCCGAATATATCAGTAATGTTTTCAGAAATGATAACGATATGGCTAATTGCCTTTTGGGAAAAATTAGGTCATCCAAAAAAAATAAACATTATTGAACTCGGCGCCGGAAATGGCGAGATGATGTATCAAATATTAAGATCTATAGATAATTTTAAAAAATTTAAATCAAGTGCAAAATTTTATATAGTTGAAAAAAGTCCTTTATTAAAAAAAATTCAAAAAAGAAAAATTTCACATAATAATTTAACTTGGATAAATGATTTGAACAAGATTTCAAATAATCCTTCGATATTTATTGCAAACGAATTTTTTGATGCGCTACCTATAAAACAATTTGTAAAAAAAAAAAATATTTGGTATGAAAAATTTGTTAATTTAAAAAATAATGAACTAAATTTTATTGATATTAAAACGAATAAATTTACAATAGAAAAAGCAATTAAACAAAGAATATCTAAATCTATAAATTTTATAGAATGTTCACCTTTAGCATTTAAAATACTTAATATAATTTCAAAAATAGTTAAAAAATGTAATGGAGGAATTTTGATAATAGACTACGGATATGATAAAAAAAAAATGTTCAATACATTACAAAGTGTAAAAAATCATAAAAAAAATAATTTTTTTAAAAATATATACAAATCCGATATTACACACATGATAAATTTTAATTATTATAAACAAAAATTAAAAAATATGAATCTAGACTCTATAAAATTCGTAACGCAAAGAGAATTTTTATTAAAAATGGGAATATTAGAAAGGGCAGAAATAATCACTAAAAATCTTTCCTTTTCAAAGAAAGCCAAGGTTTATTTGAGATTAAAAAGGTTAATTGACAAAAAAGAAATGGGTTCGTTATTTAAAGTTTTTTTTGCCACAAAAAAAAATAATAATTTCAATTTAGGTTTTTAAATGATTCAGTCTGAATTAATTAAAAAATATAAAAATATTTCTCATGGATTTTTTAATAGAAATGGAGGATTTTCAAAAGGAATTTATAAAAGCTTAAATTGTGGAACGGGATCAAAGGATAAAAAAATACATATTGAAAAAAACTTAAAAAAAGTTTGTGAAAGAATTGGATGCTCTACAAATAATTTGATTTTACTCAAGCAAATACATAGTAACAAGGTGCACACAATAAAAAAAAATCTAAAAAAAAAACTAAAAGGTGATTCATTGATTACTAACAAAAAAAAAATTGCTCTTGGCATTCTCACTGCAGATTGTGCGCCTGTTTTTATTTACGATCCTAAAAATAATTTTATTAGTGCCATTCATGTAGGATGGAGAGGAGCATATAAAAAAATAATAACAAAAACACTCAACAATTTGAAAAAAAGAGGAAGTAAAATTAATAATTTGATTACAGTTATTGGACCTTGTATTTCAAAAAAAAGTTATGAGGTAAAAAAAGACTTTTTTAATAGATTTTTAAAACAAAGTAAAATTAATAAAAGATTCTTTTTGATAAAAAACAAAAGAAAATTTTTCGGCTTAAATGAATACATTAAAAATGAGTTAATTAAAAAAGGTATAAAAAACATAGAAATTATTAAAAAAGATACATATTTAAATAAAAACAATTTTTTTAGCGCAAGAAGATCTTTAAAAAATAAGTTAAATGATTATGGTAGAAATATATCTATAATTATGATTAAATAATTTATTCTCAGAAATGAAAATTCTCACAGGAAATAGCAACAAAAATTTAAGTGAAAAAATATCAAAACAACTAAAAACTAAATTAGTTAATAACAGTATTAAAAAATTTGCAGACAGTGAAATTTATATAGAAATTAATGAGAATATAAGAGGAAATAGTATATTTATAATTCAATCCATTTCTTCTCCTGCTAACGATAATTTAATGGAACTTCTATTATGTATTGATGCACTAAAAAGATCTTCTGCTAAAAATATCACTGCAGTAATACCTTATTTTGGTTATGCAAGACAAGATAGAAAGGTTGTTCCTAGAACTTCAATATCGGCAAAACTTGTTTCAAATTTAATTACAAAAGCTGGAGCAGATAGAGTTGTGACAGTTGATCTTCATGCTGGTCAGATACAAGGCTTTTTTGACATTCCAGTTGATAACCTTTTTGCAACTCCCATTTTTGCGAGACATATAAAAAAAAGAATTAAAAATAAAAATTTGATTTGTGTGGCCCCAGATGTAGGTGGAGTAGAAAGAACAAGGGCTTTAGCAAGAAAATTAGATGTTGGACTTTCAATAATTGATAAAAGAAGACCGACTCCAGGTAAGTCTCAAGTTATGAATGTTGTGGGCAATGTTAGTGGAAAAACTTGTATAATTGTTGATGATATAATTGATTCAGGAGGAACAATTGTAAATGCCGCAAATGCTTTAATAAAAAGAGGAGCAAAAGAAGTTCATGTATATATTACTCATGGAGTTCTTAGTGGAGAAGCAGTCAAAAAAATAAAAAAATCTAAAATTAAAAAACTAGTTATTACAGACACCATAAATAACTCTGATAAGCTAAAAAATTCAACAAATATAGAGGTATTAAGTATATCTAATTTATTAGCAGAAGCTATAAAGAGGATTTCTAACTCAACTTCTGTATCCGATTTATTCAAATAATTCTTGTAAAATTTAGATTCATCAGTTAAAAACCCTGCACTTTATGAGTTTAATTCAAGCAACAATTAGAGATACTAAATCAAGTGGGCAAGTTAATGCTCTAAGAAATAGTGGCGAGGTTCCAGCAATTATATATGGTGGTGAAACTGCTAATGAAAAAATATCTATATCTAAAAAAGATATTAAAATTTTAATTAATAAAGAAAATTTTCTTTCAAATGTTATTTCTATTAACTTAAACAATAAAGAACAAAAAGTACTTCCAAGAGATATTGCTTTTGATACAGTTTCTGATGAACCTATACATATTGATTTTATAAGAATCGTAGATGGTGCAAAAATTATTTTGGAAATACCTGTTAGATTTATTAACAATGAACTATCCCCAGGTTTAAAAAGAGGAGGGGTATTAAATATTGTTAGACGTAAAATTGAACTTAAATGTCCAACTGAAAATATTCCTACAGAATTAATTGTTGATTTAGATGGGCTAGACATAGGATCAAGTATTAAAATTTCATCAATAAAATTACCTGAAAATGTAACACCAACAATTCAAGGAAGAGATTTTGTAATAGCTACAGTAGCGGCTCCTACAGTTGTTAAAGAGCCAGAAAAACCTGCTGAAGAAGCTGAGGGAGAAGCTGCCGCTGAGGGCGCTGAAGCAACTTCAGCTGAAGGAGGTGAAAAACCTGCTGAAGAAGCTGAAAAAAATGAAGGTGATAAAGCTAAAAAAGAAGATGATAAATCTTCATCAGAAAAAAAGTAAAAATCAATCGTGAGTATTTCTCTAATTTAAATTTATATGCTGCTACTTGTTGGTTTAGGAAATCCGACTCCAAATAGTCATAATAATAGACACAACATTGGATTTAAAATTGTAGATGCAATAAATCAAAAATTTAGTCTATCAAAACAAAAGCCAAAATTTAAAGGGCTACTTACTACAGGAAATATTGGAGAGAAAAAAATATATGTCATAAAGCCATTAACCTTTATGAATAATTCTGGAATTTGTATTAGAGAATTACTAGAATATTTTAAGATAGAAGCTGAAAATGTAATTGTTTTTCATGATGATTTAGATGTTGAGTTTGGAAAAATAAAGGCAAAATTTGGAGGCTCAAGTGCTGGACACAATGGTATTGCATCTATTGATAAATTTATTGGAAAGGAATATTCAAGAGTAAGGATAGGCATAGGAAAGCCTGATAAAAAAATATCTGTTTCAGATTATGTTTTAAACGATTTTAATGATGAAGAAAAAGAATACTTAGAAACAATTACAAAAAATATTATTGACTCAATATCAATATTAATTGACAAAAAATTAGACCTATTTTCTAGTACTGTTAATAACAATTAAATGGGTTTTAAATGTGGGATTGTTGGTTTGCCAAATGTAGGTAAATCTACATTGTTTAATGCATTGACTAACTCAAGCAAAGCGCAAGCGGAAAACTTTCCATTTTGTACAATAGATCCTAATATTGGGTTAGTGCCAGTTCCGGACAAGAGATTGGAAAATTTAGTTTCTATTTCAAATTCAAAAAAAAAAATTCATACAACTATTTCTTTTGTTGATATAGCAGGTTTAGTTAAGGGAGCATCAAAAGGTGAAGGTTTGGGAAATAAGTTTTTATCCCATATAAGAGAAGTTGATGCAATAATACATATGATCAGATGCTTTGATTCTAATGATATTCAAAATGTAAATTCTACCGTTGATCCAGTAAGAGACCTTGAAATTATAGAAACTGAAATGAAGTTAGCAGATTTAGAGTCCGTCCAAAAAAGACTTGATAAAAAAAACAAGAAAAATATTGATGAAAATCAAAGAAAATTACTAGAAAAAGTTATGAAAATAATCAATGATGATAAAGAATTTAGTATTTTAAATGATGAATTTCAAAAAAAAGATTTGATAAATAGTGGTTTATTATCTGCCAAACCTAAGCTTTATGTCTGTAATGTAGACGAAAAGAGTATTGAAAAAGGTAACAATTATACAAAAAGTTTTACTGATAAGTTTGGTAAAAAAAATACATTAATTATTTCTGCTGATATAGAAAATCAAATTAATCAACTTGGAGATGAAAAAGAAAAAGAAAATTATATGAAAATGCTTAACATGAAAAGTACTGGACTAAATGAATTAATAAAAAAAGGCTATGATTTACTTTCACTTCAAACTTTTTTCACTTCTGGACCAGAAGAGTCGAGAGCTTGGACAATAGCTAAAAATTCTACAGCACCAGAGGCTGCTGGAGAAATACATACAGATTTTGAGAAAGGATTTATAAGAGCAGAAACAGTTTCTTATAAAGATTTTGTAGAATATAATGGCTGGGCAAAGTCTAGGGAAGCAGGAAAAATGAGATTAGAAGGTAAAGAATATATTGTTAAAGATGGAGATATATTAAACTTTAGATTCAATACGTGACCAAATTCTTTTCATGCTAAAGTAGACTAATATTGTCAAAATTAATAAATAAATTATTACTCTAAATCCAGTTTTATGCCTTTGCTCAAGGTGAGGTTCGGCAGTCCACATCAAAAATGTTACTACATCTTTTGCCATTTGTTCTGTAGTTGCTTTAGTTCCGTCAGAATATTCAACAATATCATCAGATAGTGGTGCAGACATTTTTATTTTATTTCCATACATATACTTATTGTAATACACGCCATCATCTAATTTTAAATCTGTAGGAGGATCTTCATACCCAAGCAATAATGAGTAAATATAATCAGCTCCACCCTTTCTAGCTTTAACTAATACAGACATGTCAGGAGGATAAGCTCCTCCATTTGCAGATTTTGCTTCCTCTTCATTCGCATAAGGCATTACAAATTTATCAGATAATTTTGCAGGTCTAGTGAACATTTCACCTGTGCTATCAGGGCCATCTGTAACTTCAAAGTTTGATGCTATAGCTTTTGCCTCTGCTTCAGAAAACTCGGGACCCCCCTTTTCAGCAAGATTTCTATAGCTTAAATGCTTTAATGAATGACAAGATGCACATACTTCGTTATAAACTTGATAACCTCTTTGTAGTGACGATCTATCGAATTTTCCAAAAAAACTCTTAAAACTCCAATTAACTTTTAAAAGTTCATTTGAAGACTCCGCAAATAAGTTCTGATTACTAAAATTTAGCAACAAAAATACAAAAAATATTATTTTAAAAAATTTTTTCACAAATTACTTTTTGGGTTTGAATTGTTTTTTGTCATTTCTGGATTTGCCGATCCTCCTAATACTGGTTCAGTTATATTTAAAGGTAATTCTATTGTTTTTTCCTTAAAGCCTAAAAATGGAAGAATTATAAGAAAATGAACAAAATAATATACCGTCGCTACTCTTGCTATAAGCAAGTATGTGCCTTCAGCAGGCATTGCCCCCATGTAGCCTAATATTAGAACATCGGCAACAAGGAACCAATAAAACTGTTTGTATATTGGTCTAAAAATTGCAGATCTTACTTTTGATGTATCCAGCCAAGGTAAAATTACAAGTACAAAAATTGCTGCAAACATTGCAATTACTCCTAGTAATTTGTCAGGAACTGATCTTAAAATTGCATAAAAAGGAAGTAGATACCATTCTGGCACAATATGTGCCGGAGTAACTAAAGGATTTGCTTCAATATAATTGTCCGCGTGTCCTAAAATATTGGGTGAGAAAAATACAAAAAAAGCAAAAATAATTAAAAAAATTAATAGAGCAAATAAGTCTTTTATAACAATGTATGGATGGAAAGGAACTGTATCTTTAGATGGTTTTTTGATTTCAATTCCAATTGGGTTGTTGTTGCCAGGAATATGCAAAGCCCAGATGTGAAGAATTACTAATCCTAAAATTAAAAAAGGCAAAAGATAATGTAAACTAAAAAATCTTGTTAGAGTTGGATTGTCTACCGCATAACCTCCCCATAACCAATTTGTTACACTTTCTCCAATAAATGGAATCGCACTAAATAAATTAGTAATTACTGTTGCTCCCCAAAAACTCATTTGTCCCCAAGGAAGTACATAGCCCATAAAAGCTGTTGCCATCATTAAAAAATATATAATCATTCCTATAATCCAAATGACTTCTCTTGGTGACTTATAAGAACCATAATACAATGCTCTAAAAATATGAATGTAAACTGCAAGAAAAAACATAGAAGCACCATTCGCATGAACATATCTTATGAGCCATCCATAATTCACATCACGCATAATATGTTCAACGCTTTGAAACGCTAAATCAGCATGAGCTATATAATGCATTGCTAAAATAACTCCTGTAACAATTTGGGTAATTAAACAAAAAGTTAATATTCCTCCAAATGTCCACCAATAATTTAGATTCTTTGGTGTGGGATATTCTTGAAGATGATTTGAAAGAGTTAATAAAGGCAAACGATCGTTAAACCACTTTCCTAACTTTGAACTAGGTTGATATTCGTGATCACTCATTCATTTATCCTATTTTAATTGTTTTGCTATCTAAAAAAACATACTTTGGAACTTCTAGGTTTGTTGGAGCTGGACCTTTTCTAATTCTTCCAGAAGTATCATAGTGGGAACCATGACATGGACAAAACCAAGCATTGTAATCTCCTTTGTCAGTTAGAGGGACGCAGCCTAAATGAGTGCAGACTCCAACCATCACCAACCATTCTGGATTTTTCGCCCGATCTTCATCTTTTTCTGGATGTTTTAAATCTTTTAAATCTACTAATCTGGCACTATCTATTTCTTCTTTGGTTCTTCTTTTTATGAAAACTGGTTTTCCTCTCCATAATACGGTTATTGACTGACCTGGCTCAATAGAACTTATATCTACCTCAGTGCTAGCTAATGCTTTTACTGAAGCATCGGGATTCATTTGATCAATAAGAGGCCAAACTGCTGCACCAACTCCTACTGCTCCAGCTGTTGCACTTGCAGTTAAAATAAAGTCTCTTCTATTTGGTTTTTTTTTATCAGAATCTGACATCTTTATGTTTTAAATTTCTCTTAATATATGATTTCTTATAAGAAAAAAGATAATTTTCCATGGCAACAATGACACACAAAAATACAAATTCAGTGCCAAAAATTGCACTTTATGAGCCTGATATTCCTCAAAATACAGCTGCCATAGCTAGAACTTGTTCTTGTTTGGGTGCAATATTAGAAATAATTGAACCATGTGGGTTTTTATTTAATGATAGAAGATTTAAGAGAGTTGTTATGGATTATTTAGATGAAAATATGATTAAAATTTATCGTAGTGCTGACGAATTCTTTCTAAAGAAAAAAAATGATAGGATAATATTGATGACAACAAAATCAAAAAAAAATTATACTAAATTCAGATTTAAAAAAAATGACACATTGTTGTTTGGAAGAGAAAGTGCTGGAGTTCCAGAAAAAATACATAAAAAAATAAAATATAAAATTAAAATTCCTATGATAGAAAAAAAAAGATCATTAAACTTATCAACTTCTGTTGCGATTGCATTATCAGAAAATATAAGACAAACAGGTTACTTGTGGACAAAATAATAAAAAAAAAATTAACAAAAAATTGGTTTAAAACTTTGCAGGATGTTTTCTGTCAAGAAATAGAAGAGATAGAAGGGAAAAAAAATTTGTTCAAAATTACAAATTGGGAAAAAGGGGGGAAATCTAATGAAGGAGGAGGACAATTTAGAATTTATGAAAATGGTAAAATTTTTGAAAAAGTTGGTGTAAATTTTTCAGAAGTATATGGAAAGTTTTCAAAAAAATTTAAAAATAAAATACCCGGAACAAAAAAAAATCCTCAATTTTGGGCCTCAGGAATTTCAGTAGTAATGCACATGAAAAATCCACATGTTCCCGCGATGCATTTTAATACAAGGTATATTCATACATCACACGGTTGGTTTGGAGGAGGTATGGATATAACTCCATGTTTAAATGATGAAAAATTAAAAAAATGGTTTCACTCTGAGTTAAAAAAATCATGTGATAAACATAATAAAAATTATTACAATAAATATAAAAAGTGGTGTGATAAATATTTTTATTTACATCACAGAAAAGAGCCTAGGGGAATAGGAGGTATTTTTTTTGATTATAAAAAAGAAAATTGGGAAAAAGATTTCTCTTTTGTAAGAGAAATGGGAATAACTTTTAAAAACATCTTTAGAGAGATAATATTAAAAAAAAATAAAAAAAAATGGACAAATCAACAAAAAGAAATTCAATATATTAAAAGAGGAAGATATGTTGAGTTTAATTTACTATATGATAGAGGAACTAAATTTGGTTTAAAAACTAATGGAAATGTTGAAGCAATTTTAATGTCTCTTCCTCCTGTAGCAAAATGGAAATAATTTATGGATAAAGAACCGATAACTATCCAAGGCCTAGAAAAACTTAAAGAAGAACTTGTAAATTTAAAGGAAAAAAAAAGACCTGAGATAGTGGCTGCAATCTCAGAGGCCAGATCACATGGTGACCTAAAAGAAAATGCGGAATATCATGCTGCCAAGGAACAGCAATCTTATAATGAAGGTAGAATTCAAGAAATTGAAGATATTATTGCAAGAGCAAATGTCATTGATGTTTCGAAGATAAATAATGATGGCAAAGTAATTTTTGGATCAACGGTTTTATTGCAAAATTTAGATACCAATGAAAAAAACAATTACAAAATTGTCGGAAAAGATGAAGCTGATTTAAAAAAAAAACTTATTTATTTTAAGTCTCCAATTGGCAAAGGATTGATTGGTAAAAATAAAGGTGATTTAGTTGAAATAAATACACCTGCGGGAGTTAAAAATTTCGAGATAATTGACGTTAAGTATATTTAGTCTAAGAAAATTTTATCAACATCTTTGTCTGTTATTTTAAAATTATTCTCCATCCAAAGTTTTTCTATTTTTTTTAATTTTTGACCAAAAACTCTACCTTCTTTTAAATTGTATTTTTCCATAAGTTTATTGGCTTTTATTGGAAATGATGGCTTTGATATTTTTTCAAAGTATTTTTTTAAAGAAATTAGTTTTTTATTTTCTTTATTTAACTTAATTAGTTGAAAATCAATCATATCAATTAAATAAGATTTTTCATAAAAATAAAATATTTTTTGTAAATTTTTTTTAGAAAAAACATTATCTTCCAAAGGTTTGCCAAAGATTTCTTTTAAAAAATTTATTCTCTTTTTGTTTTCATTGGAAAAATTAAATTTATACAAAAAAAAGTTTGAATTATCAGTTTCGTCAATTATCAATAAAGATAGTAGGAAAATAAAATCTTTTTTTTGAATTATATTTTTCGAATAATTGCTAAGTTTTTTAAATATATTTAAATTCTTAATTTGAGGAAAAATAATTAAAATAATTTCTTTACTAAAATCATCTGTTGATAATTTATAAAAACCTCTAGAAATTATGATTTTTTTTAATTCATCAAGAATTCTTTCTTTAGATAAATTTTTTATTCCACTAATATTTTTTTTGATAACTTTTTTTATTTCTGGTTGATGTGATCCTTTACTATAATTTAGAAAAAATCTGATATACCTTAAAATTCTTAAATAATCTTCTTTTATTCTTTTTTCAGGATCACCGATAAAATTTACTAGTCCATTTTGAAGATCTTTAACTCCATTATGTGGATCAAATAAATTACCTTCTTTATCAGCATAGATGGCATTAATTGTAAAATCTCTTCTTGAAGAATCTTCATTCCAATCATTTGTGAATTTAACTACAGCATGTCTTCCATCAGTAGAAATATCTTTTCTAAGTGAAGTTATTTCAAAATTTTTATTTTCAATATTTGCTGTGATCGTTCCATGATCTATTCCCGTTTCAAAAAATTTAATATTATTAATATTTAAGCATTCTTTAACTTGTTCTGGACTAATATTTGTAGCTAAATCAATATCATCAAAACTTTCCCCATTGAGAATTTTTCTGACACAACCTCCCACATATCTTATTTCGCTAGTTTCATTAAATTTTGAAATAGCTTCAAAAACATTATTTATCTTTGTGGTATTTATTATTTCTAAAAAAGACCGCTCTCTTAATCCTAATTTTTTTTTATATCCAAAGATCTTATTTAAAAAGTTATTCATAAATGGCTGGGGCGCTAGGATTCGAACCTAGGAATGGCGGTACCAAAAACCGCTGCCTTACCACTTGGCTACGCCCCAAGATTAATTTCGTATATCACAAAAAAAATTGTTTATATAGTTTTTGATAAATTACACCAATAGTTTTTGTAATTTTTCATTAATAATTTTGCAGCATTTACAGCTGCTTTTTTTGAATTAAAGTAACCAATTATAGTAGAACCAGACCCAGTCATTCTAACAAATAAAATATTTTCAATTTTCTCCATAAATATTTTAAGCTTTTTTAAATTAGGATATTTCTTAAATGCAGATTTTTCTAAATCATTATTTAATTTAATAATAAATTTAGTATTTAAATTAGATTTTTTAATATTTTTTAAATTAGAACTAGAAAATTTTTTTATACCTTTATAAATATCCTTTGTAGAACAACCATAACTAGGTTTTACAAGTAAAGTAAAAAGATTTAAATTTTTTTTTATTATTTTTAACTTTCTATTTCTATAAATAATAGAATTTTTCTGATTCATTCCCAAAATCACATCTGATCCTATTTTTGATATTATTTGCAATATATCCTTTGTGTTTAATTTTATTTTTTGTTTTTTTAGAAAATATTTCAATACAGACGCTGCATTCATTGATCCACCTCCAAGTCCTGATTTTTGAGGAATATTTTTTTTTACTTTTATTAAATATTTTTGATTTTTAAGTTTTTTTTTGTCATCTAATAAATATAATAAATTAGTAATTGTGTTATTTTCCGGAATTTTTCTTGAAAATTTACCTACAAATTTAACTTTATGGTTTCTGTTATTAATTTTTTTAATTAATATTTCATCACTTAAATTTAAAAATGATACAAGGCTTTCTATTTTGTGCATTTTTGATTTCAGCTTTCCTAAAACATTTAAAGAAAGATTTATTTTTGCATGAGATTTAATTTTATGAAAATTCATTAACTAAGTTTTTTCAAGTCCATTTAATAATTTTAATCTTATATTTTTTTTCATTTCCTCTTCAGTTTCTTCAAGATCTAAGACGTTTTTCCAAAAATATTTTGCTTGCAACTTTCTGTTTAATTGCCAAAGGACATCTCCATAATGATCATTAACTATTGGATCATCTGGCATTAACTTAACAGCCTTTTTAAGATATTTTTCAGCATTTATATAATCTCCTATCAAATAATAACCCCATCCTACTGAGTCAGTAATGTAAGGATCGTTTTCTTTTTTTTTATAAGCTTTTTGAAGCATTTTAATTGCTTCATCTATTTTATAATTTCTTTCGAGCCAACTGTATGCCAAATAATTGAGGGCATAAGCATCATCTGGGTTTATTTCTATAGAATTTAGTAAATCAATATCTGCTTTGTTATAGTTTTTTATTCTTTCAAAACAACTTCCTCGTCTATAAAGAATTTTAGAATGTGCTAGTGAGTTTTTATCCACTTTTAACAAAACTTTTGAATAATATTCTATTGCTTTATTATATTTTTCAAATTTT
>Ga0310344_10002793_pt1 | contig 13068 bp, 17 predicted proteins | sample HC15DNA20200_MG_FD_203801 | JGI IMG/M metagenome (GOLD analysis project Ga0310344, IMG submission 203801) | Marine microbial communities from station ALOHA, North Pacific Subtropical Gyre - HC15-DNA-20-200_MG | ecosystem: Environmental > Aquatic > Marine > Oceanic | place: Pacific Ocean: North... | reverse complement strand
CAAAATTATTTCTCAATCCAAAACAGAAAAAAATATAATAATTTTATATACAATTGTGGATAACAGCCTTTCAAAATATATGGAAGAACAAACAAGAAAAAATAACATTCCTTCATTTGAAGTTCTGGGAGGTTTAATCTCTGACTTTTCAAAACTATTAAAACAACAAGCCAACCGGAAACCAAGCGGGCAACATGCTTTGGATGAAGAATATTATAAAAGAATAGAAGCGGTTCAGTTTACAATTTCACATGATGATGCAAAAATAATATCAGATTTGGAAAAATCAGATGTAATATTAGTTGGAATTAGCAGAACAAGCAAAACACCAACTTCAATTTATTTAGCTAATAGAGGTTATAAAGTTTCCAATATTCCAATTATTCCAAACAAAGATATACCAAACAAACTAATAGAAAGTGGAAAAAAAACCTGTGTTGTAGGACTCGTTTGTGATCCAACAAGATTATCAGATGTGAGAAGAAATAGAATTCAGTCAATGCATGAGGACAGGCCCGGCGACTATATAGATGAAAAGAAAATATTGTTAGAATTAGAAAATTCAAAAAAAATTTTCAGGAAATATAATTGGCCCACTATAGACGTAACAAGAAAATCTGTAGAAGAGACTGCAGCATCAATTATTAAAATATTAGATATACTAAATTCTAGATGATCAACAATATTATTCTTGCGTCAAAAAGTGGAGTCAGAAAAAAAATTTTAAATGAAAATAATATTAATTGTGAAGTAATTCCTGCAAATGTAGATGAAGATTCAGTTAAGGAATCTTTGGTTAAAGAAAATGCAACGCCCGAGATAATATCTAAGAATCTCGCAGAATTAAAAGCAAATAAAATTAGTGGAAAAATTCCAGAAAAACTTGTTCTGGGAGCTGATAGTGTAATAGATCTAAACGGAGAACTTATTTCAAAACCAAATAGCAGAGATGAAGCTATTAATATTCTTAAAAAACTAAATGGAAAAAAACATAAACTAATAAGTTCAGTCTGTATTTCTAGGAATGGAGAGATGATATGGAATTTTACTGACGATTCTACTCTAACAATGAAACAACTTAATTTAGACGAAATTAAATCATATTTAACAAAGATAAAAGATAAGGAGTTATATGCATATGGTGTTTATCAAATAGAGGCAGATGGAAGATCACTGTTCTCAAAGATAGAAGGAGATGAGGATTCGATTATGGGTCTGCCAGTTAAAAAAATAAAGGAGTATTTAAAAAATTTTAAATGAAAAAGTATATTGTTATAGGAAATCCCATAGAGCATTCTTTATCTCCAAAATTACATAATCATTGGATTAAAGAAAATAATGTAGATGCTATTTATGATAAAAAGTTGTTGGATGAGAATAATATTCAAGAAATTATAAAAGAAGTAAAAAACGAAAAAATTCACGGAATAAATGTAACTGTTCCCTTTAAAAAATCTGTTATACCTTTTCTAGATCAATTATCTCCGCTTGCGAAGGAGGTTCAATCGGTAAATACAATTTTTAAAAAAGATAATAAAGTTATTGGAGAAAACACAGATGTTGGTGGGTTTAAGCAAAGTTTAGAGTACATAAATTATACTGTAAAAAATAAAAAAGTATTTATTTTAGGAGCTGGGGGTGTTGTACCTTCTATACTTAAAGCTTTGGAAAAATTAGGAGCCGCTAAGGTTTATATAAGCAATAGAACAAAAGAAAAGGCAAAAAATTTAGAAAGTCATTACAAGATATCCTTAGGTTTGGAAACTTTAGATTGGGGTCAAAGTCCCGACTTTGATATAATTATTAATGCAACAAGTTTGGGTTTAAAAAATAATGACAAAATAGAATTAGATTATAACAAACACAAATCCAAATTGTTTGGGAAAAAAAAATTATTTTATGATGTTATATATAACCCTGAGAAAACAAATTTCCTTTTAAAAGGTGAAGAGTTAGGAAATGAAACTACAAACGGCAAGATGATGTTTATGTGTCAGGCTCAACTAACATTTAAGATTTGGCATAATATTTTACCAAAAATAGATAATGAAACGATTAGATTATTAGGTGGTTCGCCCTCTCTTAGTTTAAAATATTGAAATGTGTGCATGATTAGAATTGCTGTTCTAGGAGATATTGGTTCTGGGAAAAGTCATGTAGCCGGATTATTTGGTTATCCGGTTTTTAATGCTGATATTGAAGTTGCTAAACTCTATAGAGAAAGTAGAAAATGTTATGAAAAATTAAAGAAAGCACTACCCAACTACATAAAAACTTTTCCAATTAAAAAAAGTAAACTATCTAAAGCCGTTTTAGACAATCCTAAAAATCTTGTGAAAATAGCAAAAATTGTACACCCTGAAGTACGAACAAGTTTAAACAATTTTATTAAAAAAAATCAAAATAAAAGGTTTGTTGTTTTAGACATACCTTTGTTGTTAGAGAATAAAATAAATAGAAAAGAAGATATTTTAATTTTTGTATATGCAAAAAAAAAAGAAATTAATAAAAGATTAAAACAAAGATATAAAAATAACCTAAAAATTGTAAAAAAATTTAAAAAATTTCAACTTCCCATAGAACTTAAAAAGAAAAAATCAGATTTTATAGTTAAAAATAATTTTAGAAATAATAAAGTTAAAAAAAATGTTAAGAAGATATTGGAGAAAATAATATTAAATGCTTGAAGTAATAGTTGATACAGAAACAACTGGTTTAAGTACTAGAGAAAATCATAGAATAGTAGAGATTGGGTGTATTGAATTAAGAAATCAAATACCTACAAACAAAATATTCCATACATATATAAACCCACAAAGAGCCGTGTCGGAAGATGCATACAAAATACATGGTTATTCAGATAAATTTTTATCTGACAAAAAGATTTTCTCCGAAATAGTTGAAGATTTTTTAAATTTTATAAAAGACAAAAAAATAGTAATACATAATGCTCCGTTTGATTTATCTTTTTTCAACCATGAATTAAAACTTATAAAAAGAAAACCAATTGATAAAAATAATGTCATTGATACTTTAGAAATAGCTCGACAAAAATTTCCAGGATCACAAAACTCATTAGATGCTCTTTGTAAAAGATTTAATATAGATAATTCAAAGAGAGAAAAACATACTGCACTTATAGATTGTCATTTACTTAAAGAAGTTTATATAAATTTAACAGACCAAAAAGAACCCAAGTTAAATTTAGAGAATTCAGAAATTCCTAAATTTAAAAGCCATGACGTAAATACACATTCAAATAAAAAATTAAAAAAAATTGTCAAACCAACGGATGATGAACTAGAACTTCACAAAAGTTATATTAAAAACAACTTACAAAAAAATTTTTTTTAATTGGATTTTAATTTTTCGCTGTAAAGTTTTTCAAAATTAACTTCTTTAGCAATACGAATTTCTTTTAATCCTGATTGTTTAAATAGATATACAAAAATTTCGTATAACGTGGGGTATATTGCCGTGGGTACGTCTACTAAAATTATTTTTTCAACTCTTTCCTTTTCTTGGAAAACTTTATCAATCGAAACTAATGCAGTTAAATTTATTTCCGCTAACATTCTATGTTTCACGTCTTTGTTAGGTATAAGTTTTAAAATAGTATTCACTTCAATTATATTATCTTTAAAAGGTTTGCTTTTAATATCAAATTTTAAATTATAATTTTTTAATTCTTTCTCTATCATGACAAAGGTTTGGGCGTCTGGTATTTCAAAAGATATATCTTTTATGAATTTCGATATGATTTTATAGCTCATTTATTTATTTTTGTTATCATCAAGTTCATCTTTGGCTTCGTCATACTCTCCTTCAATAATATTCTCTTCTTTTTTTTTATATTCACTTTTTTTTTTGTTAAAACCGAATGATATATTTTTTATAAACAATTTTCTTGTTGGAGGAAATATTAATAAAAATCCAATTGTATCCGTTAAGAAACCAGGGATGATAAGAAGCAATGCGGCGAAAGCTAAAGCGGCCCCAGATATAATTTCATATATAGGTAATTCATTTTTTATTAATTGGTCAAAACCGGATCTTAATGCACGAAATCCTTCTAATCTTGCGAAGAATATTCCAGTTATTGCAGTAAAAAAAATTAGAAAAATAGTATTAAAAGCACCAATATATCCTCCAACTTTAATCATTAAATATATTTCAATTAAAGGAATACCTATTATAAAAAGGATCACAGCGTTCATTTGTCAGCTTATTTATGTTTGCATACTATATCATTAAAGTATTATAATCAAAAATCATATGAGTAGTCAGTTTGGATTTATAGACATAATTCTTTTAGCAATGTTTGCTGGTTTCATAATTTTGAGACTTAGAAATATTTTAGGAAGAAAAACGGGACACCAAGGAAAACCAATGAGTAGATATTTTCCTAAAGGTATGGAGGTTCTTAAAGATATAGAAAATAATGAGGCCATAAAAAGAAATGATGTAGACGAAGAAGCAAAAAAGCAATTTTTAAAAGGAGCTGAGATTGCATATGAGCAAATCATAACATCTTTTGCCAATGGAGATAAAAAATCATTAAAACCTTTATTGGAAAAAAATATGTTTAATCGTTTCTCAGAGGTAATTGATGACAGAAAGAAAAAAGAGCTTCAATATGAAACTACTTTTATAGGCCTTAAATCATCAAAAATTTTGGAGTTTAAAAAAATAGAAAACATTTACAGAGTCACGGTGAATTTTGTTTGTGAAATAATTACGTGTGTTAAAGACAAAAATAATCAAATTATAGAAGGAAATCCGGACACAATTAAAACAGTAAATGATGTTTGGAAATTTTCTAAAAATATGTGGAGTCAGGACCCGACTTGGTATTTAGTTGACACTTCTAAATAGTGAAAAAAAAATACACTGTTTCAAAAAAAGATAAAAAAGATTGGAATGCTTTTATAAAGCAAAAAAAAAGAGTCTACGATAAAGATATCAATTTATCAGATAATAGTTTAGCAACGAGTGAAGTAAGAAAACTTGATTTACATGGTTTTTCTTTAAATGATGCAAACAAAATTGTTAGAAAATTTATAATTGATTCAAGCAATATAGGGTGTAAAAAGGTTTTGATTATTACAGGAAAAGGATTGAGATCAAAAGTTTACAATAATCCTTACCTGTCTGAAAAAATGAACGTGTTAAAAAATTCTATACCAGATTTCATTAATAATGATGCGGATTTATCCAGTTTAATAATCAAAACTTCCAAAGCAGATAAAAAACATGGAGGTGATGGAGCTTTTTATATTTTTCTCAAACAAAAATAAACTACAGTATAAATTTAGATAAATCAGTATCTTTAGCAAGTTCGCCAAGATTTTTAGTTACATAATTTTTATCTATCACAATTTTTTCACCACCTCTATCAGTTGCGGTGAAACTAATTTCATCTAATACTTTTTCAATAATTGTATGAAGTCTTCTTGCTCCAATATTTTCAATACTGGAATTAATTTCGGTTGCTAATTTTGCAATAGTTTCAATACCATCTTTGGAAAATTCAAGATCTACTTTTTCAGTTTCTAGTAAAGCTCGGTATTGTTTAATTAAACTATTATCTGGTTCTTCTAAAATTCTTTTAAAATCATCACTAGTTAAAGCATTCAACTCTACTCTTATTGGTAATCTTCCTTGAAGTTCAGGTAATAAATCTGATGGTTTAGCAAGTTGAAAAGCTCCTGAAGCAATAAATAATATATGATCGGTTTTAATAGGACCATGTTTTGTGCTAACTGTTGTTCCTTCTATTAGTGGAAGTAAGTCCCTTTGTACACCTTCTCTTGAAACATCTCCTCCAATTCTATCACCTCTAGCCGAAACTTTATCAATTTCATCTAAAAAAACTATTCCATTATTTTCAGTTGAAATTTTTGCTGTTTTAATAATTGTGTCCTGTTCAATCATTTTATCAGATTCTTCAGCTATTAAAATTTCGTGTGATTCCTTTACTGTCATTTTTTTCTTTTTTCCTTTTTTTATATTTTTACCTAACATTTCAGAAATATTTATCATTCCAACATTTGCTCCGGGCATACCAGGTATTTCAAAACTTGGCATATTAGGCGCATCATTTACCTCAATTTCAATTTCATTTTTATCTAAATCTCCATTTCTCAATCTTTTTCTAAAACTTTCTCTAGTAGCAATGCTGGCCTTATTGCCCACAAGTGCATTAAGTACTCTTTCTTCAGCAGCTTGTTGTGCTTTTGTATACACTTCTTTCCTCATTCTTTCTTTTTCAATAGCGATAGCAATTTCTAATAGATCTCTAATTATTTGTTCAACGTCTCTACCAACGTAACCAACTTCTGTAAATCTTGTAGCTTCAACTTTTATAAATGGCGCTTCAGCTAATTTAGATAACCTTCTTGAGATTTCTGTTTTGCCTACACCAGTAGGTCCTATCATTAATATATTTTTTGGTAAAACTTCATCTTTCATTTCTCCCTTTAATGCTTGTCTTCTCCATCTGTTTCTAAGTGCTATAGCTACAGCACGTTTCGCAGCATTTTGACCAATAACATAACGGTCTAGTTCCGAAACTATTTCCCTGGGAGAAAGAGAAGAAACTACTGATTTTTCATCTTTTTCTTGTTTTGTTTCCCTTGCGGGTAAAGAAGTTATGTTTGTTTTTTGTTTCATAATTTTAAATTTTTTCTAAAGTTATATTATTATTTGTAAAAACACATATCTCAGAAGCAACTTTAATAGATTTTTTTGCAATTTCTTCAGCTGACATTTTTGTTTCCATTAACACTTTTGCGGCTGCTAATGCATAATTACCGCCAGAACCTATTCCTATAATACCTTCTTCTGGTTCAAGCACATCTCCAGTGCCAGAAATTATAAAGCTTTTTTCTTTATCTGCAATTGCCATTAAAGCTTCTAATCTTCTTAAATATTTATCCGTTCTCCAATCTTTTGCTAATTCAACAGCAGCCCTAGTTAAATTTCCAGCATGTTTTTCTAATTTAGCTTCTAATCTTTCAAACAAAGTTAAAGCGTCTGCAGTAGAACCGGCGAAACCTGCTATAACATTTCTTTTATCAATTTTTCTAACTTTTTTGGCCGTACTTTTTATTACTGTGTTACCAAGACTTACTTGGCCATCACCTGCTACTACCACGTCATTACCTTTTCTTATTAAGACGATCGTAGTTCCGTGCCAATTTGAATTATCACTCATAACCTTCTCTATGTGGAGATTTATTTGGTATCTTCAAGGTCAAAAGTTCAATTTATTGATATATTCTTGAATTATTTATATAGCTTGTGCTATTACAGAGGCGCTATATGGCAAGAAAAGCTAAAATAAACAGAAAAACCAAAGAAACCAATATTGTTGTAGAAACTAATATTGATGGCAAAGGATCTTATAAAATTGACACTAGAATCGGTTTTTTAAATCACATGTTGGAACAATTATCAAAACATTCTTTAATTGATTTAAAAATATCTGCAAAAGGTGACACGCATATTGATCTACACCACACTACAGAAGATACAGGAATTGCTATAGGTGAATGTATTAAAAAAGCACTTAAGTCTTCAAAAGGAATAAAAAGATATGCTCATGCTTTAATTCCAATGGATGAAACTTTAACAAGAGTTTCAATAGATGTTTCTAACAGACCATATTTAATATGGAAGGTAAAATTAAAAGTAGAAAAATTGGGTGAAATGGATACAGAATTGTTTAAAGAATGGTTTCAAGCTTTTTCACAAGCTGCTGGAATAACACTACATGTTGAAAATGTTTACGGAGACAACAGCCACCATATCATCGAATCTTGTTTTAAAGGTCTTGCTAGGTCATTAAGAGAAGCTTTAGAAATAGATAAAAGAGTTAAAAACAAAGTTCCTTCAACTAAAGGCGTTTTATAAAATAAAAATGTCCATCTCAGTAATTGACTACGGTTCTGGCAACTTAAAGTCAGCAGCTAAAGCTCTTGAAACTGCTGCTGATAATATCAATACAAAATCTAAAATAGTTGTAACCTCTGATCCAAAAATAATTAAACAATCAGACAAGATAGTTTTGCCAGGACAAGGATCTTTCAGGGATTGTTATTTGGGAATAAAAAAAATTCCAGGATTAAATGAAACTTTAAATGAATTTGTTTTAGTAAAGAAAAAGCCCATTTTAGGAATATGTGTTGGTATGCAACTTTTTGCTAAAACTGGCTATGAGTCTCAGGAGACAAAAGGTTTTGGGTGGATTGATGCTGAGGTTAGAAAAATAAATAATATGAATAAGAAAATAAAACTACCTCACATGGGATGGAATGAAATAGAATTAAAAAAAGATTGTTTTCTATTTTATAATATAAAAAATAAATCTCATATGTATTTTATTCATAGTTATCAATTTATGACAAAACAAAAAGATTCTATAATTGCTACTACTAGCTATGGAAATCCAATAATCGTATCTGTAGCAAAAGAAAATATTATTGGAACTCAATTTCACCCAGAAAAAAGTCAAAAAAATGGGTTGATAATTTTAGAAAATTTTTTGAAGTGGAATTTCCAATGATAATTTTTCCTGCAATTGATATCAAAGATGGAAAATGTGTTCGACTTGTAAAGGGAGATTTTAATAAAATGACTTCTTATCAAAATTCTCCATTTGATCAAGCTAAAATATATTTTCAAAGTGGGTTTCGAAATATTCATATTGTTGATTTGGATGGAGCACTGGAAGGAAAATTAACTAATTCAAGTACTGTTAAAGAAATTCTTAAAAATCTTAACTTAAAAATCCAAATTGGAGGCGGAATAAGAACCATTGAAGATATAGATAATTGGATAAAGAGTGGAGTTGACAAAGTTATTTTGGGAACTGCTGCTGTTGAAAATATAGATTTGCTTAAAGCTGCTTGCGAAAAATTTCAAAATAAAATTGCTGTTTCTTTAGATGTAAAAAATGGATTTATTTCTTTATCAGGCTGGAAAAAACAAACTAATATTTTAGCCATTGATTTTGTTAAGAAAATTGAAAATTTTGGAGTTTCTAGAATTATTTATACAGATATCAATAAAGATGGAACTAAAAAAGGACCCAATCTAAAAGATACAGTTGAGTTATCAACAAAAGTAAAAATACCTTTTATTATATCTGGAGGAATTTCTTCTATTGAAGATATAAAAAAAATAAAATCCCTTAATAATTCAAATATTGAAGGTGTAATAGTAGGTAAGTCAATTTATGATGGTGATATAAAAATTAATGAACTAGCAAAGCAGATATAAAAATGTTGAAAAATAGAATTATACCTTGTTTGGATGTAAAAAATGGCAGAGTAGTTAAAGGAATTAACTTCGTAGATTTGGTTGATGCAGGGGATCCCGTGGAACAAGCAAAGATATATGACGAGCAAGGTGCTGACGAGTTATGTTTTTTAGATATAACAGCCTCAAATGAAAATAGAAATATTATATTAGATACTGTTAAAAAAACTGCAGAAAAATGTTTTATGCCATTGACAGTTGGTGGAGGGGTTAGAACTTTAGAAGATATAAGGAGTTTACTACTGGCTGGCGCAGATAAAGTATCAATAAATACTGCAGCAGTTAATAATAAAAATTTAGTTAAAGAGAGCGCTGAAAAATTTGGATCTCAATGCATTGTTGTTGCAGTGGATGCAAAAAAAGTTAAAGAAAATAAATGGGAAATATTTACTCATGGAGGAAGAAAATCTACGGGCATAGATGCTATGAAATTTGTAGAAAAGATGGAATCAATGGGAGCTGGAGAAATATTGCTTACTTCAATGGATAGAGATGGAACAAAAAAAGGTTATGATTTAGATTTAACCAAAAAGGTATCTAATTTTGTAAATATACCAGTTATTGCTTCAGGAGGTGTTGGTAGCTTAGAACACCTACACCAAGGGATAAAAATTGGTAAGGCAAGCGCTGTATTGGCAGCATCAATTTTTCATTTTGGGGAGTTTTCGATACAAGATGCAAAAAAATATTTAGACTCAAAAGGAATTCCTGTAAGAATCTGAAAAATGTTTAAAACTTTAGAAGAATTAATAGCTACTATTCGTCAAAGAAAAGAATCTTCTGTTGAGGAATCGTATACATATAAATTGTTAAAAAACAAAAAGTTAAGTGTTGAAAAAGTAAAAGAGGAAATAGCAGAACTCGCTGAGGCCATTGAAAAAAATACAAACAAGGTTCATGAAGCAGCAGATGTTTTGTATCATTTAATGGTGCTTTTAGAAGCAAATGGTATTAAAATTGAAGATGTAATGAATGAGTTAAAGAAAAGACAAAAATGAATTACGATAAAAATAATATTTTTGCTAAAATTCTTAGAGGTGAAATTCCATTAAAACAAAGTGAAAAAATTTATGAGGATGAATTTGTACTTTCTTTTTATGATATTAATCCGAAAAAAAAAGTTCATGCTTTGGTAATACCAAAAGGGGAGTATATTAATTTAGATGATTTTAGCAAAAGAGCCTCCGAAAAGGAAATTGTAGGACTTATTAAAGGAATAAATAAAGTCGCTGAAAAACTTGGTATTTCTATAAATGGTGGAGCAGGTTATAGAGTTATAGCAAATATAGGAGAAGATGGTGGTCAAGAAGTTCCACATCTTCACTTTCATTTATTAGGTGGAGAAAAAGTTGGAAAAATGATTTCTTAAAGATCTTCTTCCTTAGGAATTTTAAACATTTTACTATTAATTAATATATTTGTTTCCACATTAGTAATTAAAAAATTAACCTCATTGGAATAAGCATCTATAGTTTTCCATCCAGCAATATCTAATGAATTTTTATCAAAAAAAATATTAACTTTGTTTGAATTATTGTCCATCATTTCATAAACAATTATATCCGAATTTATAAAAGTGGGCTCATAATTTTTAATTATTTCTAAAATATTTTTTTTATCAAGCAAATAAAATAAAGGTGTCTTTTTTAATGGATACTGATAAATTTTTTTGTATCTTTTCTTTATAATTGCAAATCTTTTACCGTTAGAAATAATAAATTTTTTTTTTTTGGGATATTCACATTTCATCAGCAGGGGGTATTTTATATAACAGTTTCCAATTTCTATTTTTTTTCCAATTTTTTGAGTAAAACTAAAGTATAATGTATTAACCAGTTTGTATTTGTTAAAAAGTTCTTCTTGTAAACTGGCAAAGGAGTAACAAGTAAAATAGATATAAAATAAAATAGTAAATAAGGAAAAATTAATTTTTTTTATCAAAATAATCCTATAAAATTTCTCTTTTCCCCACGTGATTTGCTTGACCAACAATACCTTCTTTTTCCATCATTTCCATAATTCGTGCTGCCCTATTATAACCAATTTGCAATTTCCGTTGTAAAAAGCTTGTTGATGCCTTTTGTTCAAGTTTTATAATTTCTAGTGCTTTGTTATATAATTCATCTTTTGTACTAGCAGATTCTCCGGAATCATTCATTTCTTTGTCTTTGATGATCGTGATTTCTTCAATGTATTCAGGTTTTCCTTGCGATCTCAAAAAACTATTAATTTTTTCTATCTCTATTTCAGAGACATAAGGGCCGTGAATTCTTACTATTTTATTTGCCGAAGACATAAATAACATATCGCCTTTGCCTAATAATTGTTCTGCTCCTTGTTCTCCTAAAATTGTTCTACTATCTATTTTAGAACTTACCTGAAAAGAAATTCTAGTTGGGAAATTTGCTTTAATTGTCCCAGTTATTACATCAACGCTCGGTCTTTGTGTGGCCATTATAATATGAATTCCTGCTGCTCTTGCCATTTGTGATAATCTTTGAATATAATTTTCTATTTCTTTTCCCGCTACCAACATCAAATCTGACATTTCATCAACTACCACCACAATGTATGGCATGTGTCTTTTGTTTTTTAAATTATAACCATCAATATTTTTAACACCTACACTTGTCATTAATTTGTACCTACTTTCCATTTCTTTCACTGCCCATCCCAATGCTGCTGTGGCTTTTTTAGCTTCTGTAATTACTGGGCATAATAAGTGTGGTATTCCTTCGTATGTAGAAAGCTCTAGCATCTTAGGATCTATTAAAATTAAATTACATTTTTCGGGAGAATATTTATACAACAAAGACAATATTATAGTGTTAATACAAACAGATTTTCCTGAACCTGTTGTTCCTGCAATCAACAAATGTGGCATTGCACCTAAATCACCTACAATTGGAATTCCGGAAATACTTTTGCCTAATGCAATAGGCAATTTTATTTCCCTTTTGTTAAATCTTTCATCTTTTATTATTTCATTTAAGAAAACATTTTCTCTTTTTGAATTGGGTATTTCTATACCAATAGTATTTTTCCCAGGTATTGTTGCGACTCTTGTCGATACAGAACTTGTATTTCTTGCGATATCATCAGCCAAATTGACTATCTTTGAAACTTTAATGCCTGATGCTGGTTCAAATTCATGCAAGGTTACAACCGGACCACAGCTAATTCTTTTGATTTTACCCTCAACTCCATAATCAAGTAAAATTTTTTCTAAAAATTCTGAATTTTTTAATGATTCACTATCATTAATATTTTTTCTATTTTTTGCTTCCTGGTTTTTTTCTAAAAAGCTTAGCGGTGGCAATTTAAAATTTTCATTAGAAATATTTTTTTCCTTATTTTTTGTAAAAGTTTTTGCAAAAGGTAAAATAGGTTGTTTTTCTTCTAACTTATCTTCCGAAGAATTTTCTATATTTGTATTTATGTTAGTTTCTCCAAATTTTTCAGCTTTATCTTTCTTTTTTATTAATAAACCTGATAAATTTTTTAAAATAACAAAAGGAAAGGATAAAATTTTTATAATTTCTTTTACCTTAATTCCCAGACTTAAAATAAAAAATATAATTGAGATTAATAAAATAGAAATTCCTACATATTGATTTTCAATTGATGTCGAAAAAATATAAATATTTTCTTTGAGAATTTGTCCGACAAATCCACTGTTACCATTATCTATAAGCCAAAAAGAGTTATTATAAAAAATATTTATAAAAGTTGTGCCAAATATAATAT
>Ga0310344_10002792_pt1 | contig 13069 bp, 9 predicted proteins | sample HC15DNA20200_MG_FD_203801 | JGI IMG/M metagenome (GOLD analysis project Ga0310344, IMG submission 203801) | Marine microbial communities from station ALOHA, North Pacific Subtropical Gyre - HC15-DNA-20-200_MG | ecosystem: Environmental > Aquatic > Marine > Oceanic | place: Pacific Ocean: North... | reverse complement strand
CGTAAAACCTGCAGTAAACAATATACCTAACCAAGCTTTAAAACCTCCACCAGTTGTAAATTTTTCTTTAAACGTTTCCGAATATTCATAACCATAAAATTCTAAAATTTTTTCTGCAACTTCGTTTAAAGAATAACCTATATAGTAACCAAACAAGGCACCCAAAACAGAAAAAATTGTTGCTATTAAAGCTATTTTTATAAATTCATTTTTTTTAGATACTACCATTGGGACTATCATAACGTCAGGTGGTATAGGAAAAAAAGAGCTTTCAATAAAAGCTTCGATGGCTAAAATTTGTTTAGCATATTTATATCCAGCCCAAGCAATGCATTTATCATATAGTTTTTTAATCATTTTAATTAAATTTTTATAAAACTGTTTTTAATTGCTTTATTCCATTTTGATTCTGATTCTTCATCAAATGTTATATCTAAATCAATATCAGATAAAATCCAGTGATCTCTTTCCATTTCACCCTCTAATTGACCTTTTCCCCAGCCAGAGTATCCTAAAATTATTAAGCTTTTTTTAGGCCCTTTATTTTTAGCTATATCAATTAAAATTTCATAATCCTGACTTATTGAAATTTTTCCATAACTTTTGGTTGTTTCACTTTTGTATTCTTTTGAATGTAAGATAAAAATTTCCTTAGTATCTACAGGACCTCCCCAAAATATTGGAACGTTTATTTTAAATAATTCTTCTCTTTCCTTAGATGTATTTAAAGAAGGATCTATTAATAAGGCAATTGGCATTGTGCCTAAATGTTTATTTATAGCAAGTCCCCAGGCACCATTTTTATCACTTTCTAACATTACTATTACAGTTTGATTAAATCTATCGTCAGTCATTTTTTCAGTAGCAATCAAAAAGTGATTTTTAACACTTTCATAAAATTTACCTTTTAAGTAATTTTTTGGATTTTCAGCGTATATAGTTTTATTATTAAATAAAGATATTGTTATAAGTAAAAATAATAATATTATTTTCTTCATAAAATCTTTATACTAACATATATGAATATTGTTACAGATGTAATTTTACCTTTGGCTTTAGCTTTTATTATGTTTGTATTAGGACTAAATTTAACTGGGGCTGATTTTTTAAGGGTTTTAAAACAACCTCGTGATTTTTTTGTAGGAGCTATTTCTCAAATTATTTTATTACCAGTTATTGCTTTTATACTTATTAAGTTGTGGCCAATTTCACCAGAACTTGCAATTGGAGTCATGATCATTGCTGCAGCACCTGGCGGCGTAACTTCTAATATACTTACATCTTTTGCAAAAGGTGATGTAGCGCTATCAATATCTTTAACAGCAGTTATAAGTTTGCTTTGTGTTATCACCATTCCGTTTATTGTTTTTGCTTCAGCAGCAAGAATTGATGGTGTTAATATTTCACAAAATATATCCTTGTTAAACATGGCAATAAATATGTTTTTAATTATTACTGTGCCTGTTTTACTAGGCATGTTATGTAGAAAAATTTTTTATCAATTTACACTGAAATTCGAACCTATCGCAAAAAAAATATCTATTCTTTTATTTGTTCTTGTTTTAATTGGCGCTATAGTTGCAGAAAAAGAAAACATAATTTCTTATTTTGTTCAGGCTGGTTTGATTACTTTAGTCCTAAATTTAGTCATGATGATTGTTGCATATTATTTAGCTAAACTACTTGCTTCAGGTGAAAAACAAAAAAAATGCATTACAATTGAGTGTGGTCTTCAAAATGGCACTTTAGCAATATTTGTATCAACCTCTGTTTTTGGAGGAGGAATTTATGTTATACCTGCTGCTACTTACAGTTTGATAATGTTTTTTACATCAATATTATTTGTGTATTTTGTAAATAGGGTTCAGTAGTTTTAAATATAATAGCTTTTTCCTGAAGAGTAATAGAAATCTTTTTTTTAAAGAGTTTACTAATTTTTATCTTCCTTCTCTTATACTTAAAGAATCATCTGTGTCTTTTATTTTAACTATTTTTCTAAGTGTTTCTTTTGGTAAATCTATTTTTTTAGATTTTTTAAAACTCCAGTAAACATGTTCAAAAATTAATTTAAAAAACCATTTCATACCGCTTCTTGTTCGTATACGAGTATCTGACTTTAAAGTGCCTTTTAAATATCTCGCAAAACCTCTCGATTCCTTAAACGCAACTAAAATAGCAAGAAATGGGTATGTAAATTTATTCCATGGCAATAATAATTTTAATCCATACTGAAAGTAAAAATAGTTATTAAAAGATGATGAGCGCGAATCTTTTTTAATAATATTTTCAACATCATCTAAGGTTTTTTTTAGGGGTGAATTTAATTTTATTTTAAATATTTCATTTATAGAAATTATTAACAAGCTTATAAGGATACTTAACTTAGAAATTGAAATATTAAGATTAGTTTTTGCATGTTCTCGAAACACTTTCCATAATATTTTGGGTCGCCAACATAATACTTTTAATAAAGGTTGTTGGGTATAGTTCATAAAGTGTTCAACATCATAAGCGTCTCTGTCGCTAATTTTTATTAAATATGCCTCTTCTGAGTCTAAATCTTTTCCAAGAAAACCATATTCTCTAGCATATTCATATAAAGGTGTGCCTGGTAATGCTTGTGCATAATTAATGCTACATAAGTAGTTCACTTTATTTCTATAAATATCAGGATAGTAGGGCATTGTTCGTACTAAAAAATCAATTGTTTCTTCAATGGTTTCATCAGTTTCTCCAGGCATACCAATGACCAGCTGAGGAGTGGTTTCTATTTTAGCTTCATAAGTAGCTTTTAATGCTTCAATATTTTGTTCAAGAGAAATTTTTTTTTCCATAACTTTTAGCATAGTTGGACTTCCAGATTCAATACCATAGCTAACACTAACGCATCCATTTTCTTTCCAAAGTTTTAATACATCAAGACTCACTGTATGAGCGCGAACACCTCCAGCTGTCCATATAAATCCTAGAGATTTCATTGCTTTAACTAATTTTATTGTCTCTTCTTTATATGAACCAAAATTTTCATCACCAATTGAAATATACTTAACATTATATTTTTCTTTTAACATTTTCATATGGTTGATTATGCTATCTAACGGGCTTACTCTATAACCTTTTTCAAAACGATGACAAAAAGTACATCTAGCGACGCAACCTTTTGCAACAATCATGGTTGCTTTTTTTTTGCCTTTTTCATTTTCATCATAGTTTTCATCTAGCGCCCAGGGATATCCTGAACGCTCTGAAATATAGTAATTAATTGAATTATCTTTTTCTAAAATTGAATAGTCAGGTCTTTCTATCATAGGAGCAGGCAAAGGATGATCGTACCCAGTAAATGTAAATTTATTTTTTGAATTAATATAGGTTATTCCAGGAATTTTATTTAAATGATCACTTTTTGTTTTTTTTTCTTTAATAGCCTTAACTAAATTTTGTACAATAATCTCACCATCTCCAATAATACAATAATCTACATTAGCTTTTCTGTGTAAAATTTCCGCGCTTGCTGCAAGTGAACCTCCAACAAATACAATAGTTTTTGGACTTACTTTTTTAATTAATTGAGCAAGATACTTTGTATATGCATATGCTGTTGATACTACAGCGCTGATGCCTACCATATCAAATTGTTCATTAGAAAAATATTCAGTGTTTTGAGAATGACTGTATCGATGATAATCAATATGATAAAAACTTGCTCTTTCCCCAATATTTCTTAAAGCTTGAATTACAGCAATTGATCCAAAAGGAGGAAAATCGGTAGCTCTAGGTCTTATTGGTGTTGTGCAAATACAAATTTTCATATTTTAATAAAAAATTTATGATTTAAAGCGATGATATAACTTTTAACAAATAAATAAAGTTTAATTTATAAAATTAAAATCTTACCTCTTTCTATTTGAATGCTAAATAACAGTAATTACAATCTTTCAATGTGCCCTTTTTGTTTAGAACAACTCGTTCAGGAGTTTATAATAGCGATATAAATTTTTTTGGTTGCGTCTTTTATTAATTAGAAACATAATAACCACATAAACATTAAGAGAGGAAGGAAATGGGCGAATGGCGGAACTGGTAGACGCGTAGGACTCAAAATCCTATGGTAGCAATGCTGTGAGAGTTCGAGTCTCTCTTTGCCCACCAGAATAAATGAATTTAAAAAAATTTAATAGTTTAGTTGATTTATTTTTTTATAAAGCTACAGAAGAAAATTCAAATATAGATTTTTTACATTGGTTAAATCCAATAAATAAAAAAAAATATACTTGGGGAGAAACTTCAATAAATATTCAAAAACTTGCAAAAGTTTTGAAAGATAATTTTGTAGAAGGAGATAGATGTCTTTTAGTTTCTGAAAATAGACCTGAATGGTTAATTGCTGATTTATCAATTATGTTAGCTGGCGGAATTACTGTACCTGCATACACCACTTATACTGAAAAAGATTATAAATATTTAATAGAAGATTGCGAGCCTTCAGTAATCATCGTTTCCAATAATGCTATGCATAGTAAATTAAAAAATATTATAGAGAAAAAAGATTTTATTAAAAAGGTAATTGCATTTGATGAGCTTGATAATATTGAAAATAAAAAAAAATATTTAAAATTTAATTCAATAATTGCTAATCAATTAGATCAAAAAGTAAAAATTAAAAATGAAAATTTAAAGAGAAGCTCACCAGCATGTATTATCTATACTTCAGGAACATCTGGAAATCCCAAAGGTGTTATTTTGAGTCACGGAGGTATATTAAATAATTTAGAAGGCGCTCAAGAAATTTTGAAACCTTTAATTGATAAAAAACCAATTTTTTTAACCTGGCTTCCTTTATCTCATTCTTATGAACATACAGTTCAGTTTGTACAGATTGCGGTAAATGCAAAAATTTTTTACGCAGAAAAAATAGAAAAACTCTTAGAAAATATTTCACAGGCAAAACCAACAATTATGACTGCCGTACCAAGATTTTATCAAAATTTATATAATAAAATTAATATGAATATGAAAAAAGCTACAGGTTTAAAAGCTAAGTTAATTAAACTTACAATTATTTTAGGTAGGAAAAAATTATTAGGAGAAAAAATGAGCATTAAAGAAAAATTTTTAAATCAATTAGTAAATACTTTAGTTAGAAAAAAAATAAAAAAACAGTTTGGTGGAAATTTAAAAGCTTTTGTATCTGGAGGAGGAGCTTTGGATAAAGAGATAGGTGAATTTTTAAATTCTATAGGATTGCCAACTCTTCAAGGTTATGGTCTTACCGAAACTTCACCGGTAGTAAGTTGTAATCCAATTAATAAAATTAGAGTTGAAACAGTTGGGCCTCCTTTTAAAAGTAACAAAGTCAAAATAGCTGAAGATGGAGAAATTTTAGTCAAAGGAGAAAATGTAATGTTAGGTTACTGGAATAAAAAAGAAGATACAGAAAAAGTATTAAAGGAAGGTTGGTTATATACTGGAGATATAGGTGAAATAGATCCAAAAGATGGTTATCTAAAAATAACTGATAGAAAAAAAGATATCATAGTTAGCGCTGGTGGAGATAATATTTCTCCAGCAAAAATAGAAAATCAATTAACCAACTCTTCTGCAATTGAACAGTCAATGGTTTTTGGTGAAGGAAAAAATTATTTAGTAGCATTGATTGTCCCCAGCAAAGAATTTATTGGTAAACATGAAAAAATAAAAGAAATTATAGATGAAATTAATAAAAATTTAACTTTAGTTGAAAAAATTAAAAATTTTAAATTACTTAATGAAAATTTTTCAATTGAAAATGGTTTATTGACGCCCACAATGAAAGTAAAAAGAAACAAAGTAATTGAAAAATATAAAATTCTTTTGGAAAACTTTTATAAAAAATAATTAAAATAAATAGATTATAATTGTAAATAACGTTTAAAAACATTGTTATTACTAGTTTTTTTAATATTTAAAAATAATTTATTTTTTTTGAAAATTAATTTTTTTTTTTAAAATTTGTCAACAGAATTTACATTTGACATCTGTAAAAATTAAATTAAAGCTTAAATATACAGACGAATCACTTGATGATTTGTTTTAATTAAAACAAAAAGGGAGCTAATAATGGCTAAACGAAGAAAAAAGAAAAAAGGTAAAAAGAAAAAAGGTAAAAAAAGAAGAAGAAGATAAGCTAAACCTTTTTAGATTATTGCGCCCTCTTTTATTAAATTTATATTTAAAATAAAAGAGGGCGTTTTTTATTTTGATACTTCTATTGCTGGAACTTCTTCTGTTCGATTTAAAGCTTTATCCATTTTTATTTTAGCTTTTTCACCCAAAACAACTTCAAACTCAGATTTAAGTCTTTCATAAGCTTTTTCAAAAAGTTGTCTTTCACTATAAGATTGATCAGCTATAACGTCTGTTTTTTTATTTAGATCTCTAACTACTTCAGCTAAATCATAAAGTTTACCAGAGTTAATTTTTTGTTCATATTCCTGAGCTCTTCTACTCCACATAGTTCTTTTTATTTTAGGTTTGCTTTTTAAAATTGTGATTGCTTTATTAATTTGGTTTACACTTGACACATGTCTCAGATGTGATTGTTGATTAAGAGGTATACTGAGTGTTAGTTTTTCTTTTTCAATAAATATTTTATAAAAATTTATATCTATACTTCCTATTTTTGCTTTCTCTATAGCAATAATTTTTCCTACCCCGTGTTTTGGATATACTATAAAATCCTTTAAATTGTAAATTCTCTTTTCAGTAGGTTGTTTTAAGACTTTTTTTATTTTAACTTCATTTTGCTTATAGTTTTTTGTTTTATAATAGTTAGGTTTGATTGTTTTTACCTGAGTAGGCTTTATATCTTTTTTTTTTTTAATTTTCTTTTTACCTATTTTAATTTTTCTTTTTCTTCCCATAAAAAATTTTAATCTCCTTTTCCCGGTTTTACACTAAAATATTTAAACTTATCTTTAACATCACGCCACTTGTCCTGATCAGGTGGCACATCGTCTTTTCTCTTTTTAGTAATATTTGGCCAAGCTTCACTATATTTTTTATTTATCTCAACCCATTTATCTGTATTCTCATTGGTATCTGGTTCAATGGCACTAATGGGACACTCTGGTTCACAAACGCCACAGTCTATACATTCTTCTGGTTTTATAACCAGCATATTTTCTCCTTCATAAAAACAATCAACCGGACAGACTTCTACACAATCCATTAACTTACACTTAATACAATTGTCATTAACTACATATGTCATATTTTATTTTTGTATATTTTGAACTTTCAATTTAATAATTCCATTGTCTTTATCAGAAATATATAATAAGCCACAAATCCTTCTGATTAAATTTGACTCGTAGTTATCGTTAGTGCCATCTGAATATACAATTTTCCAAATTATTTCAATTATTTTTAATCTAAATTCTATTGGATATTTTTTAATTTCACGAGTAAACTCAACTATTTGATTTGATTCTTTCTCCTTTTTTTCTGCCTCTTCCATTATTAATTTAACTTTATCAAAATTTAACTTGCTTAAATCTACTATAGCTTTAGTAATAATTTTTTTTTCAATTTCAGTATAATTTTCATCAATTTTTGCAGCGTGTATTAACAAAGCAGCAATTAAAATATTACTATCTTGATTATTTTTTTCCTTTTTTTTAAAAAAATTTTTAAACATTTATCTAAATCTTAATTCTGATAATTTCTCAAATGGATTATCTTTTTTAGCTTTTTTTATCTTATCTTTTTTAATAAATTTTGGTTTGTACATAAAAAGATCTTCTTTTTTATCATTATTTTTTTTTATTTTATATTGCATCAAATTTAAAAGTTTATAGAAATTTTCTTTATTACAGCCAATTAAATTAATCATGAAAGAATCTATACTAAATACCCCATTTTTAGTATTTTCAAGAATTTTTAAAAAAAGTCTTTCAAGTATATCAACTCTTACAAAAAAATCACCAAAGTTTTCAAAACCGCAAATTAAAAGAAATTTTTTATTTTTTAAATTTTCATCTTTTAAAAAATTTAATCCAGATTTTGGAATCATATATTTTTTGTCGGTATCATAGTATAGCTTCCACAATTTTACTCTTAGCTCTACAGCCGCAGGTTTAAGCATTTTGGGTAAAAAAATGTGATATCTTCCAATTTTTATTCCAGCTTTTCTTAAACTTGATCTATCTTCTTTTGTAATATTTTTTATCATTTCATGAATTTTTTCTCTTTTGATTACCCCATTATTTTCAAATAATTGATAACAAAGAGCACGAACGTAGTTATTTTTAAAATTAGATTTACTTAAATTCACAAGATCAGACAGATCTGAAGAAATAAGCAAATTTAATTTTTTTTCTAAGTCTATTTTTAATTTTTCTTTAGATTCTATATCCATAGCTTCATCAGCTATTATTGATAATTTTGGATTTAAATAATCTTTTCCTTTAGAAAGATAAGCAATTGGATTATCCATCCAATATATTTTATGGTCACTTTTTATATTTAAAGATTCATCTATGATTATTTTATTTACTCTTTTCATTAGCTCTGGAGCTATCGCATGTCTCGCCGCTTTTCTGAGAGACTTTATATCAGTTTTTAATGATTCTGATTTTAAATCTAATTCTAATTTAAGTCCTTTTAATTGACCTATATATTGACTATCAATAATAACTTCATTTTCATTTTTTATTTCTGTTGCCATGACTATATCTTGTTTGAGTTGTCTAGATAAAACACTTATTCTTTTATCCACAAAACTTTTTGTTAACTCCTCATGAAGTTTATCAGATAGCTTATCTTCTATATATTTAGTTCGTTCAACCCAATAATCCGAATTATTTACCCAATTTTTTTTATTAGCTACATAGGACCATGTTCTTACATTTGATATTCTGTTAGTGAGAGTATCAATATTACCATCATATTTGTCTAAATTTTCGAGTTGTTTTTTCATATAGTCATTTGTAACTTTTCCAGACTTCGAAACTAGAAAATTAAAAACTTTTTTTACTACTTCAATATGATTCCCATAATTTTTTTTAGAAAAATCTGGTATTTGGCAGCATTGCCAAAATATTTTTATTGTTTCTTTGTAAAGTTTACTTTTTAATTCATTATCGTTTTTTATTAAAAATTTTAAAACTTTCTCATCATCACAATCTTTAATTTTTTTTAAAAATTCATTATTTGTATTTTTTTCAAGAGAATCAATTAAAGTATCCAGACTATCAAAATTTATTTTAGAGTTTCTCCAATATAGCATATTAATTTTATTTAATTCATGTTTTTCTAATTTTTCAATTTCATCAAAAGATAATTGTTTACATTCGCCTGTTACACCAAAAGTTCCATCATTGATATGTCGACCTGCTCTGCCAGCAATTTGAGAAATTTCATTTAAAGTTAATCTTCTTGTTTTTTTTCCATCAAACTTTTTTAAATTGTTAAAACTTACATTATTAATATCCATATTTATTCCCATACCAATAGCATCAGTTGCTACTAGAAAATTTGCATCTCCCGACTGATATAGCTCTACTTGTGAATTTCTAGTTTTAGGACTTAAAGAACCCATTATTACTGCCGTTCCACCTTTTTGTCTTCTGACTAATTCTGCTATTGCATAAACTTCATCTACTGAAAAAGCAATTAAAGCAGTTTTTGGATGTAGACGTGATATTTTTTTATATCCACTATATGTTAATTTGGACATCCGTTCCTTATTAACAAATTCGACATTTTTAATAAGTGAACTAATTATTGAACGCATAGTGTGTGAACCAAGAAACATTGTTAGTTTGTTACCTCTTGCATTTAATAATCTATCTGTAAAAATATGACCTCTTTCATGATCTGTGCACATTTGTATTTCATCAACTGCAATAAATTCGACATTTTTGTCTTGAGGCATAGATTCCACTGTACAAATATAATACTTAGGTGATTTTGGAATTATTTTTTCCTCCCCAGTTATGAGAGCTACATTATCTGATCCAACATTATTTACACACTTATCAAAAATTTCTCTTGCTAATAATCTTAAAGGAAAACCTATAATTCCACTTTCATATTCCAACATTGTTTCTACAGCTAAATGAGTTTTGCCTGTATTTGTTGGGCCCAAAACTGCAGTAATTCTATTTAAATTGCTTTCCATAAATTGTGCGTAGTTTTTTTTGGTACACTATATTTAGATTTTTAGTAGGAACAAAAGACGACTAAAACGTGACCGAATCACTCAAACAAAAGTTCTCCTTTTAAATAATTGAAATATAAGTTTAGCATAATTTTAAAGAATTAAATATTATTTTTTTTGACATAATATAGCTATGGAAACTTATCTTTGGAAGTTAAAAAAAGAAAAACTAAATAAAACAAATTTAGCAAAATATTCAAATTTTATAAAAAAAAATTATAAAATTGATTCAGATTATGATTATAATAAAATTTGGAAATGGTCAGTTGAAAATCCGGGAAATTTCTGGAAATCTATTTGGGATTTTACAAAAGTAAAAGGCAAAACAGGAAATATTTTTTTAAAAGAATCTAATATTTTTTTTAAAAATAAATTTTTTCCTAAAGGAAAATTAAATTATGCTAAAAATCTTTTATCAAAAAATAATAACGAATTATCTATAATCTTTAAAAGCGAGAATGGTTATAAAAATAAACTTACTTGGAAAAATTTAACTTTAAAAGTTGCAAAAATTTCAGGTTGGATGAAAGAAATTGGTATTAAAAAAGGTGATAGAGTTGCAGCATATTTACCGAATATACCAGAAACAGTTATAGCATACATTAGCACAGCATCTCTTGGTGCCATATGGTCTTCTTGTTCTCCAGATTTTGGAACAGCTGGAGTTGTAGATCGCTTTTCACAAATTTCACCCAAAATATTATTTATAGTAGATAAATATTTTTATAATGGGAAGGAAATTAATGTTCTGAAAAGATTGCCGGAAATTATAAAAAACATCCCTTCTATAAAAAAAATTATAATTGTAAGTTATCCAGGTACAGAAGTTGAAAAAAATAAAAATAATAAAATGAAAGTATATTATTGGAAAGATTTAGTTAATAAAAACAATAATTATACTAAAATAAAATATACATTATCAAATTTTAATGATCCTTTAGCTATTTTATATTCGAGTGGAACAACTGGTAAACCAAAATGTATTTGCCATAGTACTGGAGGAGTACTTTTACAACATAACAAAGAATTACAAATACATTCTGATGTAAAAGATAATGATAGAGTTTTTTATTTTACAACATGTGGATGGATGATGTGGAATTGGTTAGTCGGCGCTCTGTCATCAGGAGCAACTATATTGTTGTTTGACGGTTTTCCAATGTATCACAAAGATGATTTATTATTAGAATTTGCAAGTGAAGAACAAGTAACTCTATTTGGTATAAGCGCAAAATATATAGATGCACTTAATAATAAAGGAGCAATTCCTAAAAATAATTACGATCTTTCTAACCTAAGAACTATTTGTTCAACTGGGTCACCTTTATCTGAAGAGGGATTTAAATATATTTATAATAAAATAAAAAAAGATGTACATCTATCATCTATCTCTGGAGGTACAGACATCATATCTTGTTTTGTTTTGGGCAACTTATATCAACCGGTATATGCAGGAGAAATTCAAAATAAAGGTTTGGGCATGGATGTAGATATATTTAATGAAAAAGGTTCTTCAATAAAAAATTTAAAAGGAGAATTAGTTTGTAAAAAACCTTTTCCTTCAATGCCTATTAAATTTTGGAATGATGACGGAGACAAAAAATATAAATCGGCTTATTTTGAGAAATATAAAAATATTTGGCATCATGGAGATTTTGCTAAAATAACAAATAACGGAGGATTTGTAATATTTGGAAGATCAGACACAACACTAAATCCAGGCGGCGTAAGATTGGGCACAGCCGAAATATATAATGTAGTAGAAAAGTTTAAAGAAATTCAAGAATCAATTGTTATAGGTCAGTCATGGAATAACGATATTAGAATAATATTATTTGTAGTTCTTAATAATGGATATAATTTAAATAACGAAATTAAAGAAAAAATAAAAAAAGCTATCAGGGTAGATGCATCACCTAGACATGTACCCTCAAAAATAATTGCTATTTCAGAAATCCCGAAGACAAAAAATGGAAAACTAGTGGAGTTAGCTGTTAAACAAAGCATTGAAGGTCAGACCATTAAAAACTTGGAAGCTTTGGCTAATCCAGATAGTTTAAAGCAATTTAAAAATATAAAAGAATTAAATGAGTAAAATTATTAAAGATCAAATAATCAAATTAAAACCCTCAGCTACTTTAGCAATAAATGAGGAATCGAATAAGCTAAAAAAAAAGGGAAAAAAAATTTATAAATTTGGTTTTGGTCAATCACCTTTTCCTATTCCAGATTCTGTAATATCTTCACTAAAAAGTTCAGCTAACAAAAATACGTATTTACCAATGCAGGGACTTGAAGAATTAAGATCTACAATAGCAGCAGACTTAAATAAAAATAATAATAATCAATTTGATTCTGAAGATATTGTTATAGGTCCTGGAACAAAAGAATTAATGTTTCTTTCTCAAATAGCCTTTAATGGTGAAGTATTACTTCCAGCACCTAGTTGGGTTTCGTATCAACCTCAAGCTTTAATTGCTCAAAATAAAGTTCACTGGATACAAACCGATAATAATTCAAATTGGTTTCCAACAGCCAGTCAAATTGAAAATAAAATTAAAACTATTAAAGAAAAAAATTTATTATTATTTTTAAATTCACCTAATAATCCTTCAGGCACAGTTTGTAAAAACCTAGCAGAAATAGCAGCAATTGCTAAAAAGTATAATTTAATAATTCTTTCCGACGAAATATACTCTAAGCTAACTTTTAATAAAAAATTTCAATCAATTTCTAATTTTTATCCTGAGAGAACTATAGTTAGCACTGGTTTAAGTAAATGGTGTGGAGCAGGGGGATGGAGACTTGGTTTTTTTGCTATACCCAAACAACTTAAAGAATTTAAAAATAGTTTAAAAATATTATGTAGCG
>Ga0310344_10002791_pt1 | contig 13073 bp, 12 predicted proteins | sample HC15DNA20200_MG_FD_203801 | JGI IMG/M metagenome (GOLD analysis project Ga0310344, IMG submission 203801) | Marine microbial communities from station ALOHA, North Pacific Subtropical Gyre - HC15-DNA-20-200_MG | ecosystem: Environmental > Aquatic > Marine > Oceanic | place: Pacific Ocean: North... | reverse complement strand
CAAGTACAGGCGGCGCTTCGCATATATGGAGAAGGTTGCAGGGCAACGGAGCCTTGATTTTGTGGGCCTACCACTTAATGAAAAGGAGAGCCTTTGGCAAGAGGCCAAGGGCGAGGTCGGCTAACCGTATGCGCGAAACTAGCCGAGGGTATTTATGGAGGGAGAGCCCGGTTTGAAGCCTCATAGGTTCCAATAACGTGCGAGCTAGAGGTCCGGATGAAGAGTGTGCCAGTCGGTAGCCTGTTCGTAGGCATACGCCGTTTGAAGTAAGGTTTCTTCCTTGAGGTGGTTAGCCATTAGCTGCAGGCCGACAGGGAGGCCCTCTGAAAGGCCCGCCGGCACCGATATCGCAGGAATGCCAGCTATATTTGCAGGCTGTGTGAAAATATCGTTGAGGTACATCATGTATGGGTCGTGCGTCTTCTCTCCCATCTTGAAAGCAACGGACGGGGATGTGGGTGAAACCAGGACATCAAATTTCTTGAACACGTCATTGAACTCCTGGCGGATCAAGGTACGGACCTGCTGGGCTTTCTTGTAGTAAGCGTCGTAATAGCCTGCAGAGAGAGCATAGGTACCTAACATGATGCGACGCTTTACCTCTGGCCCGAACCCCTCTTGCCGAGTATGTTCTAGGGCTTCCCACATAGTGCCTTGGGCTTCCGTCGAGTAGCCGTACTTTACGCCGTCGTACCGAGCGAGGTTAGCAGAAGCTTCTGACGGGGCGACGATATAGTAAACAGCCATAGCGTGAGGCGTATGCGGAAGCGAGGTTTCGTCAACCGTAGCCCCAAGACCTGAGAGCACATCAATGGCTTTATTAACGACTTCCCTTACACCCGGGTCGATCCCTTCGACGAAATACTCCTTAGGAACGCCGACGCGTAAGCCTTTGATATCTCCAGTTAGCACATCAGTGTAGTCAGGGACCTCGGTATCTATAGAGGTTGAGTCTTTAGGGTCATGGCCTGCTATAGCGGAAAGGACAAGGGCACAGTCGGTTACGTCCTTTGTGAGGGGGCCTATCTGGTCGAGGGAGCTGGCGAAGGCGATGAGGCCATATCTGCTTACTAGGCCATAGGTTGGTTTTAGGCCTACGACACCACAGAGTGCTGCAGGTTGCCGGATGCTTCCGCCAGTGTCTGAACCCAGGGCGTAGACCGCTTCTCCGGAGGCAACTGCGGCAGCAGGCCCCCCGCTGCTTCCCCCTGGAACCCGGGAGATGTCCCAGGGATTGTGGCTAGGATGGAAGGCAGAGTTCTCTGTTGAGGACCCCATCGCAAATTCATCGAGGTTGCCCTTACCAACCAACACGGCATTTTGGTCAAATAACTTCGCCGCCACAGTAGAATTGTAAGGAGGGACGAAATCCTTAAGCATCTTTGAAGAGCAAGTAGTCAGGATATCCTTCGTGACCATGTTGTCCTTAAGTTGCATTGGTATCCCAGTTAAAGTTGGCGAGGGGCCCAGCCCGAGCCGGGCATCTGCCTGGCCAGCTTGCTCAAGTGCCAAGTCGTCGGTAATTGTGACGAATGCCCCTGTAAGATGCTCTACAGTTGAGATACGCTCAATCGTCGCCTGTGTCAGTTCGAGAGCAGACGTATCGCCACTGGCTAGCAGGCGAGAGGCATCGTGTGCAGTAAGCTTCGTGACGTCTACGCTCATTCTAGTCAAGCACTGGTCGGACGCGGACCAAATCACCTTCGCGCCTGGGGACACCAGCTAAGAAATCGGCACGGTCCCCACTGGTCTCAAGGCGGTCTTCACGCATAATTGAGGTCACATCTGCGGCGTGACCCGTGGGCTCTACACCTTCAGTCTCTACTTCCTGTAGAGACTGAAAGTGATCCAAGGTGTTTGAGAGTTGGTCGCGCATCACCTGAATCTCCTGGTCTGTCATGCCTACTCGGGCCAGAAGGGCGATGTGTCTTACCTCTTCGCTAGTGAGTTTCATGTTTGAAGTATGCCGGCAAAGCCATTAGTTCTGACTGAATGTTAGTCGACGTCGGCGCTGATGATCAGGTGCTCAAGCCATCCATCACTGTCATTGATAAGGCCATGTTGGACATTAGCAGGGCCGTAAACGGCATCCCCTTCACTAACATCCACTGTCTCATCGCCGACGATCATCTTACCGGATCCTTCGGTAAAGAAGTAGACTTGTTCCATATTCGCGTGGGAGTGAGTCCCTGTCTGTACGGTGGGTTGTAGGCGGTGCAGAGTTATCTTTTTGATGCCCTCAACCGGAGCTTCGTTGTAGCTTCTTCCTTCAGCTCCTTTACCAGCGAAGACTGACCACAGCAACGCGGCTCCGTGCGAGATATGGGGTGACCCGTCAAGCCAATTTCGGTGCGCGATAGGCTGCTTGGAGCCGTGGGAGTTGCTTGCAGCAATAATTTCTTTGTTTTTCTGTTGCTGATCTAGGGAGACATGTTTGCCGTTTATGATTAGATGTACGAGCCACTCATCTGTGTCGTTTATCATGTGGTGATAGCTGGTTGGCGGGACACAGACAGCATCACCCTTCTTAACGTCGTATATGACCTCGTCGATATTCATCTTCCCCGACCCTTCAGTGAAGTAGTAGACCTGCTCACGATCAAAGTGGACGTGGTAGTCTCCTGCCTTGCCTGGCTGAATCATATGCCGGGTAAGTGCGTTGAAGCCAAGTAATGGAGCAGCCCCGTAGGACGTACTCTCTGTTCCCTCTGGGCCCAGTATTGGCCACACGATGGCTGTTTCGTGAGCTACGTTCGGGACAATATCTCGCCAGTTAACCTTAGTTACCATTTAATCCCCCTTTTTTATCTGATCAAATCCTGTGTATGGACGCAAAACCTCTGGAACTAATACAGAAGAGTCGGCCTGCTGATAGTTCTCAATGATGGATATCAGGGCCCGTGGTATCCCGAGTCCAGAACCGTTGAGAGTGTGTAGGAATGTTGGACGTGCGCCTTGTTCGGACCGGTAGCGGATTTTCGCCCGCCGCGCCTGGAAATCCGAGCAGTTGGAGATCGAGCTTACTTCCAGCCAATCCAGGCTACCCGGAGCCCACATCTCGACATCATAGGTTTTCATTGAAGCGAAGCCGATATCTCCAGTGCATAAAAGCAATACCCTGTATGGAATTCCCAGTTGAGTGCAAATATCTTCTACATGGGAAGTCATACTCTCTAATGCATCCATGGAGGCGTCCGGCTCGACGAATTTGAACATCTCGACCTTCTCAAATTGATGAACGCGCTTGATGCCCCTAGTATCCTTGCCTGCTGACGCCTTCTCTCTCCTGTACGATGGCGTGTGAGCGACATAGGAGAGAGGGAGTTCTCCAGGACCCAGTATCTCGTCTCCGAACATGTTGGTGATCGGTACCTCTGCAGTTGGAATCATCCAAAGGTCGTCGTCTTCATCGTGATACATATTCTCTGCGAACTTGGGTAGCTGGCCACTGCCGGTCGCAGTCTCCCTAGTAACCAAATGAGGGAGATATAGCTCTTGGTAACCGTTCTCCTCATGTACGTCGAGCAACCAATTAATAAGAGCGCGCTGTAACCTGGCGCCTTTTCCTTTCAGCATAAAGAAGCGAGAACCGGCTAATTTCACAGCACGATTAAAGTCGATGATATCAAGAGCTTCCCCAATCTCCCAGTGGGGCTTTGGAGCGAAAGAGAAGTTCGGAATCGAAGTGACATCCTTCACAACCACATTTTTCGACTCGTCATCTCCCACAGGGACTTCCGTCGCGGGAATATTGGGTACCTCCAATAGCATGTCACCTAATGTCACTTCGGTCGTTCTCGTTTCCTCTTCAAGGCCCTTGATCCGCTGTCCAACTTCCCTCATCTCCGCGATCAAATCTGCGGGTTTTTCTTTACTCTTCCCAATTTCTTGGCTGACCTCGTTACGCCGAGCACGCAGTTCGTCCGACTCGACGATGAGTTCTCGCCGACGGGCATCTAATTTAAGGATACCGTCGATGTTTATAGTTATGCCTCGGCTGGCGACAGAGGTACGGACCCGCTCCGTATCGTCCCGTATAGTTTGGATGCTCAGCAACAGAATCTCCTACTTTCGCGCTTGGGACAAGAGCCAAGTGGACGCGATTGGTTCCAAGTATACCGTACCTGGCCCCTGCTATAATCCCGATCTTCGTAAGGACTATTAATCATGCTTAGACTGGAAGGCAAGGTAGCTCTGATAACCGGAGCGGCAACAGGCGTCGAGGGTAAGGCGATGGGTTTGGGAGGCGCCACAGCAAGGCTATTTGCTCGAGAAGGTGCCAAGGTTGTGCTGACGGACGTGAATGATGAAATGGGGGAATTAACCGCAGCACAGATACGTGCGGACGGGGGCGAAGCTACATACTTACATCTGGATGTCACCAATGAAGGGGAATGGGGCAATAACATTGGGGCAATCGAGCGGCTTTATGGTGGATTAGACGCCTTGGTCCACAGCGCAGGGGTTACGTTTCGAACAACTGTTGAGGAAACGACTGAGAAGATTTGGGACGTTGAGATGGCAGTCCATGCGAAGGGATCTTTCTTAGGAACGAAGAATGCTATTCCCCTCATGCGTAAGTCCCTTGGGGGGTCGATAGTATTGATATCGTCGATAGCAGGACTCGTCGGCACCCCGTCATCTACTGCCTACCATGCTGCCAAGGGGGCGATGAGGATGTTTGCAAAGACAGCAGCCGTACAGTATGCACCGGAAGGGATTAGGGTCAATTCCATCCACCCCGGATTTGTAATGACACCGATGTTCGAGCCCCTAACAAGTAACCCTGAAGCGGTGGCCCAGAGGTTAGCCAAGGTGCCCTTGGGCCGTATGGGCCAACCGGAAGAGATCGCATACCTTGTCCTTTTCCTCGCTTCTGATGAGTCGAGATTTATTACTGGGACAGAAATTCCGATTGATGGAGGCTATACAGCCCAGTAGGTACGGGAACTTTGCGTGCTATGATCTAGGCCCGTGTCAGACCGACCACACATTCTTTTCCTGATGACGGACCAGCTCCGTGCAGACTGCCTGGGTGTTGCTGGCCACCCGTTGCTGCGCACGCCCAATGTAGATGCCCTTGCAGAACAGGGAGTTAGATTCACAAGCGCCTATACGACAAGCCCCCTCTGTGTGCCAGCACGTGCCTCGATCACGACGGGGCTGTATCCTCATAACAACAATATCTGGCAGGGTGACCAGACTGTGCCACTTGATGCAGATACCTACTTGCATCGACTCAAAGATGTTGGATACAGAACATGCTCCATTGGCAAGAACCACCTGTACCCGATGGAGAACTGTAATCTGTTCCTCAACCATCCTAAGTACAACGCTATTGGATTTGACCATATTGAGGATCTCTCTGGCACGTGGGGGATAATTGAAGGAGAGAGCGTGTATGTGGACTATCTCAAGTCACAAGGCCTACACGAGCGCCTCGCAAACTACCTGAAAGACCTAGAAGAAAAACCAGACGAAGTGCGCCGATTCATCGCGGAACCCCTGCCCATCGATGCCCAGCATTACATAGACGCGTTCATCGGGCGGCGAGTTGAGAAATACGTCGATGAATATGACGGTGATAAGCCAACTTTCGTGTACGCAGGTTTTCAGGGCCCCCACGAGCCATGGGACGCGCCTAAAGAGTACGCTGAGAGGTACCCTTTATCTGAAATACCAGAGCCAATTCCCGAGAAGCCACCAGGAGATTGGCTTCCAGGCAGTAGTCTTGATTACCAGCGGTGGGCCCAATACTACCAGCCACCAAGCGAGCGAGCAGGCAAAGCTATCGTGGCAGCGTACCTAGGCAAGATAGCGATGATTGATGAATCGGTAGGACGAATCCTTGCTGCCTACGAACGAAAAGGATGGCTAGAGAACACGGTGGTCATTTTTAGTACTGATCATGGAGAGATGTTAAATGACCTTGGAAGGGTGTCAAAAAGCATCTTCTACGAATCTGCCACCCATATCCCCCTGATCGTAAGGTTGCCCGAACACTCCAAACATCAGGGCATGCGGGGAACAGTGGACGACAGGCTTGTGGAATCGATCGATATTCACGCAACCATTCTTGACGTCGCGGGAGCTACTCCATGGGATCACCAAGACAGCCTCTCACTTCTCAGTGGTCCGGAACGTCAGAATGTGCTTGGTGAGGTACATGCTCACTACATGCTCCGTAGCCGTGAATGGAAGATCGTTGTTGGCCGCCAGGGAGAAACACTTCAGCTTTTCGACCTCCTTGAAGATCCACAGGAACAAGTGAACCTTTGTCAACATCCCGGATACCGAGAACAGGAGCTTCATATGCGTAGCCTTCTTCTAGCTCGGATCACCCGTGACACTTTCAGAGATTCCAATATCGACCCTGAGCTTAGCTCGCACAGCATAGAAGGTCTTACTCACCACTCGTTTAAGCAGGAGGTCGCTGAATGAGGCTTCAGGCAAAAACGGCGCTGATCGCTGGGGCAGCGTCTGGAGTCGGCGGTCAGTTGATGGGAATCGGAGGAGCGGTAGCGAGACTTTTTGCTGCTGAAGGTGCCCAGGTGATAATTGCCGATATCAAGGACGATGTTGGTGAACAGACGGTATCAGAGCTTCGGGATTTCGGTGCAGATGCGATGTACATCCACCTTGACGTTACCGACGAGGAGCAATGGCAACAAGCGGTCACCGCAACCACCGAACAATTCGGGAAGCTAGATATACTTGTGGACGCAGCAGGTACTTCATTTCGGAGTAAGGTTGAAGATCAGTCCTTAGAGTTGTGGGACCTCGAGATGGACATCCATGCGAGAGGAGCATTTCTAGGTACCAAACATGCCATCCCTGAGATGAGGAAAGTAGGAGGCGGGTCTATTGTAATTGTTTCCTCTATCTATGGGATGGTGGGCAGTATGTCGACATCGTATCCCACTGCTAAGGGAGCTATGCGGAACTTTACAAAGGCGGCAGCGATACAGTATGCCGGCGAAAATATCCGCGTTAACTCCGTCCATCCGGGGTTCGTGATGACGCCGCTCACCGAATCGATATTTACAGAACCAGGCATCATCAACCCGCGCCTCGCACTCGTACCCATGGGGCGGTTAGGTACCACGGAAGAGATTGCTAAAGGGATTCTCTTTCTGGCCTCTGACGAGGCTTCATTTGTCACTGGTGCGGAACTCGTTATCGATGGAGGGTATACTGCCCAATAGCTGGGCAATAAGGTTGGAATCTGCCCGTTATGGGTACTAACGCGAGCGCGGCTTCTCAGAGCCCAAGATTAATGCATCTATAGGTACAAATCGTTCAGTAGCATGTACGGTTGCTGAGGCAATAATGGGGTAATGGAGTAGGAGGTAGGCTGTTACGAATGGATGAACGTGTCGGTCGGAGTGCACCCCCCCCATACGGGACAATATATAACTGGGACGGGAACCCGTTCAGATACAAGGAATTTCCTGAGCAATTAGATGACCTGCTCAAGAAGGTATTCGCACCCATTGAGGACACCCCGGTGGGGGCCTTGTTTTGGTGTGTTGGCGAGCACGAGGCAGAGTGGCCTTCTGAGAAGATTCCTATGGCTGGAGAATCCGTTGGGCGAGTGTACGAAACAGTCTGGGGAATGCGTCATGCGGAGAGCCTCCGAGCCATGTTTGAGCGGGGAGAAGATCCGTACGACGCGATAGTTAGGCGAGGTCGCGATTTAGGCTTAGGGGTCTGGGCATCTGTTCGAATGAACGACAACCATTTCTGGTCGATCAGTCCCACCGATGGTGAAGTTCCTCACAAGGGCAACCCATTGTATTGGATGACCAGTGTCCGCCAACCGCTTTCCCTATCGGAGATGCCGGGAACCGTTGCTAGTGGCTTGACCCGGGACCGTCGGGACCATACAGAATGGTGTCTTGGGGACGCGGCTGCACCCTGGGCGTCCACGTCGTGGAATATGGCGATACCTGAAGTCCGAGAGATTCGCCTACAGTTCATCAGCGAGGCGATGAACCTCGCTGACTGGGACGGGATTGAATTGGACTGGCAAAGGCACGCCGTTCACCTGCCACAGCACGACGCCCATCGATTGATGTACACGATGACCGACGTACAGCGGGCTGTACGTGAATTAAGCGATAGGATTGCTGAGGAACGAGGACGGCCATTACATGTGGCAGTTAGAGTCGCGGCGACCCTCGAGGCATGTCGGAGCATTGGATATGACATCGAAACGTGGGCCCAGGAAGGCCTCTGTGATGTGGTTATCCCCTCAGGAACGTCCGGAACTGATCCGGGTATTGAGATGGGAGGGTTTCGAAAACTATTGGACGGCACCGGCATCCAGTTGTACCCCTGCCTTGACACTGACTTCCGTGTAAAAGCGGCACGGCTCGAACCCCACAGCCAATGGAGTGACTCATGGAGGCGAGGCGAGGCAGCGAAATTCTGGGACCAAGGGGCCGATGGCATATACCTCTTCAACTGGCATGCTACCCGAGACAGTCACAGGCACCTACTTGAGAGTATAGGCTCACCGGAGACTCTCAGAAACACCGACAAAGTATACGCTGCAACACATGGCTTCAACGTCCGCAGGGGAACGCTTCGATACGGAGTTGATGCCAACGACCGAATTTACGCCGAAACCCCGGTAGAGCTTCACAGAACGATCACTGGTGAAGGGCCGACGTTTAGCGTCCCAATGTACGACGATAACATCGATGAAGCAGCCCAGGTTAGCCTAATGATCGAACTTGAACACTTCTCTCCACAGGTGGACAAGGTATCGGTTGCGCTAGATGGACAAAGTTTGTCAGATCCCGTGATTTGGAATGTGAATCAAGCTGATCCTGACCACCCGGCCTCTGTACACGAAAATAGTTGGTTAAGCTGGGAGATTAAGCAGGGTATACCCAAGGGTGTTCACCAGGTTGATGTTCGACTCATAAATAGGGACTCGAGACTTCGAGTGCCAGTTGTAGTAAGCCACGTCGAAATTCATATAAGCTACCCGAGGTAGTTAAGGAGCACACGCAATGGTTTACCGAGTGGGCGTGATCGGCTGCGGACGCAAAGGAACCCAGCATGCACGAGCTTGGCAGCTCAACCCGAATGCCGAAGTGGTTGCGGCCACAGATACGGACCCTGAGAACCGTCAGCTTTTCCAAAAAAGGTTTGGGGTGCCTATGTACACTGATTACCAGGAGATGCTGCGCAACGAGAATATTGATATCGCGGCACCAATACTCCCAGTAAAGCCTAATCACGAAGTCGTGATGGGATGCACGGCGTTTGACCTTAAGGGCATTCTGTGCGAAAAACCAATTACTGACAGCCTTGCAAACGCTGATGAAATGGTGGAGGCATGCAGGAGACAAGGAATCAAGTTTGGATGCGGTGATCTTGACCGAAATCTTCCCGACTACTGGGAAGCGAAGCAATACATTGACTCGGGCGCTATCGGGGATGTCGTATCCATAGACATCCATATGGGGTTTGGTGCTGAGTGGGATATTCAGAGCCTCAGTATCACGCGAATGTTCGCCGGCGACGCCGAAGTAGCTTGGGTTATTGGCTGGGTTGACGGGGATCCTATGAGTGATGACGACCAGGGCCAAGCGGGCTACATACGGTTCGTTAACGGAATAGAGGCGTTCCGCCATCGCAATGCCGATGCTAAGTCTGGAATTGAAGTCAATTGTGCCAAGGGTGCCTTCCACACCGACTTCTCCTACCTTAGCCTATGGAGAACCGAAGACTTGACGGCTGCGCGCAAGAAGACTTCTGGGCCTCCTCGACTAACTAAAGTTGAGGGTGTATTAGATGAGAGATATCAACATGAAGGAAGTGGCGAACTGGATGAAGACGGTTGGCGCTGGGCCGGGAATCGTAACATCGCTACGGTCCAGTCGATAATTGATGCTATTGAGGGTCACGTTGAGCCGTCTGGCAGCGGGGAGAATTCCCGGAAATGCTTGGAGATCGCTATCGCTTTGAGGGAGTCTCATCGCCTAGGCCACGTACCTGTGCAGCTGCCCCTAACCGACCGTAGCCTTAAGATAACGCCACCAATGTCTCGGTGGCTCGACAAAAAACAGACTGTTGGCATTGAGGAATACCGAAGATCAATTGGAGGATGGCGACCCGGCGATGTGTAGTGCGGTCCCGGCAGTTTGTCTGGCTTTAGTGAGCCTAACATCCGGACGGAACCTAACGAACAGTTACTTGTGAAATAACGTGGTAAACTCGGCTTCGATCAACGGCAGGAGGTTTTAAATAATCCATGAAAATTGTTATTGAGCCTGTACCGAGCGGAGTTGCGCCGGGAGAGTCCCCCGATGCGTTCCTAAAAGACTTACAGAAAGAATTCAAGGAACATGACATCGTTGAAGTTAGTGAGACTGCGGATCAAATTCGTGAAGTTGCAGATGCAGAAGTCTACTTTGGCTGGCCCGAACGCGAGGTCTTTTTGGCAGGCGAGCACCTGAAGTGGATACACTGTCCTGGTACGGGCATCGACCGGCTCATCGAGATACCTGAACTTGTTCAGAGTGATATCCCTGTGACAAACGCCCGAGAGCCCCATGTGAACCCGATGGCTGACCACGTTTTTGGGTTTATGATTGCCTTCGCGCACAAATTACATTGGATGTGGGATGACCAGCGTGAAAAGAAATGGCGGATGTATGATTACGCATGGAAGCAGGTTGACCTCGTTGGCTCTACGATGGGAATCCTAGCCTTTGGGAATATTGGAAAGGCTGTAGCTAAGCGAGCCGCAGGTTTTGACATCGACGTCTATGCTGTTGACAAGTACCCGCAAGACTCGCCTTACGCCAAGGAGGTCTGGGGACTCGATAAGCTTGATGACATGCTAGCGATCTCCGATTGGTTGGTTGTGACGGCACCAATAACCGACGAGACGAGAGGGATGATTGGCCCCAAAGAGCTTGCAAAGCTCAAAAAAGACGCGTTCGTCGTTATCATCTCACGTGGAGGAATCGTCGACGAGTATGCGCTCGCGGAGGCCATCAAGTCAGGACACCTCTCAGGAGCAGGAGTAGATGCACTAGAGCCTGAACCCCCAGTGCCAGATAATCCATTGTGGACAACTGAGAACGTCCTAATCTCACCTCATGCGTCGGCATTCACACGCGACCTGTATCTTGGTAGAAGAGAGGTGTTCAGGGAGAATCTGAGGCGGTATCTCCGAGGTGAGGATTTCCTGTACGTCTGTGACAAGAAGCTCGGGTATTGATGCTAGGAGAACAATTCTACAAAAGGCTGTAGTTGATCAGTCCTTTTACAGCCAACTAGAACGCTCGTTATATTTGGCCTGTCGGCAATCCATTTGACCGCGTATTGGGTAGGAGAAAGGCCTGCTGCGGACGCCTCCCGTTCAAATTCCTCTATACGGTCCCATACTTCGTCACTAGGGTCGTCCACCCAGCCGGATTCTTCCTTGCGACTTCCAAGTGGCGCTTCTTGCCCTCTCTGATATTTCCCGGTCAGCATCCCGGATGCGAGAGACCTGTACGGGGTTACCCCGATGTTATATAGGCCACAAGTCGGTATGTATTCATCCTCGCTATACCGGTCCAGCCAGTTCAGAGTAGGCTGGGCCACGATGGGACGTGGCCAGTTGTTCTCGTCACATATTGAGATCATTTTACGTATATCGCTTGGCTCGAAGTTGGAAAAGCCCCAATACCTCACCTTGCCAGCATCGATGAGGCCAACCATTGTTTCGATAGACTGCTGTAGTGGCGTTTCTGCGTCACTCGTATGCATCTCATAAATATCGACATAGTCAGTCTGTAATCTCTGCAGGCTCGCATCGATCTGGTGCAACATGTGGTCTTTGCCCAGCCCAGTCCCTTGGTAGCTCTCGTCACCGACAGGGTTACCCACTTTTGTAGTGATGATGGCGTGAGCCCTACGGCCCTTTAGTGCTGAGCCTATGTATGCTTCCGACTTGCCGCCAGGGGACCCAAGGGAGCGGGTATAACCCTCGTACATATCTGCCGTATCAATGAAATTGATGCCGTTGTCCAAGCACCAATGGATGATCTTGGCAGCGTCGCTTTGACCAACCGGAGTTCCGAAAGTCATAGTGCCAAGACAAACAACCGAGATCTTTAGGTCGGTTGTGGGAATAGTGCGTTGCTCCATTAAGTGCTCCCTACGATGTTAGCGGACGGCACAGTAGCAGTCCGTCTTGAATGTGTCAACTTACAGGTTTTCCGGGGACACAGCATAAAAGTTTCACTAGAAGCATTAGCATCTCAAATGCGCTACAGTCCTCAATCGCTGAGGTTATTCCTCCGCTAACTTAACACCACTAGGTAAAGGTGTAGGATGGGACACATCAAAGACCCTGTAAATGAAAACAACCAATGAGAAGGACGGAGAAAACATTATGGGTAACGATGGTACTAGATCAGTGGTAGCTACTCTGGGCGGAGGGTGCTTTTGGTGCCTAGAAGCCGTCTACGATGATCTGATGGGGGTAGAGAGGGTGGAGTCTGGTTATATGGGCGGCAATGTAGTTGATCCCTCTTATGAGGACGTGTGTAGCGGCGGCACAGGCCACGCTGAAGTGGTCCAGGTTACCTTTGATGAATCAGTAGTGTCATATAAAGATATCTTGGAGATCTTCTTCACCATACACGACCCAACGACCTTGAACCGCCAAGGTAACGACGTTGGGTCACAATACCGGTCCGCGATCTTTTATCACGATGCCGAACAGCATCAGGCCGCGGGGAATACAATTCGTAACATTAGCAGGACTGGAGTCTGGCCTGATCCTCTAGTCACGGAGATAACAGAGGCTTCAGTGTTTTACAAAGCTGAGGCATACCACCAAAACTACTTTAAGAACAATCCAGTGCAGCCTTATTGTCAGTTTGTCGTCGCGCCAAAGGTGACAAAATTCCGTAAGCAGTACGCAGCTAGACTAAAAGAATAACTTGCCTGAGACCTTAAGGATGAATCACAACTTTTACGATTCCCTCTTTTCTTGAGTCATAGAGGTCGTAAGCACCCTGGATATTTTCGAAGGTAGTCCTGTGGGTGATCATCGTTGA
>Ga0310344_10002790_pt1 | contig 13073 bp, 12 predicted proteins | sample HC15DNA20200_MG_FD_203801 | JGI IMG/M metagenome (GOLD analysis project Ga0310344, IMG submission 203801) | Marine microbial communities from station ALOHA, North Pacific Subtropical Gyre - HC15-DNA-20-200_MG | ecosystem: Environmental > Aquatic > Marine > Oceanic | place: Pacific Ocean: North... | reverse complement strand
CAAGCAGAAACAGTTGGTTCAAGAGTTGTGCATATAGGAGATTTTATAGAAGAGGAGGGTTTTTCACTGACATTAACAAAAACTGATCACAATCCAGGTGGAAACTGGATTGTGAATTTTGGTGTTGTTATAGAATCTGATGAGAAAAGTGTATATCACCCAAGTGATACACGTTTAATTCAGCCTCAGCTATTACCTAAAGATAAAGTTACTGAACCTGATGTTCTTTTTGTTCCAATAAGTAACCGTGGTTTGGTAATGGGAATCGATGACGCGTTATTTTTCACAAATGCTTTAGCTCCAAAGATTGTTGTGCCAATTCATTATGAAAGTGCTCATGATATTGGAAGAGTACTTCCGGAGCATTTTGTAGATCGTTTGAATATTTTAAAAGAGCATTTGACTGCTCTTAATGATGTTGAAGTAAAGATAATGAATTATGGAGAAGAGTTGGTCTTATAGAGCTTTTCTTATTTTATAATCTAATTTTTTATCTCGAAAATCTTTCACACCTTCTCATTCAGAGGAGGTGTGTTGACTTCCTTCTATTCACAGTCTAAAGTATTATTTATATAACCTACATAGAATTTATTGCAAGTACTACCAACCGTATATAGTGCTTGTTTGAAATTTACATCCGGTTTCTGAAGCTATTAATTCTGTTTTTTAAAATAGAGGAGGTAGGTATGAAACGTATTTGGTTATTCTCGTTCATCTTAATGTTTACTCTGATTTACTCGTCACATGCAACTTCAGCTCCAAAAGGAAAGGCTATTTTCGGGTTTGCTGGAAGTGTGAAAACATTTGATCCACACAGAATCACTGGTTTTTCTAATAGTAGTCATTATCCTATGGTTTTTGATAATTTAATTTTTAGAACCAAGGACGGAAGACTTGTTCCAAAGCTTGCAAAATCATATCGACAAATAAACTCAACTTTATGGGAGTTTGAACTACAAAAAGGGGTTAAATTCTCTAACGGTGAGGACATGGATGCGCATGCAGTTAAATTTAGTTTAGAACGTATAGTAAATCCTAAATTGAAAAGTAGACAAATAAGTTATTTCAGAAATATTAAAAAAGTAGAAGTAGTAAATAAATATACTGCTAGAGTCCATCTTAATAAGAGAGATATGTTTTTTCTTCCACCGTTAAGTCAGTATGGACAGATTGTTCCTCCAAAATACTACTCTAGTAAAAGTAAAAAACATCTTGCAAGAAATCCAGTAGGAAGTGGTCCTTACATACTTAAAAAATGGAAAGGTAAATATCAGTTTCATTATGAAGCCGTTTCTAATTATTGGGATAAAAGATATCTCCCGCAAATTAAGACCGTAATTGTGAATATTATTCCTGAACCTACTACCCGTATGGCAGCTTTGGTAGCTGGAGATGTTGATTTTGCAGATTCTGTTTCTCCTCAGTTAATCACAATGGCAAAAGCCAATCCACAAGTTGAGGTTGTTGCTGTACCCTCATCTAGAACTTGTTATTTGTATCCGATAATTAAAAAGGGTTCTCCTTGGGCAAATGTTAAAGTTCGACAGGCAGTAAATTATGCTCTAGATAAAGATGCTTTAGTGAATACGGTTTTAGAAGGGTATGGAAGAGTGATCCCAACGAATGTAGGACCAGATAGTTATGGTTTCAATCCAGCACTAAAACCTTATCCCTACAATCCTGCTAAAGCAAAAAAACTTCTTTCTGATGCTGGTTATGGAAAGGGTATTTCTACAGAAATATGGATGCCATTAGGAAGGTATTTAAAAGGGAAAGCAGTGGCGGAAGCTATGGTAAATATGCTTTCAAAAGTTGGGATTAAAGCTAAGTTGAAAGTTGCAGAATGGGGTGTTGTTAAAAAAAGAATGAAGGCACGCTGGAAACCAAAAGTAAAATCTTTCCTTAGAATGGGATGCAGAATGGATTCAAATTTACATTCTGAACATATGTATGCAGGAACGATACATAGTCGTTCCACATGGGGCGGATTTAGAGAAAAATGGATGGATAATCTAATAGATGATGCTAGGGCAACAGTAGACGATGCAAAACGTTTAAAAAAATACCAGGAAGTGAATAAAGTGATTCACGAGAAAGCTATAATGGGATTCTTGTATCAGCAACATCAGGTAGTCGCTAAGAACAAAAGATTAAATTACACACCAAGAACAAATGGATTTGTTATCCCAGCAGAACTAAGTTTGAAATAATTTAATGATTTGGCCGGATACCATTGAGTATTCGGCCAAATTAAAGTTTCCTTAAAGATTTGGGTGCATGAATGACAAGCTTTATTATTAGGCGTGCATTGCAGGCTCTTGTGTTGATCAAGTGCGTACTGATTTTTGTTTTTCTGCTTCTCCATATTAGTGGAGATCCTATTTCAGTAATGCTTCCTGAGGAAGCTACAAAAGAAGAAGAAGCACTTTTACGTAAACAGTATGGTTTTGATAAGCCTCTTATAGTCCAGTATGGGATGTTTTTTTCCAAAGTTTTAAAGGGTAGTTTTGGAGACTCTTTTGAGACTGAAGAACCTGCACTCGGTTTAGTCTTAAGTCATATGCCTGCAACTATACAACTGGCAGGGACAGCATTTATAGTATCAATTTTAATTGGTCTTCCACTGGGTTGCTTCGCAGCACTAAAAGAACATTCGATGCTTGATAGAGTTTGTATGATTGGTGCAGTTTTAGGTCAAGCTCTTCCTGGGTTTTGGTTAGGATTAATTTTGATACTTGTTTTTGCGGTAAACTTACGCCTTCTTCCATCTTTTGGTTACGGAAATTGGTCCCATCTAATTATGCCAGGTATAGCCGCATCTGTTTTTCATACCGCAAGATTAGCCAGATTAATGCGTTCTGAAATGTTAGAAGTCCTTCGGGCAAACTATATAACTACGGCTAGATCAAAAGGACTAATGGAAAGAGTTGTTTTGTTTAGGCATGCGATGAAAAATTCTGCAATTCCAATTGTGACTGTTCTCGGCTTAGATTTAGCTTTGACACTCGGTGGAACAGTAATAATAGAAACCGTCTTTGCATGGCCTGGAGTTGGAAGGTTAACTGTTGAAGCTATTAACACACGAGATTTTCCTGTAGTACAAGCTGCAGTTTTTGTGCTTGCTTCCACTTTTGTTTTAATCAATATGATAGTGGATATTATCTATACATTCTTGGATCCAAGGATTAAATTTGAATGAAAAATTCTCGAGATGAAGCAAACGAATTTATAATTTCAAAAAAACAATGGGAAGATGAACTTCCTCCGGAAACTACCTGGAGTTCTAGGTTATTGACTTCTCTTTGGAAACAAAAACCCGCTTTGTTTGGAGTATTTATCTTATTTTCAGTCCTATTACTTGCGATTTTTGCTCCCATTATTTCCCCATTTGATCCAGATGAACAGCTATTCAAAAGAGCAATGAAACCTCCTATGACATTTTTTGACGGAAAGATATTGCTTATGGGAAGTGATCATTTAGGAAGGGATCTGTTTAGTCGAATAATTTATGGTTCTCAGGTATCTATTATAGTTGGTTTTTTCTCTGTTTTCTTCTCTGGAGGTATTGGACTTATGGTAGGTCTAATTTCTGGGTACTTTGGAGGGAAGGTTGATTATTTTCTAATGAGACTTGCTGATTTTGTCTTATCTTTTCCATTCATTTTGATGGCTCTAGCATTTATATCTATCCTTGGTTCCAGTTTATTCTTGATAATTTTTGCTATTTCAACTCGTTTGTGGGTTATATATGCAAGGGTGGTAAGAGGTTGTGTTCTCTCATTAAGAGAAACGGAATTTGTTATTTCTGCGAAAGCAGTTGGAGGGAGTCCTCTTCGCATTATTTTAAAACATCTTATGCCTAATGTAATTCCGCCTGTAATCATTATTGCATCTTTGTATTTGGGAAGAATGATTATTATTGAAGCAGGCTTAAGCTTTTTAGGGCTCGGAGTTCCTCCACCAACCCCAACATGGGGGGGATTGTTAGCAGAAGGACGTTCCTATATTTACGTTTCATGGTGGATTGTTACGTTTCCGGGTCTTGCAATTACAATTACAGTTCTTGGTACAAATTTAGTAGGAGATTGGTTACGAGATGTGCTTGATCCTCGTTTGAGGACAGGATAGAGATATAATCAAGGATTTTATTTTTTACTTAAATTTGATAAAGAAAAACAACCTAGAATCATTCCTGTTAGCATAATGATTAATACTATAAAAGAAATCATATAATTTCCTGTCATATCATGGTTAAACCCTGCTAGGAGAGGTCCCGTTGCCCCTCCAGCTCCGTAAAAAATTTGTAGCAATCCCATTATAATACCTAGTTGTTTTCCTTGGAAAGTATCTGCGGATTGTGCAGCATAGCAAGAGGTTAAACCTCCACCGCCTATACCGAAAATAATTGCAAATAAATATCCCCAATAACTATCAGCTTCCAGAAAGGGAATTAAGATTAAGAGAACTACAGATGAAAGAGATATCGTACTTACAATTGCCATTGTATATTTTCTTCCTATGAAGTCACTGATCCAACCAGAAAATAAACTTCCCGTTATTCGAAAAAATCCAGACATCCCTAAAATTATTGCTGCATTTGACATGCTGTATTTTACATCGATCATATATATTTGAAGCTGACTAATAATCGTATTGCTAAAAATTCCAATAGAAAAATTCATAAACCCAAGGATCCAGAATTGTTTTGATATCTTTATAGTCTGAACAACTCGTAAAATTTCTGAAATTGAAGTCCTTTTTTGTTTTTTAAAATCGATATTTTTTGATTTCTCATTTTCTTTTTCAAAATCGATATTTTTTGATTTATTTCTCATGAATATGAAATTTGAAGGTCCAATAATTAATAATAGAAGTAATCCAAAGAAGAGAGTTGCGTTTCTCCAGCCATAGATACGCATGATATATTCGAGAGCAGGAATTAAAAAAATAGCACCTATTCCAGGTCCAGAAAAAACTATTCCAGTAGCAAGACCTCTTTTTTTTTGAAACCAAAGAGGCATTAATGCACTATGCATTGCAAATCCACTGCAAGCTTGACCGATTGAAAGGAAAATTCCTATTAAAAAGTAAACATGCCATATTTCAGATATGAAATATCCTCCACTTAACCCTATGCCTATAATTATTGATCCTAATGGAATTACCGATCTCGCACCATATTTTTCAAAAAAAGAACCAATGAATGGACCGATTAGTGCATAAAGAACCATCATTAGAGAGAATGCCCCTCCTAAAGCACCTCGACTCCATCCATATTCATCAATTAAGGCGACTTGGAATAAAGAAAAAGACATTCTGGCACTACCATGTGTCGATAATGTAAGAAAAGAGAGTGCTACGATAAGCCATCCATAATATGTGAACTTATTCTCATTATTTTTGATATTGTTAGATTTATTATTGGTCATTTTTAAAAAACTCATAAGCTATATTTGGAATTAGAAAGAAGTTCACAGATGGACTTTTAAGAAATTGATTTGCCTCCATCTATTATAATGGTCTGACCTGTAACGTAATTAGATGCGGATGATGATAAATAAAGGACAGTGCCGATTAAATCGTCAGGTATTCCCAATCTTTGTAGTGGAGTTTTTTTGGAAGCCTCATCTTTAGATCCATCCTCAGTATAAACTCTAGCAGTCATTGGTGTATCCAAATTACTGGGTGCTATAGAATTAACATTGATATTAAACTTTCCCCATTCATTGGCAAGAACTTTCGTCAATGTAATTATTCCACCTTTACTAGATGCATATGCGGCTGCTCCTTTAGAACCTTTCATTCCCTGAAGTGAAGAAGTATTTATTATTTTCCCCTGAAGATTTGGAATCATTGTTTGTTTAGCAACTTCTTGGGCAACAAAAAACATTCCAGACAAATTAACATCAATGACTTCTTCCCATACTTCTTTTTTTATGTCTTCTGCATTTATCCTAGGGTTTATTCCCGCATTGTTAAAAAGAACGTCTATTCTATTAAAATGACTTATGGATTTTTTAACTAATTTTTGTACCTGGTTCTGGTTTTTTACATCTAAATGTTCAACTATTATTTGTTTGCTGGAAATTTTCATCTGGTGGGCAATATTCTGTGCTTCTTTTAAATTGAAATCAGTGAAAATCAATTTTGCCCCAAGTTTTGCAAATCCTTGAGCAATTGCAGAACCTATTGCTCCCGCTCCTCCAGTAACCAGAACTACTTTATTAAATACATCGAATAATTTAGACATTTTTTTATCACTCATTTGAAGTTTTCTCACATAGAAAATAAAAACTACCGAATTTTCCTAATTCTATTTTTACTTTGTTCTTTGAATCGTGTAGATTTGGTTTAAATCTTAAAACTAATTTGCGAAGTTAAATCTCTCACATTTCTCGCTAATTTTTTTAAGTAATATTAATACTACCTATTATTATTTTTTGATTATGACATGATTTTTAGTGTTTAGACTATTAGGAGCTAGGTTTTGGGAGCATTTGTTGTAAGAAGACTTCTTCAGGCAGTAGTTTTAATCAAATGCGTACTCGTGTTTTTATTTTTATTGTTGCATATAACAGGCGATCCGGTAATGGTTATGGCTCCAGAAGACGCTACTGAAGAAGATATAAAACAAATTACTATCCAGATGGGATTCGATAAACCTCTTTACGTTCAATACTATCGTTTTTTTAGCGGTGTGATTAAAGGTGATTGGGGTGAATCATATGAGCATGAAGAGCCAGCTTTTGGCATCGTTATGGAGAGACTACCTGCAACTATTCAACTTACTGCTGTAGCTTTTTCCATGTCTGTCTTAATTGGGATACCTCTTGGTTGTTTTGCTGCTCTTAAAGAAAATCAAATGACGGATAGAGCCTGTATGATTGGAGCTGTCTTTGGACAGGCCCTTCCAAATTTCTGGTTAGGGTTAATGATGATTCTGTTTTTTTCAGTAACATTAAAAATTTTGCCTTCATATGGGAGGGGAACTCCCTGGCATTTTATTATGCCTGCTTTTGTTGCCTCTTCTTATCAGATGGCGCGTTTAGCGAGATTAATGCGCTCAGAGATGCTAGAAGTTTTAAGGCAGGATTATATTCTTACAGCTCGTTCAAAGGGTCTAAATGAAAAAATAGTTTTAGTTCGTCATGCGTTAAAAAATTCTGCGATTCCTATTGTTACTATTCTTGGTATTGATCTTGGTATCATGTTGGGAGGAACGGTTATAGTAGAAACAGTTTTTGCTTGGCCTGGAGTAGGAAAATTAACGATAGACGCAATCAATACAAGTGATTTTCCTGTGGTTCAGGTCGCTGTTTTTGTTTTAGCTTCTGTTTTTATCTTGATTAATACTTTTGTGGATATACTTTATACGTTTTTAGATCCTCGTCTTGATTTTAGGAAAGTATAGAATGGTATCGGAACAAAATAGTCTCAAGGCTTCTCAAATTGAATCTGATTATGACCAATTTGGTGAAGAAATTCATTGGACAAAAAAGTTTTTGAGTTCTCTTTGGGCGTCAAAATCTGCTTTAGTTGGCGTTATAATACTTCTTACGGTTATTTTTACTGCAGTTTTTGCAAAGTTTCTTTCCCCAATGGATCCTTCAGAACAATCCTTATTGTTAAATATGAAACCTCCTGGATTTGAATCTGGAGGAAAAGTATTTTGGTTTGGGACCGATCATCTAGGTAGAGATCTTTTAAGTAGAGTAATTTATGGTTCACAGGTTTCGATTATAGTCGGTGTTTTTTCGGTTCTGATTTCTGGTTCTGTCGGACTTATTCTTGGTCTCATATCAGGCTTTTATGGTGGAAAGATCGATTATATGCTGATGAGATTGGTTGATTTTATCCTTTCTTTCCCTTTTATTTTACTTGCTCTTGCAACTATTAATGTTGTAGGTCCAAGTTTGACGCTTATTATTGTAGTAATTTCGGTTCGTATGTGGACAGCATACGCGCGTGTAGTGAGAGGAAAAGTTTTAAGTTTGAAAGAGTCTGAGTTCATCACTGCAGCACATAGTATTGGTGCTAGCAATTGGCGGATTTTATTGTTGCATTTACTTCCTAATACCTTAAGTCCTGTGATTATTATTGGTTCCCTTTATCTTGGAAGAATGATTGTTATAGAAGCGGGACTAAGTTTTTTAGGACTTGGTGTTCCTCCACCAAGACCTACCTGGGGCGGAATTCTTAGTGAGGGTCGTAATCATATCTACTTAGCCTGGTGGATAGTTACTTTCCCAGGTATAGCAATCACTATTACCGTTTTGGGTTCTAATATGGTGGGTGATTGGTTAAGAAATGTTTTGGACCCTAGACTTCGGGCACGTTCTTAGTATTAAAGTAATAAATTTGTTACCTATTGTAAGTTATCTGAAAAAGTATTATTATCTTGTTATCAAAATATTTTAAAGATTAACAATTGAAGCAGTACTGTTTCTTCTAATCAATGGAGGATTTTTGCAAATGAAGAAGTTTAGTGTTTTTTTAGTTTTGGTGTTCTCGATTTGTCTGTTTAACACAGCGGACTTGGTAGCTGCACCAAAAGGTACTATCAAGGTTGGATTTACTTCTCAGCCTTCCACTTTTGATCCGCACAGAATTACTGGATTCCCAATGAATCTTCATTATCCATTAGTTTTTGATAATCTAGTTTTTCGTGATAGAAGTGGAAAGATTATTCCTAAGTTAGCAAAATCTTGGAAGAATCTTAGTAAGACAACTGTCGAATTTAAATTAAGAAAAGGTATTAAATTCAGCAACGGTGAAGATTTAGATGCAAATGCAGTAAAATATAGTTTGGAAAGAATTGTTAAGTGGAAAAAATATGGATTTAAAAAACAAAGTAGACAAATTGGTTATTTCAGATCTCTAAGTCATGTGGATGTTATAGATAAATACACGGTTCATGTGCATTCTAAGTATCCTGATCAGTTCATGATCTCTCCATTAACTAGTTATGGAGCTATTGTTCCACCTAAATATTATTCTTCAACTCCACATAAGAAACTTGCAAGAAAGCCTATCGGTAGTGGTCCTTATGTACTGAAAAGTTGGAAAAAAGGTGAAGAACTTGTCTATGTTGCAAATCCAAATTATTGGGACAAAAGAAAGTTATTTGCTCCTAAATTTAAGAAAGCAATTATAAAAATTATTCCTGAGCCAACTACTCGTGTTTCCGCACTTCTCTCTGGAGAATTGGATCTGATTAACCAAGTACCACCTCAATGGGTTGGGAAAATCAAATCGAATCCGAGTTTAGATCTAGTTACTGCTCCATCTGTGAGAACCTGTTTTGTTGTTATGATTATCAAAAAAGATTCTCCATGGGCATCTGCTAAAGTTAGAAAAGCGATGAACTATGCAGTTAATAAAGATCTTATCGTAAAAACAATTCTTAAAGGATATGCGAGAGTGGTTGCAACAAACGTAGGTCCTACAAGTTTTGGTTATAACCCTAACTTAAGGCCATATCCATATGATCCTGAACTTGCGAAGAATTTATTGGCAGAAGCAGGATTTCCTAATGGATTTGAGGTTGATTTATATGTTCCTCTAGGAAGGTATCTAGGCGGTAAAGAAGCTACTGAAGCTATTTCCGGTATGCTGAAAAAAGTTGGTGTGAAGGCAAATGTGAAAACACCTAGATGGGGAACGATTGTTAAAAAATCTAAAGCACGTTGGAACAAAGGAAATAAACCATTTTGGTGGTTAGGATGTAGAATGGATATGCATCTTCATTCAGAAGGTATGTATGCTGGTCAGGTCGTAAGTTGGGCTTCTTGGACAGGCTTCAGAGACAAGTTTATTGATAAACTTGCTAAAGATGCTCGTTCCACAATTGATTACAAAACAAGGGAGAAAAAGTATCAAAGGATCAATCGTATCCTTAGAGAAGATAAAGCTCCATTGGTTTTCTTATGGCAAAATGATCAGATTCATGCCAAGAAAAAATCTATTAAGTGGAATGCAAGACCTAACTCTGTAGTATTGGTCAATGAGATGTCTCGTTAATCAATTGAGGAGAATATCATGGTAGGTACGGACTGTAATAACGAAGAATGTCTAAAACCTGATTGTACTTGTGACCCTTGTCATTGTACAGAAGAAGACCCATGTTCTTGTTGTATTAGTCCATCAGAGTAAAATATGTAGTTTTTTTATAAGATTTTAAGATTAAAAAGCCCCTAATATAGTTTCTTGTATTGGGGGCTTTTATCGTTTAATAGGTTTTCTTATTCAGGTCTAATTATATTCTAATTCTATGCTATACCTATGAGTGTCTCCGGGATAGAAAATTTCTGAATACTCTATAGGGTTACCTTGTTTGTCAGCCACGAAAGTTTTTACGAAAAGTATGGGAGACATAACACTAAGAGAAAGAACTTTAGCAACTTCATTTGATGCGTTCCTTGCTTCAAATTCTTGTTTGACATTTCCCACTTCGAAACCTAAATCTTTATTTAAAATTTCTAACATGTTTTTTTCTTTCATCTGTTTTCTGTTTATCTGTTTCCCAATTTTTGACGGGACATAATGACAAGTGAAACAATAAGGTTTGTCATTTTGTGAAATAACTCTTTTGAAAACAGAAAGAGAGAAGTTGTTTTCACTACTAAAATAATCGGCAATCTTTTTATTTACTACTCTTGTATTCATACTAAGAATTTTACGCGTTGTATTTTTATTTTTTATTTTTGCGAGGATCCCGCTAAGTCTTACGGCGGTAGAATCTTCCTCTTGTATTTTTACAAATGTTCCTTTACCTCTCTTTCTAACTATTAATCCGTCTTTTTCTAATAACCCCAATGCCTGTCTAACTGGGACTCTGCTAATATTATATATTCTCGCTAGATCGACCTCTTTAGGTAGTTTTTCTCCGTCTTTTAAATCGCCATTTTCAATCTGCAACCGAATTTGATTGGAAAGTTGAAAATAGTAAGGAATATGAGGGTGTATAAGTGGTTTTTCTTTTTTTGCAGTGTTCATTTTGTTCCTTTTTTAATAGTATGCTTTCATTTTTAAATTTGATTAGGTAATATAAACATAACTTGTTGAAAACTACCATGGAAAAAATTAGATAGAAATGTATCTTAGTTTCTTTATATATGAAAGTAGAGTTCTCTTAAATCTAACAGTTGAGGATAAGTAAATGGTTGATTCGAAAATCAGACTAGGTGTAATTGGTCTGGGAAGATTTGGTTTTACGCTTGCCCATGCTACCGAATTGGTTCCAGAGATAGAGATAGTGAATTGTTATACTAGAACCGAATCAAAAAGAAAGGAATTTTCGGAAACTTTCAATTGTGAACAATCCGAGACTTTCGAATCTTTCATAGAGAATAAAGATATGGATGGCATAATTATTGCTGCACCAAATAATAGGCATACTGAGATTGCTGTAGCTGCTGCAGAACATGGGAAACATATTTTTACAGAAAAGCCTATAGCTTCCACAATTGCTGATTCAAAAGTGATGATCTCTGAATGTGATAAGGCTGGGATTACTCTCGCTGTCGGACATACTTATCGTCGTTTGAATAGTCATCGTTTTTTAAAGAAAATGGTTGATGACGGAGAATTGGGTAATATCGCTATGGCAGAAGCTAACTATTCCAATGACAGAGGATTATTTTATACTCCGGATAATTGGCAGTGGTTTAATGAAGGATCTCCAGGTGGTCCTTTGATGCAAGTCGCAATTCATGTAGTTGATAGTCTTTATTATCTTTTTGGACCTGTTAAGAAAGTATCTGCAGCTTTTAATAAAATTGTTACAAAATCAGAAATTCCAGATGTATGTACTATGTGGATGGAATTTGAATCCGGGGTTTTAGGAACAATTGGTACTAGTTTTATAAGTCCTCGCAGTCCAAAGGGAAGATTTACATATTTATTGAATGCTTACGGAGATAAAGCAAATTTTTATTTAGATAGATGGGATGGGGTCACTACTCTGAAAGAAGGGAATGATTCACTGGAAAGAGTTTTTGAAAAAGATATTAGTGGCAAAGAACTTCTTGCAGTTGAATTGAAGGATTTTGCTGATTCAGTTCTTCAAAAAAGGGAACCAGAAGTTACTGGTACTGATGGATTACATAATGTTGCAGTAGTATGGGCGGCTATTGAATCTTCTGAAAGAGGAGAGTCGGTAGAAATAAAAGAAATGTTAGGATAATTTTTCTATAAAAATTTAGGGTCTGAGGAGAAAAAATGTTTGATTATACATTAACGGAAGAACAAGAAAGATGGAAGAAATTGGCGCATGAATTTGCCCGTGATGAAATACGTCCTATCAGTTTGGAATTGGACCATCAAGAAGATCCTGCGAAATGTGCCTATATGCCACATCTTCTTGATAAATTAGATAAAGCTGGACTCAGATGCATGAGTATTCCTAAAGAGTACGGTGGAGGCGGAGTTGACGATTTGTTGACTCACTGTATTGTTGGTGAAGAAATTTCTTGGGGAGATAGAGGTGCTACAGGTTGGATGCTTTCATCCACTAAGATAACGCATTTGCTTACAAGTGATGTTTTGAGTACCAAGGAAATGGCCGACGAATGGTTACCACAGTATGTGAATGACCCAACATTTATGATAGGTACTGCAACAACAGAACCTGATTCTGGTTCTGAAAACCAACTTCCTTATAATGGTGTAGATGGTGGATATAAGGTTACTGCTATTAAAGATGGTGATGACTATGTAGTAAACGGCAAAAAACATTTCATCTCGAACGTTGGTTATGCAAAGCTCATGTTTACTTTTGTAAGAACCAATCCGAATGTTGGGGTAGAAGAGGGTGCTTCATTGCTCATGATTCCTATGGATCTCCCTGGGATTAGTATGGGGAAGGTACATAATAAATTGGGATACCGTTTAAACCAAAATGCAGAGATCATTTTTGAAAATGCAAGAGTTCCTTCAAAATTCCTTATGGGACCTGAAAACTGTGGAGTTTCTTATATAAGAAAACATTTAAGAGGAGATGCTTTGATTAATGCGGCAGGGCAAATTGGAACAGCTCGTGCTGCATATGAGGCATCTGTAGAATTTGCAAAAGA